>Ga0134082_10000287_pt1 | contig 16965 bp, 14 predicted proteins | sample 15_taG_6_FD_94473 | JGI IMG/M metagenome (GOLD analysis project Ga0134082, IMG submission 94473) | Grasslands soil microbial communities from the Angelo Coastal Reserve, California, USA - 15_D_Rain_40cm_5_09182015 | ecosystem: Environmental > Terrestrial > Soil > Grasslands ... | reverse complement strand
CCGATTCCCGTGGCCTACCATTGGCCGACCGTTCTGCTGTCACTGTTTGCTGCTATTGTCGCTTCGGTCGTCGCGCTGGGCGTGGTGAGCCAGCAGAAAATGGGTTGGTTCCGAGCGTTCGCCGGAAGTGTCCTAATGGGTGCGGGTATTGCAGGCATGCATTACATCGGCATGGCCGCCATGCGTTTACCTGCCATATGCCAGTTTAAATCCTTTCTCGTGGTCCTGTCCGTCGTCTTCGCGGTTCTGATTTCTCTCGCTGCGCTATGGATTACCTTTCACTTCCGAAACGCGAAAACGGGGATCGGCTGGGAAAAGTTAGCTGGAGCCGTCGTGATGGGTGCCGCGATCCCCGTCATGCATTACACCGGCATGGCCGCCGCCAGTTTCACCCCCTCCGGCATGCCGCTGGATCTGTCTCATGCCGTAAGCATCTCCATACTTGGCACCGGCGGAATTGCCGCCGTCACTTTTACCGTCCTTGGGCTGGCTCTGCTGACGTCCTGGGTGGATAGGCGATTCGCTGCGCAGACCTTGGAATTGCAGGAAGAGAAGCTGCAGCAAAGCGAGGCTTACTTGGCGGAAGCGCAAAGGCTCAGTCATACGGGTAGCTTCGGCTGGAAGCCGTCCACCGACGAGATCATCTGGTCCGAGGAAACCTTTCGAATCTTCCGATACGACCGATCGACGAAACCGACCGTGGAACTTGTTCTCAAACGGGTTCATCCGCAAGACGCTGCCTTCGTGAAACAGACCATCCAGCGCGCGTCGCGGGACGGGAGGGATTTTGATTTTGAACATCGCTTGTTGATGCCGGACGGTTTCGTGAAGTATGTCCGCGTTGTGGCTCATGCTCAAAGAGATGAGTCGGGCGAAATCGAGTTTGTTGGAGCGGTAATGGACGTCACCGCAGCAAAGCGGGCGGAAGAAGCGTTGCGGCGGAGCGAGAGTTACGTGGCGGAAGCGCAGAGGCTCACGCATACAGGGAGTTGGGCCTGGCAGGTAGCGGGAAGAGACGCCTTGCATCTGTCCGAGGAATGGTATCGCCTATATGGCTTCGATCCAGAGAAGGGCCCGCCGACTTGGGAAGAACGGCTGCGGCGCGTCCATCCGGACGATCGGGCCAAATGGCAGGGGGTAATCGAGCGAGCCATCGCTGGAGCGTCGGATTACGAATTGGAATTTCGAATTCTTCTTCCGGACGGCACGGTCAAATACATCCACACCGTCGGCCATCCCGTTTTAAACGCATCCGGGGATTTGGTGGAATTCGTGGGTAGCTCGACGGACATCACCGAGCAAAAGCGCGCCGAGGTATTGCTGGCCCGCGAGAACCGGCTCCTCGAGATGATAGCCAGGGGTGATTCTCGCGGTCTCATCCTCGATGCTATATGCCGACTTGTCGAAGAACTGGCAAGCGGTTCTCTGTCTTCGATCCTTTTGGTGGATCCAAGCGCCAACCGTCTTCGGCATGGAGCGGCGCCTAGCTTGCCAGGCCCCTACAATGAGGCAATTGATGGCGTGGCCATCGGCCCGTTCGCGGGTTCGTGTGGAACGGCCGCTTACCGTGCAGAGCCAGTGATCGTCTCCGACATCAACACGGACCCACTGTGGGCCGATTACCGCGATGTGGCCCTGGCACATGGGCTACGAGCGTGCTGGTCCACGCCGATACTCTCCTCAGCAGGAAAGGTGTTGGGGACCTTTGCGATCTACTATCGCGAACCGCGCAGCCCTACTGCGCTAGACCACAGTTTTATAAGGCAAATCGTCCATCTTGCGAGCATTGCCGTTGAGAGAAAGCAGGCTGAAGAAGCGCTGGAGGCTTTGCGCCAGGCGCAGGCGGATCTCGCACGCGTCAACCGTGTGACCACCATGGGAGAGCTGACCGCTTCGCTGGCGCACGAAGTGAATCAACCAATCGCCGCAGCTAGCACCAACGCTAATACCTGCTTGCGCTGGCTCGCGGCCGACACTCCAAACCTCGAAGAGGCGCGCGCGGCCGCCATGAGAATCGTGAACGACGGAAAGCGCGCGGCGGAAATCATCAGCCGGACCCGCCAGCTCTTCAAGAAGGATAGTTCGCAACGGGAGCTCGTGGATGTAAACGAGATTATTCAAGAGATGACTGTTCTTCTCCGCGGCGAGACTACGCGATTCAACATATTGGTCGCGACCAACCTTGCGGCAGATCCTCCCAAGGTCATGGCCGACCGCGTGCAAGTGCAGCAGGTGCTGATGAACCTGATGATCAATGGCATCGAAGCGATGAAGGACGAGGATGGGCCACGGGAGCTCGCCATCAGGTCGCAGCGAGCGGAAAACGAGCAACTTTTGGTCTCGGTCAGTGACACCGGTATAGGGCTTCCCCCGCAGCAGGCGAACCAGATCTTCAATGCTTTCTTTACTACCAAACCCCACGGCACCGGTATGGGACTTCGCATTAGCCGCTCCATCGTGGAATCGCATGGCGGCCGGTTGTGGGCTGAGAACAACTCACCGCGCGGCGCAAGCTTCTGTTTCAGTCTACCGACCAAGGCCGGGGCGCCTGAATGACGCCCGCAGACGTTCCCACAGTGTTCGTCGTTGACGACGATGCCGGTGTGCGTGCGTCCATCCAAGGATTGCTGAAATCAGCAAAGTTACGGTGCGCATCCTTCGGGACAGCGGAAGAATTTTTGCGCAACAAGCCTCCGGGCGGGCCAAGCTGCCTGGTCCTCGACGTGAGTCTTCCAGGACTCAACGGTCTCGACTTGCAGCGCGAGCTGGCTGAGGCCGGCATACAAATTCCCATCATCTTCATCACCGGCCATGGGGATATTCCGATGACGGTGAAAGCCATGAAATCCGGTGCAGTGGAGTTTCTTACCAAGCCTTTCCAGGATCAAGACTTGCTGGATGCGATTCGCCAGGCTTTGGATCGCGACCGTGTAGCTCGCCAACAGCAGAGTAACCTCGCCGAGTTGCGAAAACGCTACGACGGGCTGACCGCGCGCGAGCGCGAAGTCATGGGCCTGGTTGTTTCGGGCATGCTCAATAAGCAAATAGCCTCTGATCTCGGGACCAGCGAAATCACAGTGAAGATCCATCGCGGCCACGTAATGCGGAAGATGCAGGCCGGCTCGCTGGCAGACTTGGTTAGAATGGCCGCAAAACTGGAGCTTTCACCCGGCAAAAAGTAGCCTAATGCCAACGCCCTGTTGTAACACGCACCAGTTTGCCAGTTCTCAGCCCTCCCGTTTTAAGTGCCGCTTTCTCAACCCTCTCTAGATTGTGGCTCTCCGCTTGATCGGGGCGATAGTCGGAGACTATACCAAAGTATAATTGCCGCGCCTCTGGTGACACTGCTAGATTTCAGCCATGGAGACTCAGGGAAAGACCAAACTAGTAGCGATCGTCGACGACGATGATTCGATGCGCAGAGCCCTGCAGGGCTTGCTGCAAAGTGCCGAATTTCCTGCACAATCGTTTGCCTCGGCGGAAGAATTCCTGAAGTCCGGCAAACAGCATCAGATTGCCTGTTTGATCGCAGACATCCGAATGCCGGGAATGTCCGGTCTTGAGCTACAGACCAAGCTGAACGCCGAACGTTGCAGGGTTCCGATTATATTCATCACCGCACACGGCGACGAAAAAATGCGGATGCAGGCCTTGCGCGCGGGTGCTGTGGAGTTCATGGCAAAACCGTTCGACGACGAAGCGCTGCTCGAAAGTGTTCGGGCCGCTCTGGAAAGCTAGGCCTGCTCATAGAAGCGTATGGTGCCCAAGGAGGTCTTCGTGGGGGCTGTCGCAGCATTGGGGTCCGTCGATCAGGACCGTGATCCGCGCAGATTCGAGCAGATCATAGGTAACAGTCCTGCTCTGGAAGCGGTGCTCGAGCAGGTCGAACGCGTCGCCCCTACCGATTCCACCGTTCTCATCCAGGGAGAGACAGGCACGGGCAAGGAACTGATTGCGCGCGCGATCCACAATCTGAGCATGCGGTGCGGACGCCCGTTTATTAAATTGAATTGCGCTGCTATTCCCTTCGATCTGCTGGAAAGCGAGCTCTTTGGCCACGAGCGCGGCGCGTTCACCGGAGCCATAGCGCAGAAGATTGGCCGTTTCGAGCTGGCCGACAAAGGCACGCTCTTCTTGGATGAAGTGGGCGATATTCCTCCCGCTTTGCAGCCTAAACTGCTGCGTGTCCTGCAGGAACAAGAGTTCGAACGTTTGGGCAGCACTCGCACTCACCAGGTAGACGTTCGGCTCGTCGCGGCGACAAACCGGAATTTGGTTGAGATGGTGAAGCGGAACGAATTTCGCAGTGACCTCTACTACCGTCTCGATGTGTTTCCGATCCCGCTGCCACCGTTGCGGGAGCGCCGGGAAGACATCCCGGCGCTGGTCGAACATTTTGTCGAGATTTATGCCCGCCGGATGGGTAAGGAAATCGCACACATCCCTGCGGAAACGATGTCTGCCCTCGTCTCCTATTTCTGGCCGGGGAACATTCGTGAGCTGCAGAATTTCATTTAGCGGAGCGTTATCCTCACTTCGGGCAATGTCTTGCACCCCCCTCTCGCGAGCTTAAAGAGTTCGGCCGAAGCGGAATCCCTTGGGCCAATCACCCTGGAGGATGCAGAGCGAGACCACATTCGCAAGATTCTCGAAGAAACACGGTGGGTTGTCGCCGGTCCTAACGGAGCGGCCGCACGTTTGGGAATCAAGAGGTCCACCCTTTACTTCCGGATGCAAAAGCTTGGCATTTCGCGTGCCAAGAGAGATCCCCTCCTCTCGTAGCAGATTTGCAATCATCCGCGCAACTCTCCAATCGATCGACACTATCTAGTCATCCGTCGTCGGACGGATCATCGCCCGCATCTCGCGTCGAACGGAATGTTCCCCCATTAATGCTTATTGAAAACGAATTACGGCGCGGTTGACTGATCGCGGCAACATACGTGCACTTCTCGGAGTCGGTTGGCAGGGGTTGAAAAAAGCAGATGGGGATTCGAAGCATACGCGCCACGGCAGGGGCAGCCCTTGTCGCGGCCGCCTGGGGAGGGGCGGTCTGGGCACGGGACTTCCCTGCTCTCGCACCTCCTGCGCGAGAGACCCAGCCGAGTGCGACGGTGGCGTGCGTGCAGCCTCCGGAGATGGTCAGCTGGGAGGACTACCATGGCCCCTTGCAGAAGGTTGTAGGTGCATTCGGGCGGCGGCTTGAACGCAAGTCAGCGCACGCGCCCCACTATAAACCGGGAGCGGTGCTGTGCGTGCTGAGCCTTCACGACAAGTTCTTGCTTTCTGTGCGTGAGACGTTCGACCCGGTGACCGTACTGGGGATCGCTTACGATGCCGGGATCAGCCAGGCTGAAAACGATGATCCCAGCTACGGACAAGGCGCGGAGGGATATTGGAGCCGATTTGGCGCCGGCCTAGCAGGGGAGGCCTCCTCCCAGTTTTTCAAAGATGTTCTCTACCCTACAATTTTCTCCCAGGACCCACGCTACTACCGCTTGGGACACGGGAGCACAAGAAACCGTTTCCTTCACACCTTGGAACATTCCGTCGTGGCCCACCGGGAAGATGGCACCCAAGTGTTCAACTTTACGGAATGGATGGGCACGACGAGCGCGGTGGTGCTGAGCAACACCTATCACCCGGACAACAAACGCGGGGTGGGACCGACGGCGACGCGAGTGGCCTACAATGTTGGAGGAGACATCGGCTTCAACGTGCTCAGAGAATTCTGGCCCGAGATTGCGCGGAAGTTCCGGCTTCCGTTCCGGGACCAAAGCGAGCCAGGGAGTTCAGGACCAGGTTTCGAAAAGCAATAAATCCCTCGTCTGGCCCACCTGTTTACGCGCCCTCCCGAAAGTCGTCCCGCAAACCTCTTTCTTGCGACTCTCGGCGCGGGCATGATCTTCGTTAGGCTATTCAATCACAACTAAACAAACGAACTCGCTGGAGCCTGTCGGCATGCGGACGAGTGTTCAGCCGGCCGGCATCCCCAACTGTGGTGTTGCCTTATCCCAGTCTTTCCGTTCAGTCGGTTACGCAATCAACGCATTTGGCAATCCTCTTGCCTCTCCTAGTTGTGTCGGTACACGCACTGAAGCTTTTGGTGGACGACATAAACGAGGAGAAATCGCGAAGCTGGCGGCTCGCAGGAATAGTCGCTACCTAATTAAACGTGTGCGGTTCTCTCCCGGAAGGGCTTTGTTTCGGAATTTCAAAACGGAGGAACTATGAAGCTTCTATCAAAAATCACGGCATCAATCGGATTAACGCTAGCTTTAGCGACGGTTTCATTCGCTCAGCAAGTGAAGACCGACTATGACCACAATGTGAACTTTGGGCAATACAAAACTTACTCTTGGGAAAAGGTCCGGACCAAGGACCCGCTCCTGGTCGACCGCATTAAGACCGCGGTGAACAGCGCTCTGGCGGCAAAAGGCTTGACGGAAGTTCCCTCGGGAGGCGAGGTCGAGGTCTTTGCCATTGAAACCATGCAAAATCAACAAACCCTGGACACCTTCTATAACGGGCTCGGAGGTGGTCGCCGCTGGGGATTCGGCGGATTTGGCGATGCAACAACAACCGTTGAAACCTACACGCTAGGGACCTTAGTCGTCGATCTCTTCGACGCAAAGACGGAGAAATTGATCTGGCGAAGCTCCTCGAGCGATACGCTCTCCGACAAGGCGGACAAGAACACCAAGAACCTCAACAAAGGCGTGAACAAAATGTTCCAGCATTTTCCTCCCGCCCCGCCGAAGTCCAACTAATGAGGGCGGCGATGAATCGCTATCTGACCTTTTCACTCGCTGTCTCCATGACCCTGGGCACCCTGTCCATTCCTCTGCGCGCGGCAAAGAAGCCGCGCGCGGGAACGGACAACCAGAGGCCGCTGGTTTGGACCAACGACGATCTTGCGAGGCTCCACAGTCTCGGCTTGATTTCCATCGTGGGTCAGAGTAACGCAGCAATGTCGACATCAGCCTCTGTGCCTGAAGGCTGCGTGAAAACCCAGGACCCAGAGTGGTATGCCCAGCAGGCGGCAAAACTGCGCGATGAACTCCAACGAAGACAGGCTCAGCTCAACGGCTTCCGTCAAGCGATCGAAGATGTAAGGAGCCTTAAGACGATGACGGGCGGAATAAATCTGGATGACGGCGACATGGGTATTACTTCTGAGGCCGGTATTGAGTTCCTTCAGCAGCGCGTGAACGAAACACAAACGGATCTCGACGCACTGGAAGACTTGGCCCGCCGCAATGACATCGAGCCGGGCACACTGCGCGGACAGTGAGGTTCCTCAGCCCGCTTGACCAAGGCCGAAAATTTCGAGCCTGGCCGCGAACAGGATGGTCTTAAGTTTTACTGGAGTAATGAAAATGAAGATGAACTTATCAAAACGGATTTTGGTCGCCCTGCTCAGCTGTTTGCTTGTGCAATTTACGGCGCAAGCCGGCTCGTACACCTCCGCAAGCCAGTCCGGCCAGCAACCACAAGGTCCGGCCGCGGGGCAGACCCCGCAAGAGCTGCAGCAACTTGTCGCTCCGATCGCCTTGTACCCAGACGCACTCGTTGCGCAGATTCTCGCCGCCTCCACCTATCCAACCGAGATTGTCGAGGCGGACCGCTGGATGCAAAGTCATTCGAACCTCAAGGGTGAAGAGTTGGCGAAAGAGGTAGACAAACAGGACTGGGATCTCAGCGTAAAGGCTATGACGCAATTCCCGTCGGTTCTCGAAAACATGGACAAGAACCTCTCTTGGACCTCGTCCCTTGGCGAGGCGTATGTCTCCCAGCCGCAGGATGTGACCGAGGCCGTCCAGACCTTGCGTCAGCAGGCTCGCAGTGCCGGCCATCTGAGTAACACCGAACAGGAGAAGGTAACGACGCAAGGCAACACGATCATCATCGAACCGGCCAACCCAGAGGTCGTTTATGTTCCCGCCTACGACCCCTGGCTCGTGTACGGTGAGCCGATCATCGCGTATCCAGGCTGGTTTCCCGTGCCCGGGATTTACTGGGGTGGCCCCGGCATTTCCTTTGGCATTGGATTTGGTATCGGCTTCTTCGGAGGATATGGCTGGGGCTGGCATCACTGGGGCTACGACTGGCATGGCCGTCGAACGTTCTTCGATCATCACGAATGGGTCTCTCACAGCCGGGATTTTGGTCACGACGGGTTCCATCATGGTGACTTCAGCCACGGCCACGGTGATTTCGGCCACAGCGGCTTCGATCACGGCGGCGGATTCCACGGCTCTTCGGCTCCTCACTTTCAGCCAGGAACGCGCTCCGGTGCGTTCAGTGGGTTTGATCATGGCGGAAACGTCCGAGGCTTTTCTTCCCGCGGGCGGTCGAGCTTTGGAGGTGGAGGTTTCCGCGGAGGCCACGGCGGCGGCGGACGGCACTAGGTAATCGGATGCAGGGCACTTATCAAGAATCTAGGAATGGAGAACAGAATCATGCTTCAGAGAATTTCAAATTCTTTCCAAGGCAAGAACAAGAGGTTTGCTGGATTTGCAGCGGCGGTCTTGGCAGTTTCGTTGGGATGCTCGATTGCGCCGCTGTTTGCGCAGGAGCCGGGACAGCGGACCTTCGCCTCTACCGAAGAGGCGAGTCGCGCTCTCTTTCACGCCATGCAATTACAGGACGAACAAGCTCCTTTGAGCATCCTCGGACAAGCCGGAAAAGAAGTTGTCTCGTCCGGCGACCCACAGGAAGACATGGATGCTCGCACCAGCTTCATCGTCAAATACAAGGAGATGCATCGCTTCGTCACAGAGGAGGACGGAACAGTAACCTTGGTAGTCGGAGCCGAAAATTGGCCTTTTCCGATTCCCTTGGTTAAGAACAACGGTTCGTGGTATTTCGACACGCCCGCTGGCAAAGACGAGATTCTGTTCCGGCGCTTAGGCAGAAATGAACTCGCCGCCATGGATGCATGCCGCGAATTGGTCGATGCGCAAAAGCAATATTTTGCGCACCCGCCGGCTGACCAGCCGAAGCAATTCGCCCAGAAACTGGTCAGCGATGAAGGCGGGCACAATGGTCTGTATTGGCACGGTGCCAGCGATGAGTTCGAGAGCCCGATCAACCCTCTCATCGCTTATGCACGCCAAAATCTCCCAACTGACCAAGTTGGCGAGCATGTTCCGTTCAATGGGTATATGTTCCGGATCCTCACCAGCCAAGGACAACATGCGCCGGGCGGAGCCAAAAGCTATATCGTCGATGGCAAGATGAGCGCAGGATTCGCCCTCGTCGCCTACCCTGTCGAGTACCGCTCCTCAGGTGTGATGACCTTTATTGTCGACGCGTCCGGAACCATTTACGAAAAGGACCTTGGTCCTAACACAACAAAGCTTGCACAAGCGATGACCGTGTATGACCCGGATTACACCTGGCACAAGGTGGAATAAGAAGCGCTCGTGGCGATGATACATCGTCAGGCATTCTTCATCGTTTCGTACTTTGCACAAATCCAAATCCCTCGGAGCAGGACTGTCTGATAAGCCAGGAGGTCAAAAATGACAAAGACCGATGCAGCTGAATTGCATCTGCGCGAAAGAAACGCTCTCGAAAGGCCGACCGATCTCGATCGGAAAGGCGTCAGCGAAATATCGAGCAGCCTGTGTCAATTACTCGCCGATGTTTTCGCGCTTTACGTGAAGACCAAGAATTTTCACTGGCACATGAGCGGCCAGCACTTTCGCGATTACCACCTACTGCTCGACGAGCACTCGGACCAAATCGTCGCCATGACGGGCGACATCGCGGAGCGGGCACGCAAGGTTGGCGGAACCACAATTCGTTCGATTAGAGACATTGCTGACCATCAACGTCTGAAAGACAATGACGAGGAACTGGTCACTCCCGGAGACATGCTTGCGGAGCTTTGTGCCGACAACCAGCGCTTAACGCGATTCCTGCGCTCCGCCCACGAACTCTGCGAACGCCACCACGACATTGCTACGGCAAGTTTGATTGAAACCTGGATTGACCAAGCCGAACGGAGAACATGGTTCCTGGCAGAGACAGCGCGCACCCTCTGATGGGAGCGGCTGCCATCGGACTCTGGAATGACCTATGTCACGCATTGCACCGACTATACGCATCGCCATTCTCGCCATTGTGGCAGCCGCAGTTTTCTGCTCAGCTCAACTGAAGGGGAAGCCCCCAGGCCTGCTTTCGAATCCGCCGGAACTTCGCGCGAAACACCATACACTTTCCTTAACCTTGCACGCAGGCATTGCAAGTGATGGAAGGAACTCCTTCTACTTCAACGGCCAGCCAAACGCTCCAACCCTACGGCTGTCGCAGGGAGACCAACTGAAGATCACCTACGTCAACGATCTCCCGATCAAGGCAAAAGAGAGTTGCGCGATGACTCCGTGCATGGACATGACGAATTTGCATTTTCACGGCCTAACGGTCTCTCCCGACGCTCCCCAGGATGACGTCTTGGACATGATGGCCATGCCCGGACAAGCACTCCGCTACACCGTAGAGATTCCGAAAGACCACCCGCCTGGCTTGTATTGGTACCACACCCACCCTCACGGAGAGAGCCACCGGCAAGTTCTTGACGGCATGTCCGGAGCGATCGTGATCGAAGGAATGGAGTCTTATTTTCCGCCCCTAGCCGGCCTGCCGGAGCGCGTCTTGGTTGTGCGCGGGCGTTCCATCGGCAACGACCCTGTGTCTGCCGATTTGAAGCATCGCGTTGAACTCAGTTCGGATATTTGCGGAGCGGAGCCAGAGACGCCAGAAGAGATCTTCACGTTGAACGGATGGGTGCGGCCTCAAATTGAAATCGCTACCGGTGAGCGCCAGTTTTGGCGTCTTGTGAATGCTTCCGCGGATCGCTATCTCGACCTTCAGCTTGAGGGTCAAACGTTCGAAATCGTTGCCATGGACGGGATGCCTATCGCCCTGCACGATTTGAATCATCGAACGCGGAGTGCCGATCACGTCTTATTGCCGCCGGCAGGCAGGCTGGAGGCCATTGTCACTGGTCCAGCGGCAGACACGCCCAGGCGTCTGGTCTCACGGTGCGTCGATACCGGGCCAGACGGCGATCCGAATCCGGCGATGGTATTAGCCGACATCGTTCCGCAACCAGCGGCAAAGTCATTGTCAAAAGTATCGGAGAGCTCGCGCAAACCTGATCTCAAGACGTTGGACCTAGCCGCGGAAGAGAAAGTGCCTCCTCGATTCATCGTGACATTCACCGAAGACAAGAAGGGCTTTTACATCAATGGAGACAAATTCACGCCAGACGCCGCTCCGATGGTGCGCGCAAAAATTGGGACGCTTCAGCATTGGAGGATTGTCAATGCAACAGGGGAACTGCATCCCATGCACATTCATCAAGTCCACTTCCTGCCGTACGCAGAAAACGACCGACCAATTGCCGAACCTGTGTGGCTGGACACAGTGAATGTTCCATACCGCGGTTCCGTCGACGTCATTATGGATTTTACCGATCCGGTCATCAAGGGCATGTCGGTCTTTCACTGCCATCTCCTCAATCACGAAGACAAGGGGATGATGGCGAAGATTCTCTTTCAATGAATGACCTGGTACATTTTGCGGTCGGAGAATCGAAGCCCGCCGAGTCGCACGGTCTTCGCAAGTGGGTTCCGCTGGTGTCCTTTCTGCGGAAAGATGTTGCCTCCAAGGGACCAGCGTGGCCGCCACTTCTATTGGTCTTGGGGGCCATCGGCGCGGTCGCGTATGCCGACCATCTCGTTGTCTCGATTTCGCTCGTCTACCTGTACATCCTCCCTCTCGCCGTCGGTGCTATTTTTCTGCGCAAGGAGGTCAGCTACAGCCTCATCGTCATTTGCATCTTGCTCCATGATTCTTATTCCCAGCGGCCTATTCACCCCGCGTTACGAATCTTCCACAATCTCTCCGCGATGTTGTGTTTCGCCTGTGTTGTTTACTTCATTCAACGTTATATGGAGCAGAAGGAAGCGCTTGACAAAAACGTTCAGCAGCAGCGTGACGACCTCCTCAAGGACGTAGAGTTGGCCGCGCAAGTCCAGCGGCTGTTTCTCCCCGTAAGTGAGCCAGTGATTGATGGACTCGAGATAGCCGGGATGATGCATCCGGCTCGAAGCGTAGGTGGCGATTACTACGACTACATTCCCATCAACGCGCACACCATTCAGGTCGTGATTGCCGACGTAGCCGGGAAAGGTGTTCCAGCCGCCCTGTTAATGTCCGCGACGGCGGCAGCCATGCGGCTTGAAGCGAATCGTGATCGAAACATGCTGGCACAAGTGGAAAGGTTGAATACCCAGATCGGCGCCGTGTCGGATCCCGAGCGGTACGTGACCTTGCTTGCTACGGAAATCGACACGCACAAACGAATCATCCGTTACGTGAACTGTGGCCACAATCCCGCGCTTCTGTTTCGAGCAAAGACAGGCGCGCTCATGCGAATGGACTCTTCTTGCCCACCCATCGGACTATCTCCAGACGAAATTTGCGAACTGGCCTCGGCTGACCTTGCCAGCGGCGACGTGGTGGTTTTCTATACAGATGGTGTCACTGAGGCAGAGAACCGGCTTGGCGAAGAATTCGGCCTAGAGCGCCTTTCCACTGTAGTGCGAGATGGTTCTTCTTCACTGTCCGCGCAAGAACTCACAACCAAAATCTTTAACAGCGCGGCAGACTTCTGCAGCGACGTAGGTTTCCATGATGACGTCACTATTGTCGTTGTTAAATGCCACCTCGACAGCTCCCCCGGCCGTGGGCGCTTAACTCCATCCACCAGAGAAACGTCTTAGTTGTAGTTAGAGCTGGACCTCCACATTCGTTCTTCCCGCGCCGTGCGGCCGATTTCCAGCTCGGAAGACACGCTGTCGGCGTGTTGGCAGCCGTCCAATATGCTGGACTCTTCGCCCTTCGTCATCCGCCACCGTATCTCCGACTCCCGTTCTAAACGCCTCTGTTTTCAAACACTTCCTGAAACTCGCGCTCACTCTTCACATTGGCATCCGGGCTGCATCTCTAGGGCTAGAACCAAGAAAAACTTCTCGCGGGAAATCGCATACGGTTATTGCAGTTCGGCCAAGCCAGGAGGGTGAATTATGTGGATTGTCAGATTGGCGCTGAGGCGGCCATATACATTTGTGGTGATGTCGATACTCATCGTAATTATGGGGACGCTGGCAATTCTCCGCACCCCAACGGACATTTTCCCGAACATCAACATTCCTGTGGTCAGCATCATCTGGAACTATAACGGCCTCGTGCCTGAGGACATGGCCGACCGGGTCGTTAGCATCACGGAGCGAGCGCTTACCACCACCGTTGATAATATCGAGCATATCGAATCGCAGTCGCTATATGGAATTGCCGTTGTCAAAGTGTTCCTGCAGCCGACCGCGAACATCCAACAAGGCATTGCGCAAATTACGGCGGTTTCCCAGACCCAGCTCAGGCAGTTGCCGGCGGGAACGACGCCGCCGCTGATCCTTGCTTATAGTGCATCGAGTGTGCCGGTTCTTCAGTTAGCCCTCTCAGGGCAAAACCTGTCGGAGCAAGAACTCAACGACTATGGCCTAAATTTTATTCGGACACAGCTCATCACTGTGCCTGGCGCATCGGTGCCCTATCCTTATGGCGGCAAACAACGCCAAGTGCAGGTGGATCTGAATACCACCGCGTTGCAATCGAAGGGACTATCCGCGCTGGACGTAGTCAATGCGATCAGCGTTCAAAATCTAATCCTGCCCACAGGAACGTCTAAAATCGGGTCCAAGGAATATGATGTTTCCATTCTCAACGCCGCACCGCAGACAATTGCCGACCTGAACCGAATCCCGATCAAGACGATTGGTGGTACTACGATCTACATCAAAGACGTCGCCTGGGTGCGCGATGGCTTTCCACCGCAGACGAATATCGTGCGCGTCAACGGGCAGCGTTCCGTGTTGCTGACCATCCAAAAGGCGGGCAATGCGTCAACCCTGAGCGTGATCGACGGCATCAAGGCTCTTCTGCCTCAAATTAAGACCACGGTTCCACCGCAGCTCGATATAGCACCCCTGGCGGATCAATCCATCTTTGTCCGAGGCGCGATCAGCGGTGTGGTCCGGGAAACGCTGATTGCCGCATGCCTGACCGCTTTCATGATTCTCGTTTTTCTAGGCAGTTGGCGAAGCACCGTTATCATCGCGACCTCCATCCCCCTGGCAATTCTCACCTCCATCATTGTCCTAAGCGCGATCGGACAAACGATCAATATCATGACGCTCGGCGGGCTCGCCCTTGCCGTCGGCATCCTGGTGGACGACGCGACGGTGGAGGTCGAGAACATCAACCGCAACCGCGAGGCGGAACCAAAGAAAGACATGGATGAAATTGTCCTCGACAGCGCGTCGCAAATCGCGACACCAGCGTTCGTGTCCACTCTGTCGATCTGCATCGTGTTTGCTCCGATGTTCTTGCTGTCGGGCGTCGCCCGGTATCTCTTTGTGCCGCTCGCCGAAGCCGTGGTTTTCGCTATGCTGGCCTCGTACCTGCTTTCCCGGACCATCGTTCCCACCATGGCCAAGTATTTGCTGCGGGAAGATAAACACGAAGCCGGCGCCGCAAGCCGCAATCCGCTCGTTCGACTTCAGAAGCGTTTTGAAGAGGCCTTCGAGAGATTTCGTCACAGCTATCGCGGCCTGCTGGAGATTTGCCTCCGCCACCGCAGCGCTTTCCTGATTGCGTTCTTCGCGAGCTGCCTGGGCTCTCTCGCGATTCTGATTCCTTGGCTCGGCCGGGATTTCTTTCCCAGCGTCGACAGCGGCTCTTTCAAGCTGCATCTGCGTGCGCCCACGGGAATGCGCATCGAGGAAACCGCCAATCTTTGCGATCTGGTCGAGCAGTCGATCCGTCACCAGATTCCCGCCGGCGAGGTCCAAAGCGTCATTGACAACATAGGCTTGCCCTACAGCGGCATCAATCTCTCTTATAGCAATTCGGCTCCGGTCGGCTCATCGGATGCCGACATCCTGGTGACTCTTTCCGCCAAGCACCATCCCACGGATGACTACATTCATCAGCTTCGTCTGAAACTCCCAAAGCAGTTTCCAGGCGTGAGCTTCGCCTTCTTGCCTGCCGACATGACCAGCCAAATCCTAAATTTTGGCCTGCCGGCTCCCATCGATGTGCAGGTTGTGGGAAACGACCTGGAGGGAAACCAGCGCTATGCCGATGCGCTGCTAAGCAAGTTGAAAGATGTCACTGGAACGGCAGATTTGCGGATCCAGCAACCCTTTGATGAGCCTTATCTTCGCATGAGGATCGAACGTACGAAAGCGGAAGAGCTCGGATTTTCGGCCCACGATATTGCACAGAATCTTCTGGTGTCACTGAGCGGTAGCTTCCAAACTTCGCCCACGTTTTGGGTGGACCCAAAGAACCGTGTCAGCTACTTCATCGCCACGCAATCGCCGCAATATCACACCAACACCCTGCAGGATCTTGAGAACATCCCGATAACAGGCACAGACCCAACGGCTCCTCCTTCGCTCCTGGCCAGCTTGGTATCGACGGAACGAGGCGCCGGAATGGCGGTCGTCTCTCATTACAATGTGGCGCCGGTGATTGACATCTTTGGTGCTGTCACTGGACGCGACCTGGGTGGTGTGGCCGGAGACATCAACAAAATCATTGACGCTACTCGCCGGCAATTGCCGCGCGGTTCGCGCGTCGTTGTCCGCGGGCAGGTTCAGACGATGCAGGCATCCTACGTCGGTCTTCTGAGCGGACTAGTGTTCTCGATCGGGCTGGTATACCTGCTGATCGTGGTGAATTTTCAGTCCTGGCTGGATCCGTTCATCATGATTTCCGCGCTGCCTGCGGCACTCGCCGGCATTGCGTGGCTTTTGTTTATAACGCACACCACCCTAAGCGTGCCCGCACTCATGGGGGCCATCATGTGCATGGGCGTGGCCACCTCCAACAGCATCCTGGTCGTGAGCTTTGCCACGGAAAAAATGCAGGCAGGAAGTGATTCCCTTAGCGCCGCACTTGAGGCAGGTTTCACGCGATTTCGGCCCGTCCTGATGACTGCTCTGGCCATGATCATTGGCATGGTGCCAATGGCCCTCGGACTGGGGGATGGCGGCGAACAAAACGCACCTCTTGGCCGAGCAGTCATAGGCGGCTTGATTTTCGCTACGGTTTCGACACTGTTCTTTGTCCCGGCATTTTTCAGCGTTCTGCAGGGTTCACGCACCTATCCGGCACAAACAGCAAATCAGAATTAGGCATAAAGCTATGTGGAGTCCCTATGTCGCAAGAACCTGAAGAGAGAAAACAAATTGCGGGGCAAACGCTTCCATCGAACGATGTGGGGCGACAACAGCGTCCGCGAAGACGATGGTTGAGCCTGGCGATTGCGTTGATCGCCGTCGCCGCCCTGCTGGTTTCGGGCATCTGGTCCCGTGTCAGAGCCCGCACAACGCTGAAGGCGGAAACGGCGCAAGTGGCCCTCACTGCAGTATCGGTTGTTTCGCCAAAACAAGCTGCGCCCGCCCAGGAGATCATCCTTCCTGGAAATGTACAACCATTCATCACCGCGCCAATTTATGCCCGCACCAACGGATACTTGAAAAGGTGGTACGTCGATATTGGAGCGCGTGTCAAGCAAGGTCAACTGCTGGCTGTCATCGAGACTCCGGAAGTCGATCAACAACTCCAGCAGGCCCGGAGCAACCTGGCAACCGCGAAGGCAAATCTCGAACTCGCGTCAGTCACCAGAACCCGGTATCTGGGACTTCTGAAAAGCAACGCTGTCTCCCAGCAGGACGCCGATAATGCCGTCGGTGCTTACAATGCGAACAAAGCCATTGTCGAGGCAGACCAGGCAGCCGTAGACCAGTACACGGCACTGGTGTCCTTTGAAAAAATTTACGCTCCGTTCGACGGCATCATCACCGCGCGAAATACGGATATCGG
>Ga0134082_10000256_pt1 | contig 17832 bp, 20 predicted proteins | sample 15_taG_6_FD_94473 | JGI IMG/M metagenome (GOLD analysis project Ga0134082, IMG submission 94473) | Grasslands soil microbial communities from the Angelo Coastal Reserve, California, USA - 15_D_Rain_40cm_5_09182015 | ecosystem: Environmental > Terrestrial > Soil > Grasslands ... | reverse complement strand
CTTCGACGTCGACATCGGCACGCTCTTCCAGACCCCGGAGGAGGTCGCGCGCCAGGCGGTGGAGAACGACGTCCACGTGGTCGGCATCTCCACGCAGTCGGGCGGCCACAAGACGCTCGTGCCCCAGCTCGTGCGCGAGCTCGAGCGCTCGGGCGCGCGCGACATCATCGTCATCGTCGGCGGCATCATCCCGTCGCGCGACCATGCGTTCCTCGAGCAGGCGGGCGTGAAGGCGGTCTTCGGGCCCGGGACGGCGATCCCGAAGGCCGCCCGCCGCGTGCTGGGCCTCATCCGCGAGCGCGAGGGAGCCGCGGCGGATGCCGCGATCGGCGCCTAGCCGGAGCGTTCCGGTCGAGGCGCTGGCGGCCGAGGTCCGCGCGGGCAACCGCCGGGCGCTCGCCAAGGCCATCACGCTCGTCGAGAGCACGCGACGGGATCACCAGGAGGGGGCCCAGCGCCTCCTCGAGGTCCTCCTGCCGCACACCGGCGGTGCGGTGCGGGTGGGCGTGAGCGGCGTCCCCGGGGTCGGCAAGAGCACGTTCATCGAGGCGCTCGGCCTGTACCTCATCGGGCTCGGCAAGCGCGTGGCGGTGCTCGCCGTCGATCCCTCGAGCGCGCTCTCGGGCGGCAGCATCCTGGGCGACAAGACGCGCATGCCGCGGCTGGCCACCGCTCCCGAGGCCTTCGTCCGGCCGAGCCCATCGGCCGGCTCGTTCGGCGGGGTGACACGCCGCACGCGGGAGGCGCTGCTCGTCTGCGAGGCGGCGGGCTACGACGTCGTGCTGGTCGAGACGGTCGGCGTCGGGCAGTCGGAGTTCGCGGTCGCCTCGATGGTCGACTTCTTCCTGGTCCTGCTGCTGGCCGGCGCGGGCGACGAACTGCAAGGGATCAAGAAGGGCATCCTCGAGCTCGCCGACGCGCTCGCCATCAACAAGGCCGACGGCGACAACGTCGGGCGCGCCGAGCGCGCCGCCGCCGAGTACCGAGCCGCCCTGAACCTGTTCACGCACGCGAGCCCGCTCTGGGACCCCCCGGTCGTGACCGTGAGCGCGCTCGAGGAGAAGGGGATCGACCGTGTGTGGGCGGTCGTCGAGGACCACCGGGCACGCCTCGTCGCGGCGAACGAGCTCGACAAGAAGCGCCGCGACCAGCAGCAGGCGTGGCTCTGGAGCATGATCGACGACGGCTTGAAGCGCCACTTCCTCGCCCGCGAGGACGTGGCGCGCCTTTTGCCCGAGATGGAGGCCGCGGTGGTGGGCGCGAAGCTCACGCCGACGGAGGCGGCGCGGCGGCTGCTGGCGTTGCTCGACCAGGGCGGCGACGGGGGCGCGCGCTCCGCGCTGACGTCGCGGCGGAAGCGGACGGCGTGAGGTCTCGGGCGCCTGCGTAGCCCGCCTCGCGCTGGTGACGGATGGCGAGCACCAGTGCCACGTCCCTGTCTTCCAGGTATGCGTAGAGCGCCACGTACCCCGTCTTCCCGCGTGAGATCACCAGCTCGCGCAGCTCATGCTCGACCGGCCGGCCGATAAGGGGGTGTCGCTCGAGTATCGCAATGCCCTCCTGGATGGCATCCACCGTGGCGAAGGCGAGGTCGAGATCGGTGCCGGCCAGGAAGTCGGAGAGGCGCTCGAAGTCGGAGAACGCCTGCTCCGAATAGATCACCTTCGCCACGTCGTGGCCTTCGGGCGCCTCGTCTTCTTCCCTCGAACCCGGGCCGAGATGTACCGGTGAACTGCCGCCGCGCTGTACCCGCGCCCCGAGGCGATGGTCCGATCCCGTGCGGCCAATGCCTCGGCGACGAACGCCCGGCGCTGCTCCGCGAGAGCGGTCTCACGCTCGATCGCCGCGACCATGAAGGCGTGCGGCGACGTGCCGGCCCCCGCCGCAACGGCGGCTATGCGGTGCTTCAACTCGGCCGGGAGCTTCAGGGTCGTGGCGGGCATGTCGATCCTCCTCGAGGTACTACCCGGGTATCACCCCAGTGCGGTCCCCGGCAACCCGGACACCCTGGTGGCGGTCGGCGCGGTTTGTCACGAGGAACCGGTCGCCGCGAGGCTCGACACCGGCAGCACGACCGTGAACGTCGTGCCCTTCCCGGGACCGTCGCTTGCGACGGTGATCCGACCGCCGTGCAGCCCGACCAGGTGCCGCGTGATGGCGAGGCCGAGCCCGAGCCCGCCCTTGTCCCGGCTGGTGACCGGGTCCGCCTGCCGGAACCGTTCGAACATGAACGGGAGGAACTCCTTGGTGACGCCCTTTCCCGTGTCCTCGACGACCAGCTCCGCATCCGACCCGACCTGGTGGAGATGCACGCCAACTCGCCCGCCGGGCGGTGTGAACTTGACGGCATTGCTCACCAGGTTCCAGACGATCTGCTGGAGCCGATCGGCGTCGCCGACGACGGGGCCGGTCGGCGGCGTCACCCTGACATCGAGCCGTACGCCCTTCGCCTCGGACTCCGGTCGAATCGTGTCGACCGCGGCCTCGACGACGCGTGCGAGCTCGATGGGGCGCGGGTCCAGGCGCAGCCGGCCCGCCACGATGCGGGAGACGTCGAGCAGATCCTCGATCAGCTTCGCCTGCGCCCGCATGCTCCGCTCCATCGTGTCGAAGGCGCGGGCCTGGTTGCCCTTCCCGGTGCGGGCCACGCGGAGCCATCCGAGCGTCGACGCGAGCGGCGTCTTCAGCTCGTGGGACACCACCGACAGGAACTCGTCCTTGACGCGGTTCGCCTCCTCTGCTTCGGCACGTGCGGCCTCGGCGGCGCGGTAGAGGCGGGCATTGTCGAGCGCGAGGGCCGCACGGACCGCGAGGTTCTCGACGAGCGCGAGATCGTCCGTGGTGTAGTGCAGGCGCGATTCCATGGTCGCACACGTGATCGCCCCGAGCGTTCGCCCCCGGGCGACCAGCGGCACGATGATCGCCGACGCGTACCCCATCTCGCGCATCACCCGCAGGTGCTCGGCGTTGGCTGCGATCGACACGAGCCCCTCGTCCGTGACCTCGGCGAAGAGCTGCGAGCGGCCCGTGCGGATCACCGCCGTGCGCGGATGGCGTCCGTCCGGATCGGGCGGGTAGACGGAGGTCGCGCGCGCGAGCGCGGGGTCTCGATTGGCGACCGCCGAGCGGCGGATCGTGCCGTCCGGCTCGACGACATCGACCGCGCACCAATCCGCGAGCCGCGGGACGAGGAGGCCGGCCACGGTCGACAAGGTCTGGTCGTAGTCGAGCGAGGCCGTGAGCAGCACGTTCCCGTCCGCCAGGAAGGACGCCCGCTCGCGTGCGGCCTCCGCCGCCCGGCGGGCCTCGAGCTCGCTCTCGCGCGCCCGCTCGGCCCGACCCTTCGCCGCCCGCAGCGAGCCGTAGAGCAGCACGATGACGGTGCAGACAACCAGGAACGCGGCGGTGCGCGTCCGATCCGAAGCGCCGAACAGGGCGGCGTTGGCGGCGAGGCTGAGCCCGAGCGCCAGGGCACCGGGCCCGACCCCGCCGAGCCACGCCGAGATGATCGTGGCCAGAAAGAACGTGAGGAAGGGCAGCCGGACCCCGAACGCCTCCAACGCAAGCCGCAGGAGGGTCGCGACGACGACGCTCAGCAGGGCGACCCCGTAGGGCAGGAGCGGACGCGGCCGCACGGGGACCCTTATGTGCGATGAGGAAGCGGAGCGCGTGAGCTGGTGGATGGACACGGCTCCTCAGCGTCCAAGGACGACATCGAGCCCCGACAGTACCAGCTCGAGCTTGGCTCTCGGCAGCTTCCCGGTTCGCTCGGTCAAATCAGTCTTGTCCAACGTCACGATCTGGGAGACGTTGGCAATGGACTCCTTCGAAAGCCCAGTTGCGCCGGGCGGAAGCAGGACGTTTCCCGGCGCAGTCGCCCACTTCACGTTGCTGGTCAGGGGAATACACACGACCGTCGCGATTCGGCTGCGGTTCAGCGCATCTCCCTGTACGACGACCACCGGACGTCGGAACCCTGGGCCGGACCCCGTCGGCCGCGGGAGGTCTGCCCACCAGACGTCACCTTGGGCGATGCTCACCAGTCGCTGCGCTCGAGGATGCGACGGGACGCCGCGCGCGCGAACTTGTCCACCCGTTGGTCGATCTCGGTCAGCGCCCGGTCCATCGCCTCCGTGACACGGTCGGGGGCGTGACGGGCTACGTACTCGGCGAGGGCTCGGCTGTACACCTCGCTCCGAGACCGCTTCGTGCGCCGCGCGAGCCGCTCAGCCTCATCGAACACCTCGTCCGGGATGGACACCGCGGTCTTCATACCCTCAGTATAACCGGTCCGTGCCGGCGATCAAGCTCCGTCGGCGCAACGACCCGCCGCGCAGCGCCGCGGTTGCGGTGGAAGCCTAGAGCAATGCAACCGGCCGGGGTTGTGCCGTCGGATCCCGCGCTGCAGAACTGAGACTATGCACCCCTGGTTGCGTCGCGCTGGATGGTGCAATACGGGTGTCTTACATGGCGATCCGGACCGTACGGCTCGACCCGGAGTCCGAACGCGCGCTGGCAGAGATCCAGCGTGCGACAGGCGTGTCGGTGTCGGGTGCGCTGAAGCGCGGGCTGGTCGCGGCCCGTGACGCGCTACGCGGAGCGGCGCCACAGCCGTTCGAGGTCTACCGCAGGATCGACCTCGGTCCGGGCGGGTATGCGCGAGCCCCGGCCCGTCGAGCGAAACAGGCACTGCCGGCGCTGCTGCGCGCCAAACGGCGCCGGTGATCCTGGTCGATATATTCACCCTCGACCGCACCGACTTCCTCGCCTACCGCGCGCGCATAGGACGCACATGGAAGAAATTTCGCCTGGTCGAGTGAGGCTGCCTGATAACATCAGTCAAACGAGGCGCCACGACCCGGGGCTTCCCCCGTCACTGACGGCGAGGCGCGGCGAAACCAGTCCCACGTCCGGAGCAGCCCTTCCTCCAGCGACACTGCCGGCACAAAGCCGAGCACGGCCCGCGCGCGATCGGTGCACGCGAAGTTCCGGCGGACCTCGCCCGTCCGGGCGGCCCGCCATTCGATCGGGACGGGGATGCCCGTGACGGTGAGCATCTGATCGGCGAGGTCGCGGATGGTCGTCTCGCGCCCGCTGCCGATGTGCAGGACTTCCCCGCTGCATTCGCGCTCCGCCGCCGCCACGATCGCGCGACAGAGGTCGTCGACGTAGAGGAAATCGCGCGTCTGGGCCCCGTCGCCATGGATCACGAGCGGCTCGCCCGCGAGGATGCGCTTGAAGAACACGGGGACGACGCTGCCCTTCAGGTACGAGTACGGACCGTAGACGTTGGAGAAGCGCAGCGCGACGGTGGGGATGGCGTACGAGCCGTAGTAGGCCGAGCAGTAGCCCTCGCACGCGAGCTTGCTCGCCCCGTACGGGGACAGCGGACGCGCCGGCATGCCCTCGTGCACGGGCGGGACCGCGTCCCCGAGGACCGCGCCGCCGGTGGACGCGAGGATGAACCGCCGGAGGCCGCCGCGCCGGCGGCACGCCTCCAGGAGGACGAGGGTTCCGCGGACGTTCACGTCGAAGCTGCCGGTGGGGTCGGCGATCGAGTCCATGACCCGTGTGTGGGCGGCGAGGTGCACGACCAGCTCGACGCCGGCGAGTGCGCGGTCCACCGCCGCGGCGTCGCGGATGTCACCCACCACGAGCTCGGCGTCGACCCCGGCCAGATCCTCGCGCCGGCCGTGCGTCAGGTCATCGAAGACGCGAGCGCGAATGCCGCGCGTCGCGAGGAGGCGGACGAGGTTCACGCCGACGAAGCCGGCGCCCCCGGTGACGAGCCAGCTCACCGGAAGAGAATGGCGGGGGCCTCGCCGCGTCCGTCCGCCGGAAGTCCCGCACCCGTGGTGGCGCCCGTCGCGAACGTGGCCGCATCGTGTCGGTTGTGCGTCTCGCGCCAGTCGATGCGGGGCAGGATGACGTCCTCCCGCACGCGATCGCGGTGGCGGACGGCGATGTTCAGCAGCGAGTCCAGGAGCGAATCCGACAGGTAGTGCGGCTCGAGGCCGAGATCCAGGAGCCGTGTGTGGGTGGCGTTGTAGTAATGCTCCTCGCGCTCCACCCGCGGATTGGGGACGGTGTCGACGCACACGTCCAGCCCGAGCTTGTCGCCGGCCGCACGGATCTTCTCCGCGAGGTCCTTGACCGAGAACTGCTCGGTGAACTGGTTGAACACCCGATAGTCGCCGCCGCGCGGTGGATGGAGGATGGCGAGCTCGACGCATCGCACGGTGTCTCGGATGTCCAGAAAGCCGCGCGTCTGTCCGCCGCGCCCGTAGACCGTGAGCGGGTGGCCGATCGCGGCTTGCACGCAGAAGCGGTTGAGCGCCGTTCCGAACACGTCGTCGTAGTCGAAGCGATTGATGAGGCCCGGATGGCGGTCGATCTCGTCGGTCACGGTGCCGTAGACGACGCCCTGGTTGAGGTCGGTCGCGCGGAGGTCCCAGATCCGGCAGCAGAACATGATGTTGTGCGAGTCGTGCACCTTGGAGAGGTGGTAGAAGGACCCCGGCTGCTTCGGGAACGGGAGCACGTCCCGGCGACCCTTGTGCTGGATCTCGATGAAGCCCTCTTCGATGTCGATGTTCGGCGTTCCGTACTCCCCCATGGTGCCGAGCTTGACGAGATGACAGTCGGGCCGGAGGTCCTTCAGCGCGAAGAGGAGATTCAGCGTGCCGACCACGTTGTTCGTCTGCGTGAAGACGGCGTGCTCGCGGTCGATCATGGAGTACGGGGCCGCGCGCTGCTCGGCGAAGTGCACCACGGCATCGGGATCCGTGGCCGCGACCGCCTCGGCCAGCGCCGCGTAGTTGGTCATGTCGGCGACGAACGTCCGGATCGTCTGTCCCGTGAGCTCACGCCAGATCGCCACGCGGTCATGGAGCGGGCGAATGGGCGTGAGCGTCTCGCAGCCGAGCTCGTGGTCCCAGAGCCGGCGCGCGAAGTTATCGAGAATGGAGATGTCGTGGCCGCGTGCGGCCAGATGGAGCGCCGTCGGCCAGCCGCAGTATCCGTCTCCGCCCAAGACCAGCACGCGCATGGATGTCCTCCCCCCGTCACGAGGGCCGGGCCGAACCCGCGACCGTCCGGCGCCAACCCACGCGACCAGCTCGAGCGCCCAGTGTCAGTGCCCGCAGATACGCCGCGCCGGCCCGCAGGAGCCGCGCGTGCAGCAGGTGTTTGAAGGCGATCCGGTTCAGATGACGCTTCTCGCGATCGCGGTACCAGGCCTCGCCGCACGCTTCGAGGCATTCCGGATGGCGGGTGCGCAGGCGCTGCATCACGTCGGCGAGACCCTCCCGGAGCTGCAGTCGGTTGCGGGTCTGGTTCGCCCCATGGAGCCGGTAGCGGAACGTCGCGCGATCGAGGAACACGACCGTGCCGACGACCGCCAGGCGGCAGCCGAGCTCGAGGTCGGCGTGCCGGACGAGCGTCGTGTCGATCCCGCCCGCCCGCTCGAACGCCTCGCGGCGAATGAGCGCGGTCTGGAGGTACATGGGAAGGCCGCCGCGGAGGATGTCCCGCACGCCGATCCGCCGGCCGTCGAGCGACGCCGCCAGCTCGGGAGGAACGACCGTGGACGGTGGGTGGCCGTCCGGCCCGACGATGCCGTTCGAGAACACGGCGCCCACGTCCGGATGCGCGTCGAGATAGCGCGCGAGCTCGCCGAGGCGCCCGGGGAGCATCACGTCGTCGGAGTCGTGAAACGCGAGCAGCGGCGCTCGCGACCGCTCGACGCCCGTCTGGCGCGCCCGGGCGACGCCCCGGTTGCGCTCGTGGCGGACGTACACGATGGGGTGGCGAGCCGCCGCGACGACGGCGGCGGTGTCGTCGGTCGAGGCGTCGTCGACGAGGACGACCTCGAACGGGGGGCAATCGGTCTGCGCGAAGACGCTCTCGAGCGTCGCGGGGAGGAACTCCGCCCGGTTGTGACTGGGGATGACGACGGCGATCGCCGGCCAGCTCAGCGCGGACCCCCCCACTGGCAGGCGCTATATCGAACACCGGATGGGTGTGCAATGCGGAAGGGCAGGGGATCACTGGACGTAGCCGAGCGCCTTCAGGCGATCGCGTTGCCCCTCGTCCACGCCGGGGACGGAAGGCGTCGCGCCGGGCGGCGTCAAGCGGAGCGCGAGCACGTGGTGCCCGCGCCCGACGGCCGCCGGCAGCTCGAGCGCCAGCTCGCCGCGCGAGGCGTCGAGCGTCCCGAGCGGCGGGAACTCCGACGGGACGTCCGGTAAGAACGCCTTCCGGCGCCATCGCGCGAACCCGAAGAGCCAGGGTGGGGCGGGGATCGGCGTGGCGGCCGCATCGACCGCGTAGACGCCGGCGGGGACCTCGAGCCGAACGGAGAGCGGTTGGCTCTCGGCCCCGCGTGCGGTCACGCCGCGTCCGGACCACATCCATCCGTCGGCGCCGAGCGCCGATCGGTCGGTGCTCTCGTCGACGCGGACGCAGCGCACGCTCGCCGCGTCCGTCGTCCGCCAGAAGTCCGCACGGACGATGAAGCGGCGCGCGGGCGCGTCGTACCGATCGACGCGGAACGCCCGCTCTCGTTCGGCGAGCCGCTCGTGGAGCAGACGGCGGAGGCGCCCCATGCGTCGCTCGATCCCGGGTCCTGCGAGGCGCCGGCGGTGGAGCGCGTCGACGCGGTGGAGGCTTGCCTCGCCACCGCACCGCGCCTCGAACGACCCCGGGGGTTGCTCCTCGGCGGGCGAGCCGAACGCGATTCGTCCCGCTCTCGGCGCTCGATGCCGACGGGTGATGCGGGTCGTCCTGGCGAGACAGGTCGTCGACTTCGTCCGCCGTCTTCCGCCCGAACCGAAGCGCCGATTGCGGCATGCGCTGAGAGACCTGGCGGCCCAGAAGGGTGACATCAGGGCGCTGGAGCCGCCCCTCGAGGGATACTGCCGCCTTCGCGTCGGCGGCTACCGAGGCGTGTTCAGCTACGCGAAGCGGGCAACGATCGAGTGCATCTTCGCCGAGCAGCGCAGCGTGGTCTATGAGCTGCTGCTGGAACGGGTTCTGGATCGGCTACGGTCGGGCCAGGAGTAACCCGACTTCTCGGCAGAGGGCTGTCGAGCCGGCGGGTTGCCCCGGGCGCTCGTCGCTTGCACAATGGGCGCCGTGGTAGGAGTCGAGCCATGACGCGCCAGGCACATACGCTGTTCGACAAGGACGGAAACCCCAGGCGCGACCAGCCCTGGATCTTCCGTACCTACGCGGGCCACACGAACGTCCGCGAGTCGAACGCCCTCTACCGCGCCAACCTCTCCCGCGGGCAGACGGGCCTCTCGATCGCCTTCGACCTTCCCACCCAGTGCGGCTACAGCTCGGACCATCCGATCGCCGGGCCCGAGATCGGCAAGGTCGGCGTGCCGATCAACTCGATCGACGACTTTCACGTGCTCTTCCACGGCATCCCCAGCGCCCAGATCAACACCTCGATGACGATCAACGCGACGGCCATGTGGCTGCTCGCGCTCTACGTCGCGCTCGCCGAGGAGCGGGGTGTCGATCCCAAGGTCCTCCAGGGCACGACGCAGAACGACATCATCAAGGAGTACCTCGCCCGCGGCACGTACATCTTCCCGCCCCGGCACTCGATGCGGCTGATCGTCGACATGTACGACTACTGCCTGCACCGCATCCCGAGGTGGAACGCCTCGAACATCTGCTCGTACCACCTCCAGGAGGCGGGGGCGACGCCGACGCAGGAGCTCGCCTTCGCGCTCGCCAACGCCATGGCAGTCCTCGACGCCATCCGCGAGCGGGGCTGCTTCACGGCCGAGGAGTTCGAGCAGTCGGTCGGCCGCATCTCGTTCTTCGTCAACGCCGGCATCCGCTTCGTCGAGGAGATGTGCAAGATGCGGGCGTTCGTCGAGATGTGGGACGAGATCACCCGCGACCGCTACGGCGTGAAGAACCCGAAGTACCGGCTGTTCCGCTACGGCGTGCAGGTGAACTCGCTCGGCCTCACCGAGGAGCAGCCGGAGAACAACGCCTGGCGCATCCTGCTCGAGGCGCTCGGCGTGACCCTCAGCCGCGACGCCCGCTGCCGGGCGCTCCAGCTCCCGACGTGGAACGAGGCGCTCAGCCTGCCGCGGCCGTGGGATCAGCAGTGGTCGCTCCGGCTCCAGCAGATCCTCGCCTACGAGACGGACCTCCTCGAGTACCCCGACCTGTTCGCAGGCTCGCCGGTGGTGGCCGCGAAGGTTGCGGCCCTGAAGGAAGCGGCCTACGCGGAGATCGCGCACATCGGGCAGGCGGGAGGGGCGCTGGCGGCGGTCGAGTCGGGCTACATGAAGGCGGCGCTCGTGCGCAGCCAGGCCGAGCGTCTGGCGCGCATCAACAAGGGCGAGATCGCGGTCGTCGGACGCAACCGCTGGACCGAGGGCCTCGCGTCGCCGCTCGTCTCGGGCGACGACGGCGGCCTCTTCAAGTTCGACCCGGTCTCGGCGGCCGAGACGCTGGACATGCTGCGCGCGACGCAGACCCGGCGGAGTCAGGCCGACGTCGAGCGGACGCTCCGCGCGCTGCGGGAGGCGGCCCTGGCGGGCACGAACCTGATGCCCGCCTCGATCGCGTGCGCGCGGGCGCGGGTCACCACCGGCGAGTGGGCGGACGCGCTGCGCGCCGTCTTCGGCGAGTACCGGGCCGCCACCGGCGTCGAGGGCCAGCGGCTCGGCCTGGACACGCCGCGCGCCGAGGCGGTGCGCGCGCGGGTGGCGGCCTGGGGGGCCCGGCACGGCGGGCGGCCGCGGATGGTGGTCGGCAAGCCCGGGCTCGACGGGCACTCCAACGGCTCGGAGATGATCGCGGTGGCCGCCCGCGACGCCGGCTTCGAGGTGATCTACGGGGGCATCCGCTGGACGGTGCCCGAGATCGTCGCCTCGGCCATCCAGGAGGACGCGACGGTGCTCGGCCTCTCGGTGCTGTCCGGCGCGCACCTGGAGATCGCACGCGCGGTCACCGAGGAGCTCGTCCGCCAGGGAGTCGGCGAGATGCCGGTCGTCCTCGGCGGCATCATCCCCGAACGCGACGTCGAGGCGCTCAGGTCGCTCGGGGTGAAGGCGGTCTTCACCCCCAAGGACTTCGACGTGGTCGACGTGATGGACCGCATCCTCGACGTGATCGGCGCGCCGCGCACGGAGGCAGGGGCGCGCGCCGCGAGCGCGTGAGCCGTGGCCATGGCGCGACCGGTCCGCTTCGGGGTGACGCTGCCGCAGATCAAGCGCTCGTGGCAGGAGGCCCGTGCGGCGGCCGTCGAGTTCGACCGGCTCGGGTTCGACTCGGTCTGGGTCTGCGACCACCTCCACAGCGTCCCCATGCCGACGCTGCCGATCTTCGAGGCGTGGAGCGAGCTCGCCGCCGTGGCCGCCATCACCGAGCGGGTGGAGCTGGGCACGCTGGTCACCCCGCCGTTCTTCCGCAACCCCGCCGTCCTCGCGAAGCAGGTGGCCACCATCGACCACATCGCCGGCGGCCGCACGATCGTCGGCCTCGGCGCGGGGTGGTTCGCGTCCGAGTTCGAGGCCTACGGCTGCCCCTTCCCCTCCCTCGGGGCGAGGCTGGGCGCGCTCGAGGAGACGGCCCAGGTCCTCCGTCGGCTCTGGACCGAGGAGCGGACGACCTTCGAGGGCAAGCACTGCACGGTGCGCGACGCGGTGTGCGAGCCGAAGCCCGTCCGCCGGCCGCCCATCCTGATCGGCGGCAGCGGCGAGCGGCGGCTCATGGGGATCGCCGCCCGGCACGCGGACATCTGGAACAACCTCGCCGCCTTCCAGCCGGAGCTCGGCGCCAAGGTCGAGGCCTTGAGGCGCCGCTGCGCGGAGGTCGGCCGCGATTTCGCGTCGATCGAGGTGTCGCAGCAGTGCCTCGTCGTCGTCGCCGAGACCGACGACGCCGCGCGCACCGGGCTCGAGCGCGCACAGAAGATCTACGGCGGACACATGGGCGCCGGCCTCGAAGCGCACGGCATCTGGGGCACGCCCGAACGGGTCATCGACCGGATCGAGCGCCACCGCGCCCTCGGCTGCACGCTCCTCGTGATCGAGTTCTTCGGCCGCGACACGCGCGACCCGGCCCGCCTCTTCGCCGAGAAGGTGATGCCCGCGTTTCGCTGACGCCGGGCCGCTGTCTGGCAATATCCCGCGCGAACCGGCACCCTGACGGCGGTGCGCGACTTCCCGCCGTGGCGCTGGAACATCCCCGAGCACTTCAACATCGGGGTGGCGTGCACAGACGCGCATCTCGGCGCGCCGGTCGAGGAACGGACCGCCGTGGTCGTCGACGACGACCGCACGGGTGTGCGCCAGGCTACCTTCGCCGAGCTGGCGGCGGAGACGAGCCGCTTCGCGCAGCTCCTGCGCGATCTCGGCGTCGGCGCCGGCGAGCGGGTGCTGATCCGTCTCGCCAACTGCCTCGAGTATCCGGTCGTCTTCCTGGGGGCCATGAAGCGGGGAGCCATCCCCGTTCCGACCTCCATCCTGCTCACCTCGGAGGAGGTCGTGTACCTCGCCGCGGACTCCGGCGCGCGGGTGCTGGTCACCGACGTGGCGAGCTGGAACGCGATGCGCGACGCCGTCGAGCGTCTCGATCATGTGACGCACGTGCTCCTCGTCGGGCCAGGCGAGCCGGGCCGGCCGGCGCGTGTCGACGTCCGCGATCTCGAGGGGGCGCTCGCCGGCATCTCGCGCTGCGAGGCTGCGCACCCGACGCGGGCCGAGGACCCCGCCTACCTCGTCTACACCTCCGGCACGAGCGGCTATCCGAAAGGCGTCCTGCACGCCCACCGGGCGCTGCTCGGCCGCCAGCCGTCGTCCCGCTACTGGTTCGACTTCCGCCCCGCAGGCGATCGGGTCCTCCACTCGGGCAAGTTCAACTGGACCTATGTGCTCGGCACCGGCCTCATGGACCCGCTCTACCGCGGCCACACGGCGATCGTGCACGAGGGAGCGAGCGACGCCGCGCTCTGGCCGCGCCTCATCGCCGCGCACGCGGCGACGATCTTCATCGGCGTGCCGACGATCTACCGCCAGATCGTCCAGAAGACGCAGGCGACGCGGCGCGACGTGCCGTCGCTCCGCCACTGCATGAGCGCGGGCGAGCATCTCTCCGACCAGGTGCTCGCGGCGTGGCGCGACCGCTTCGGGCTCGAGATCTACGAGGGACTCGGGATGACCGAATGCTCCTACTACATCTGCCAGACCCGGGCGCGCCCGCTCCGGCCGGGCGCCGCCGGCTTCGTGCAGCCCGGCCACGCCGTCGAGCTCCTGGATCCGGCGACGCTCGGTACGGTGCCCCCGGGCGAGGAGGGCATGCTCTGCATCCGGCGCGACGACCCGGGGCTCATGCTCGGCTACTGGAACCAGCCGGAGGAGACCGCCGCGTGCTTTCGCGCCGACTGGTTCCTGACCGGCGACTACGCCCGCCAGGACGAGGATGGCTACGTCTGGTTCCTCGGGCGCAAGGACGACCTCATCAACACCTTCGGCTATCGCGTCTCGCCGCACGAGATCGAGCGCGTGCTGAAGGACCACCCGGCCGTGGCGGACGCGGCGGCCGCGGGGGAAGAGGTGTCGTCGGGGAAGGTGCTGGTCGTGGCTTACGTGACGGCGCGGCCGGGCAGCGCGCTCTCTCCCGACGACGTCCTGGCCTACGGCCGGCGGCGGCTCGCATCGTACAAGGCCCCGCGGATCGTCTATCTCATGGACGAGCTGCCGCGCACGCGCAACGGGAAGATCCTGCGCCGGGCGCTGACACCCGCCGGGGCGCGGGCGCGCGCGTCGGCCGCCGAGCGCGGCTAGATCAGCGAGGGGCTCCGCCCCTCGCCCCGTCGGGCGGAGCCCGCCGGGTCCTCACTCCCCGCTCGCTTCGCTCGGCCGCGCGCGCGGCACGCGCGGAGATTCCATCTCGAGTCGAGCGGCTAGCCCCGGAGGCGCTTCACGAGCGTGGCCTGCTCCTCGCGGATCTCGCGCGGCAGGCGATCGCCGAACTGCTCGAGGAAGGTCCCCTGCGCGGCCGCCGCCTCGAGCCAGCCCTGGCGGTCGACGGCGAGCAGCTCCTCGAGCGTCGCGCGCGAGACGTCGATGCCGGTGAGGTCGAGGTCCGCGACGTGCGGCACACGGCCGATCGGGGTGTCGGCCGCGCCCACCTCGCCGTGGACTCGCGCGACCATCCAGCGGAGCACGCGCAGGTTCTCGCCGAACCCGGGCCAGAGGTAGCTGCCATCGCGGCCCTGACGGAACCAGTTCACCCGGAAGATCTGCGGCGGCGTGGCGACGCGCGTGCCCATGCGAAGCCAGTGGCCGAAGTGGTCGCCCATGTTGTAGCCGCAGAACGGCAGCATCGCCATGGGATCCTGTCGCACGACGCCGACGGCGCTGGTCGCCGCGGCCGTGGTCTCCGAGGCCATCGTCGCGCCGAGGAAGACGCCGTGCTGCCAGTTGAAGGCCTGGAAGACGAGCGGCATGAGCGTGGCGCGCCGGCCGCCGAACACGAGCGCGGAGATCGGCACGCCGCCAGGGCTCTCCCACTCGGGCGACATCGACGGGCACTGGTGGGCCGGCGTCGTGAAGCGCGAGTTGGGATGGGCTGCCTTCGTGCCGCTCGCCGGGGTCCAGGGCCGGCCCTGCCAGTCGAGCGCCTCGGGCGGCGGGCCGCCGTCCATGCCCTCCCAGTACGGGGCGCCGCGCGGCGTGAGCGCCACGTTGGTGAACAGCGAGCTCTTCCCGATCGTGGCCATCATGTTGGGATTGGTCTTCGAGTTCGTCCCGGGCGCGACGCCGAAGAACCCCGCCTCGGGGTTGATCGCGCGCAGCTGGCCGTCGGCGGGGTTCATCCACGCGATGTCGTCGCCGACGGTCCACACCTTGTAGCCCTTGTGGCTGGCGGGCGGGACGAGCATGGCGAGGTTCGTCTTCCCGCACGCGCTCTGGAACGCCGCGGCGATGTACGTCGTCCGTCCGCTCGGCTCCTCGATCCCGACGATCAGCATGTGCTCGGCGAGCCAGCCCTCCTCGCGCGCCATCCAGCTCGCGATGCGGAGCGAATGGCACTTCTTGCCGAGGAGCGCGTTGCCGCCGTAGCCGGAGCCGACCGACCAGATCGTGCGCTCCTCGGGGAAGTGCAGGATGAAGCGGCGGTCGGGGCTGAGGTCGCCGAGCGAGTGCAGGCCCTTCACGTAGTAGTCCGAGGCGCCCAGCCGGTCGCGCGCGACCTTCCCCATGCGCGTCATGATGCGCATGCTGACCGCCACGTAGGGGCTGTCGGTGATCTCGACGCCCACCTGGCTGTAGGGCGACGAGACCGGACCCATCAGGTAGGGCACCACGTACATGGTCCGGTCGCGCATGGCGCCGGCGAAGAGCGCACCGACCTTCTCCTTGGCGTCGGCCGGCGACATCCAGTTGTTGTTCGGCCCGGCGTCCTCCTTGGTGCGGCTGCACACGAAGGTCAGGTGCTCGGTGCGCGCGACGTCGCTCGGGTCGCTGCGGTGCAGGTAGCACCCCGGGTACGCCTGCTGGTTCAGCTCGATCAGGGTGCGCGTGCCGAGCATCTCCTGGACCAGGCGCTGGTACTCGGCCGCCGACCCGTCGCACCAGTGGACGGCCTTCGGCCGGGTGATCCGGGAGCACTCGTCTACCCACTGCTCGAGGGGCGTCGGCATATGAATCACACTATTATCTGTCCGTGACGCGAAAGGTCAACGAATTCCACTCCAGCAACTGCCGCACCTCCTCGTCGCTCGTCTGCGAGAAGTCCTCGTACCACAGGCCGACGGCGTGGAACGGCTCGGGCGTCATCAGGCACACGAGCTCGTCGACCTCGCCGCGCAGCGTCTCGCAGGTGTCGGCCGCGGCGGCGGGGACGGCGACCACGACCCACGCCGGACCCTGACGCCGGACGGCCGCCGCGGCGGCACGCATGCTCGCGCCCGTCGCGAGCCCATCGTCGACCAGGATGACGGTGCGGCCGCGGAGGTCGGGCGGTCCGCGATCGCCGCGGTAGACGCGCTCGCGGCGACGGATCTCCGCTGCCTCGCGCGCCGCGACCTCGTCGATGGCCTCTTCGGAGACGCCGGCCAGCGCCACCACGTCCTCGTTCAGGAGTCGCACGCTGCCCGATGCGATCGCCCCCATGGCAAGCTCCTCGTGGCCCGGCACGCCGAGCTTGCGGACGACGAAGACGTCGAGCGGGACGCCGAGCGCGCGCGCCACCTCGCAGCCGACCGGCACGCCGCCGCGCGGCAACGCGAGCACGATGACGTCGCGACGGTGCGCGTACCGAGCGAGCGCGGCCGCGAGCACCCCCCCCGCATGGGCGCGATCACGGAAGCGGGTCGCCGCCGCGTCCCTCGTCATGCCTGGTCCTCTCGCTCAGGAATCCGGCCAGCGCGTCGTTGAAGGCCTGGGGCGCTTCCAGGTTGGTGAGGTGCCCGGCCCCGGACACGACCATCGCCCGGCCGCCGGGAATGCGCTCGGCCATGGCGCGCGCGACCTCCGGGGGCGTGAGCGTGTCCTCTTCGCCCGCGACGCACAGCACGGGACAGCGGATGCCGGCCAGCAGCGATGTCGAGTCGGGCCGCGCCGCCATCGCGCGCAGGGCCGCCGCGACACCGGCCGGCGTGTTCTCCCGGATGATGCCGCGCACGCGGTCGACGAGCGCCGGCCGGCCGCGTTGCGTCGTCGCACCCAGAAGCTTCGGCAGGAACTCGCTCGCCGCGACCTCGACGCCGCGCGCCTCGACCTCGGCGGCCAGCCGGTGCCGGGCGAGCGCCCCTGACTCCGCGTCCGGCGTGGCGCGCGTGTTGGCCAGGACGAGACCGACGAGACGCCGGCCGAGCTCCCCGACGAGCCGGAAGGCGAGGTAGCCTCCCATCGACAGGCCGACGACGACCACCTGGTCGACCGCGAGTGCATCGAGGACGTCGACGACCTGCCGCGCGTAGTCGTCGAGCGAAGGGGCCGCGGGGGGCGGCGGACTCAGGCCGAATCCCGGGAGGTCGGGGGCGAGCAGCCGCGCGCGGGCGGCGAGCGCATCCATCTGCGGCTCCCACATGCGGCTGTTCAGGGGAAAGGCATGCAGGAGCAGGACCGGCTGTCCGCTCCCCGTGTCCCGGGTGTAGAGCATGGCCAGAGGACACTCCCTCGCTGCCGTGCCGGCTCCGGGACGTCAATCCTGCGTGGCAGGGGATTGATCCCACCTTTCTACATGGCGAAGGATGGAGCCGTTCGTCCGGCAGAGGAGGGTGCACGCATGGCCCAGTGCGAGGTATGTCACAACGAGTACGACAAGACCTTCCAGGTGATCACGGGAGGCGCGCCGCACGTCTTCGACAGCTTCGAGTGCGCCATCCAGGCGCTCGCGCCGACGTGTGCCCGCTGCGGGTGCCGCGTGATCGGCCACGGCATCGAAGGAGACGGGCGCGTCTTCTGCTGCGCGAGCTGCGCCAAGGCCGCCGGCCTGGCGGGCGTCCGCGACCGTCTCTGAGGCCTGTTCAGCGGGCGGCGGCCCGGAACGTGAGCGGGACGCCGTGACACCGCGCGGCGTCGAGGTGGACGTCTCCCTCCGGTGGAGTGCCCAGGGTACGACTCGCAGCCGCGATATCCGGCACCTCGAGGACGAGGCCGCTCAGCCCCTCGCCGCCGGTCTCGAGAGCTTCCCTGACCGCGGTTGCGTTCGGGGAGGAGGCACTCAGGTCGGCGCTCAGGAACCCGAGGCGGACGCCGCCGGCGGTGACCGCCGTCGCGGGTACCCGTCCGTTCGCCGGCATCGCGCTCCGCGAAGTGACGGCCCGGAGCCGCGATGCGGCAACCGCCG
>Ga0134082_10000205_pt1 | contig 19381 bp, 11 predicted proteins | sample 15_taG_6_FD_94473 | JGI IMG/M metagenome (GOLD analysis project Ga0134082, IMG submission 94473) | Grasslands soil microbial communities from the Angelo Coastal Reserve, California, USA - 15_D_Rain_40cm_5_09182015 | ecosystem: Environmental > Terrestrial > Soil > Grasslands ... | reverse complement strand
GTCGCCCCCGAACTGGCTGACGATTCGCCCGGCAGGGATCTGCTGGTTGCCGGTGACCCCCCAGCCGAACCGGAGCATCATGTTCGAAAACAGCGAATTGTGCGACAGGAACGATTCCCGCGACAGCCGCCAACCCGCCCCGACCGCCGGGAAGGTTCCCCATTGATTATTCGGCCCCAAGCGGGAAGAGCCATCGCGGCGCAGCGTGAAGCTGAGATAGTACTTGTCCGCAAAGTTGTAGTCGGCCTTGCCGAAGACGGACAACAGCGAAGCCTGCCCACCACTACTGGTGACGTTCTTGGTGGTCGGATCGCACAGGGCATCCTGGATGTAACGCGAGTCCACGTCGGGGTTGAGCAGGTTCGCGCAGCTTCCGGCCTCGAACCGGTTCGTGTTCTTGGTCGCTTCCTGGCCTAACAACACTGCCAGATTGTGCTGGTTGATCGTGTGCGTATAGTTGAGCGTGTTGCTCCAGGTCCACTCGGTGAACAGGTTGTAGTTCTCGTTGATGCCGTTGACGTCGGTCACCTCCGAGTTCTCGGGCGTGGTGGGCGAGAACCCATGGAATGAATTCTGACCGAGGTTGAACCCGAGCCGCGTCTTCAGGGACAGGTCGTGGGCGGCGTCGAACCCGGCGAACACGTTCCCGAAGATGCGGTCGTTGGTGCTGATGTCGTGCTGATGGGCGTCAGCGATCTTGAGCGGATTGGTCAGGTTGGAAAGGCCAACGGCCTTGCCGGAGGCGAAGTACCCGTTGATATCGTAGACCGGGACCACCGGCTGCTGCATGATATTCTTGCCGATGATGTTGTCTTCGCCGAGGGCGTCGTCGTCGAGCCCGCCGTAGTGCCGCTCGCGCGATAGCGCGACGTTCTCCCCAACGCTCGTCCGCCCCATGTTGAAGGCGGTGTTGATGCGCACCCCCCCTCGCTGCAACCGGGTAAATGCCGCGGTCCCTTCCTGATCGAGGAAATTGAACGACACGTGGTACGCGTTATCCTCCCCGCCACCTGACACGGCAAGGTTCGCGTCGCGGTACTGACCGGACCCGAACACCGCCTTCCACCAGTTCGTCCCTGGGCTGCCGGGCATGATGAGCGTGCTGGGGTACTTGTACGACGCCGGATCCACGACGGTCGTGCAGGTGGGGCCGGCGGCGCTGCAGCTCTGGCCCTTGCCATCGTTCGGCCAGATATAGGCGGGCACCGTCGGATTGTTGGGATCCCCGTAGATGTTCCTCGGGACGGCGGTTCCGGCATTCTCGTATGAGGTCTTGACGACTTTGAAGTAGTCGAGTGCGTTCAGCGTGAGGATGTCGTCCATCCCGTGCGTCGGCGTCGCCACACCGCTTCTGACGTCCAGGGAGACCCGCCGCGGTCCCGGTCTACCGCGCCGCGTTTCGATGATGACGACGCCGTTGCTCGCGCGCGAGCCGTAGATCGACGCTGCCGAGGCATCCTTGAGGACCTGGATCGATCCAATCTCGCTCGGGCTCAGCCAGTTGAGGTACGTGTCCTGAACGGGCGTCCCGTCCACGATGTACAGCGGATCGTTGTTCTGGAATGAGCTGACGCCCCGGATCCGGACCGTGGTGCGGGAGCCCGGAGACCCGCCGGCTTCGACGGTCACGCCCGGCACCTGGCCATCGAGGCGTTGCAGCACGCTGGTCGAGGTCTGCTGCTGAATGCCCGCGACATCCACCGTGGCCACGGCTCCCGTGATGTCGGCACGCTTTTGCGTGGTGTAACCGGTAACGACGACCTCGGGCAGCACGGTGACGGCTCGTTCCATGACGACGTTGACGGTGGTACGCCCGCCGACGCTCACCCCGACGCCGCGATACCCGATGCGATTGAAAACCAACACGGCGTCGCTCGGCGCCGTCAACGAGTACTTCCCTTCGTCATCGGTGATGGCACTGGTAGTGGTCCCGCGGATGCGGACCGAGGCTCCCCGAATCCGCTCACCATCGGGCGCGGTGACTCTACCGGAGACGTCGATCTGCTGGCCGGGTGCCGGCTGCTGGCCAAGTGCGGTCCCACACAGGACCAGTGCCAGCAGCACACTCATCCCCACTGCACCAAGGAAACGCTTACCCTGCAGCATGTCGTTCATAAGGGCGCCCTCATCCTGCGGGTCTTCGCATGGCCTTCAGGCCCTGCTTGGTGATTAGTTCACGATACGTGATGAGTTGTACGCTCCGGGCCTTCAGGGCCCCGGCGAACCTGTCTGACGTCAGCGCATCCAGCTCTCCCTGACGATTCTTGCTCATCTCGGGGAGGGGCTGATCGGTGTTCATGTCCAGCAACGCGCCGAGCTCCGGATCGTCGATCCCCACGTGCGTGATCACGACGTTCACGCCCGGCCGCAGACGATCGATCAGCGCCACCAGGCTGTCCACCTTCTTTTGCGGCGCCGCCCAGTACTGGGGAGCATCGATGGTCTCCCCGAAATACTCCGACATGCCCAGCGCAACTTCGCGCGCCAGCCGCTCAGTGACCTCGCGGAACTCGGGGTAGTGAACCGCCGTCCCCATGTGATAATCGACGTAGTCGATCTTGAGCCCCGACCTGAGCGCTCGTTCGATCTGCGCCCGAAGCTCTTTTTCAATTTCCCGGACGTCGGGGTTGTTCTTATGGAGCGCCTCGGCGGACTGGAAAAAGTATCCGTTCGAGTCGACCAGCGTCGGAACGGCCGCAGCGCCCGACACGGGTCCCCACCGATAGTTCTTCCACTCCGAATTGAGCGTCAGGTGAATCCCGACGGCGACCTCGGGATGTCGTTTCAGGATCTCGACGGTTTCCTGGTACCAGGGACAGGCAAACATGACCGACACCGAGAGGGGAAGGCCGGTGTCAATGAGCCGTTGCAGCGCCCGGTTGACGCTGTGACTGAACCCCGCGTCGTCAGTGCGGATGATCAAGTAAACGGGATCGGGAGTAGCCGCACGGGTCGTCGCGGCGGCCTGCCCAAACACAGCGGTCACCGAGCTGGCAAGCAGCACGCAGCTGTAGAGACCAAGTGGTCGTAATGCATGCATACACGAGCCTCCGACGGCGCGAGGCTGTTTCCCGAAGCGACCAGCGGGCATTGTGCAATGCGAGGGGCTGCGTCCGCCCACGACGCCGCACGCGGCAAAAGAGACGCGTCGCCGGTGGGCCTGTCAAGGAGAGGGACGAGGATTGTGAAAAAAGGCACAAAGATCGACAGCCTTCGCGACGGGGCCCACGATCGCGAGCGCGAGGATGGGCGGCGCGGGATACAGTGCGCTCAGCGCAGCCACGTGATGATCCGCCGCCAGCCGGATCGCGGCCTCGACCACCGCGACGAGCGCGGCCACGACGATCCGCCCCCGCGGCGAGCTGACCGTCGTCCTGGGATCGGTGATCATAAAGAAGATGAAGAGCTGGTACATCGGGCCCGTGATCGGGGCGAGCTCGGCCATGAGAGGCGAGGCGACGATGGCGCTGCGTCCCGCGGCAAGGAGCAGGTAGCACACGACGTACGTGAGGGTCACGTGCAGCACCCGTACCCGTGAGGCGATCAGGAGCCCGAAGGTCCAGATCACCGCGTTGGTGGCGAGGTGGTTCCCCCACTGGTGGCTGAGGATCGCCACACTGCCCGGTGCGATCACGAGCAGCAAGCTGATCGCAAAGTTGCTCGGGTTCCACAGGTGGTGGCCGCGATACGCCAGGACGTACTTGGAGGCGATCGCCAGGAATGCACCCAGGGCAAACGGCCAGAGGAGACCGGCCCGCGGCTTGAGGAGGAGCGCAAGGCTGATGCCCGTGACGTACGCGCTCTGCAGCGCGGCGCCGCGGCCCCCCACCAAGCGCGCCAGGGCGAGCTCGGTCGCGACGCACACGCCGAGGCTGATGGCGAGGCGGTCGTAACCGCCCAGGATCCCGTAGCGCGCTTCCCCCAGCACCAGAATGAGGGTGATGAGGAAGGACACGAGGTAGCGCGGATCGACCTCGCCCAACCGAGCCCAGAGCGAGCGGCTCCGCCCGCGGAGTGCCGCGAGCGCCGCCGCGGTCACGGCACCGCGCCTGCGGAGGGCGGCTCGGTGATGAGGTTGAGTCTATCCATGGCGGGATGCTCGACGACCTGGCGCGCGCCCGAGGGCCAGCGGATCACCAGCCGGTCTACGCGCGTCGCCCCGTCCAGGCCGAAGTGCAGGCGCCGGTCGTTCTGACTCGCAAAGCCCATCCCGCCGTCCACGACGCGCAGCTGCCGGATACCATCGGCCTCGACCGTCACCTCCGCCCCGATGGCGCTGCGGTTGCTCCGCGTCCCCACGAGCTTGAAGGCGATCCAATGGTTGCCCGGCACGACGGTATTCTTATAGACCAGCGCCGGCTGGTTCTGGTTCGCGACCACCACGTCGAGCACGCCGCGGTTGAATAAGTCGACCAGCGCGACCGCGCGCCCGTCGTACTCGTCGGTCACGCCGACGGCCGCGGCCACATCCGTCCAGCCCGCCAGGCCGCGGTTGACGAGCACGCGCGAGCGCTCGTAGCCGGACAGGCTGGCGGTGCCGATGGCGGGCCAGTTGCGGGCGTCTTCGAACACATTGCCGTTCGCCCCGGCGACCTTGGACATGGCGTACCAATAGCTCCGGCTCCGGTCGTTTGACACGTACCCGTTCGCGATGAACAGCTCGTTGCGCCCGTCGTTGTCCAAGTCGCCCAGCTGCGCTCCCCAGGCCCACCCGGCGTCGGCGATGACCCCTTCGGCCCCTTGCTGGAAGCGCCCCAGCTCCGGCAAGAAGTTGAGGCGCAGGTTGTTGCCCTGAAACAGGTAGCCGCGCTCGGAGATGTTGGTCACGAAGGCGTCCAGCCGCCCGCGGTTCAGCACGTCGCCGAGCGTGGCGGACATGCCGCTCTTCGAGTCGCTCTCGAGGCCCGCCCGGGTCAGCACGAACCGCTTGCCGGAATCGTTGACGAACAGCTCTTCCGGCCCGTAGTCGTTGGCGAGGAACAGGTCGGGCCAGCCGTCACCGTTGAAGTCCGCCGCGGCGACCGCCAGGGTCCAGCGCGTGCTGCCGACACCCATTTGGTCGGTCACGTCCTCGAAGCGCCCGTTCCCGAGATTGTGGAACAGCCGGTTCTTGCCCCCATTCGTGGCGAACTCGAAGCTGTTGTGCATGATGCGGGTCGTCTGCAAGTGCCAGAAATCGATGTCAGAGCGGAAATAGCCGGTGACGTAGAGATCGAGTAGTCCGTCCCGGTCGTAGTCGAGCCACACGGCGCCATTGCTGTTCATCCAGTGGCGCAGCCCCGCGGCGGCGGTCACGTCCTCGAAGTGCAGACCCCCGAGGTTCCTGAAGAGCTGGAGATAGCCCCACTTGTAGACGAGCAGGTCCTCGAGGCCGTCGTTGTCGTAGTCGCCCCACACGGCCCCCATCGATACGCCCTCGCCGGGCCGGTTCAGGTCCGCGACTCCCGCGCGCGCCGCGACGTCGCTGAACGTCCCGTCGCCGTGGTTGAGATAGAGCGCGTTGGGGAACCCGAACTTGCTATTCGTGAAGTACAGGTCGGGCCAGCCGTCGTTGTTGACGTCGCTGACGGACACCGCTGCCCCGAGTGACGCCACGAGTGGGGCGATGTTGTCGATCCGGGGATCGAGCGTCGGCGCGTGATGCACGAAATCGATCCCCACCTCGCGCGCTACGTTCCGGAGCGAGAAGCCGGGTGCAGCGGCGCCGCCGCTCTCCCTCCCGAGCGCTTGCGGTCGCCCGCGGTCCAGCGCGATGACCACGAAGACCGCTCCGACGAACACCGTGGTGAGCGCGAGCCGGCGCACGCGTAGGGACGTCACGCCGTGAACCATATCGCGTGGTCTTGTCCGCCGGCAAGGATCGCACGATGTTGCTAGCCTCCATGATCGGGAACGCCCTGACGCGTCTTGGCGTCGTCGCCATGCTGCTCCTCATCGCCTGCCGCGGCCGGGAGCCGGCGCGGGGGGAGGGGGTGGGAGGGGGCCTCGAGCGCGACGCCGCCATCCTCGCGGCGCGGACGCTCGGCCTCGCGTACCTGCGGAGCGAGCAGCTCGCTCAGGCGGAAACGGCGTTTCGCAAGATCGTCGCGCTGGCGCCCGATCAGGCGCTGGGCTACGCGAACCTCGGACTGGTGCAGCTGCGGCAGGGCCGCTACGACGAGGCCGAGCGGGAGATCCGGCGGGCGGCGGCACTGGACACGGCGAGCGACGACATCGCTCTGACGCTCGCCAAAGTCTACGAGCTGACCGGCCGCACGGCGCAGGCGCGCAGCGAGGTGGACCGCGTGCTGCGGCGCAGCCCGGGCGAGCTGCGCGCGCTGTACCAGCTGGTCGAGCTCGACCCCGCGTCCCGCGAGACGTACCTCGGCCGGATCGTGGAGCGCGCACCCGGCAACGTGGCGGCGCGGCTCGACCTCGTGGAGGTGCTGCTCGCCCGCGGGGGGGGCGGGGGGGGCGGGGGGGACGCGGCGGCGGCCCAGCTCGAGGCGCTCGAGCGGCAGCTCCCCGAGCTGCCGCGTGAGGCCCACCGGTTCTTCGAGCAGGCCCTGACCCTGGCGCGCGCCGGTCGCGCCGCCGCCGCAGCCACGCCCGCTGCGACGTTCCATCGCTTCATGGAAACGACCGCAGCCTACCAGGCGAGCCTCCAGAAGCTGCGGGGCGCGAGCGGCGCTCTCCCGGGCTACCCGATCCTCACGTTCAACCCCGTCATCACGCCGCCGGCGCAGGACGCGCGCGCGATCGCGGCGGCGATCCGCTTCAGCGACGTGACCACCACCGCCGGGCTCGCAGACGTGCCGCCGCTCCCCGACACCGCCAGCGACGCCGCGCTGGCGACTGGCGATTACGACGGCGACGGCAGCGAGGACGTGTTCGTTGCGGGACGCCTGTTCCACAACGAGCTGGCACGCGCCACCGAGACGACCGCCCGCGCCGGCATTCGGCTGCGCGATCGGGCCGTCGCCGCCGCCTTCGGTGACTACGACAACGACGGACGGCTCGACCTGTTCGTTGCGACCGCGAACGGCGGCAGGCTGTTCCGCAACGCCGGCGATTCATCGTTCACGGATGTCACGGCCGCTGCCGGGCTCGGCACCGCGCCGCCCGCCACGACCGCGCTGTTCGTGGACCTCGATCACGACGGCGACCTCGACCTGTTCCTGGCAACGCCCGCCGGGAACCGGGTGTACCGCAACGTCCGCAACGGGCAGTTCCAGGAAATGGCCGGTCCGATGGGCCTGGGGGGGGGCGGAGTCGGCGGGACCCGCGACGCCGCCTTCGGTGACTTCGACGGCGACGGGCACGTGGACCTGGTCGTCGTGGGAGAAGACGGAAGTCTGACGCTGTTCCGGAACAGAGGACAGGGCCGGTTCGAGGACGCGACGGCGGCTAGCGGCCTGGCGCAAGCGGGAACGCCGGGCCGAGCCGCCGCGGTCGCGGTCGGCGACTACGACAACGACGGGTTCCTCGACCTGTTCGTCGCCGCGCCCGGGGGAACGGCGCCCGTGCTGTACCGCAACCGCGGCGACGGCACCTTCGAGCCGGATCGCCGCAGCGGAGCACTCGAGGCGCTGCGCTCGCTCGCGGCGCGCGCTGCCGTCTTCTTCGACTTCGACAATGACGGCTTTCTGGACCTCGCGGTCGTCGGCGCCCCGACGCGGACGGGGGGGGGAGGGGGAGCACGCGGCGTCTACCTGTTCCGCAATGACCAAACCGGGCGTTTCCTGGATCGGTCCGGGATTCTGCCCAAGGATTTGCACACCGGCCGCCGCGTCGTGGCGGTGGACTACGATCGCGACGGCGATCTCGATCTGCTCGTTATCGGAGCGGACGGGCGGCCGCGGCTGCTGCTCAACGACGGCGGCAACGCGAACCAATATGTGCAGGTCCAGCTCGCCGCCCTGGGCACGGGGAGCGGCAAGAACAACCGCTTCGGCATCGGTTCGACGCTCGAGCTCAGGGCGGGCCAGCTGTACGAAGCGCGTGTGGTGACGGGGCGCGTGACGCATTTCGGGTTGGGCCAGCGCCTCAAGGCCGACGTGCTGCGCGCGCGGTGGCCTAACGGCGTCGCGCAGACGGTCTACTACCCGGGGACCGACGAGGACATCCTGGAGCAGCAGATTCTCAAGGGGTCGTGCCCCTTCCTGTACGCCTGGGACGGCGCGGCGTTCCGGTTTGTGACGGACGTCATGTGGCGCAGCGCGCTCGGCATGCCGCTCGGGATCATGGCCGGGGGCACCGATATCGCATCCGCGCCGCCGCACGCCTCGCGCGAATACATGCGGATACCAGGAAGCGCGCTCGCGTTGAAAAACGGCCGCTACGTCCTGCAGCTCACCGAGGAGCTGTGGGAGACCGCCTATCTCGACCAGGCGCAGCTGCTCGCGGTGGACCACCCGGACTCGGTGGACGTGTACGTGGACGAGGGGTTCCTGCCGCCTGCTCCGGGGCCCGCGGCGCTGCGGCTCTACCCCGTCTCGCATCCGCGGCCGCCGATCGCCGCGACCGACGAGCACGGCACCGACTGGCTCGCCGCGCTGCGCGCGCGAGATGATCGCTACGTGGCCCCGCTCACGCTCACGCACTACCAGGGCCTGGCCACCCTCCACGATCTCATCCTCGACTTCGGCGAGTTGAGCGGCCTGGACAGCGTCTACCTGTTGCTCGCAGGCTGGATTTATCCGACGGACGCCAGTATCAACATCGCCTTGGCGCAGTCGGGGAAGCCCGGCGTCATCTTCCCCTACCTCGAGGTGAAGGACCCGCAGGGGCGCTGGCGCCGCGTGGCCGATGTGCCCTTCCCGTCGGGCAAGAACAAGACGGTGATCGTGGATCTCAGCGGGAAGTTTCTGAGCGCCGATCACCGCGTGCGGATCCGCACCAACATGGAGATCTACTGGGACCAGGCGTTCGTCGCGGCGGCGGGCTCCCCCAGCGCGTCGTCGATCACCACGCTCGATCCCCTGACGGCCGACCTGCACTACCGGGGGTTCTCACGACTGTACCGCAAGGGCGGGCGCTACGCACCCGAGTGGGCAGCCTATGAGGACCTGTCCCGGCAATCGCCGTGGGAGCCGATCGTGGGCCGGTTCACCCGCTACGGCGACGTGCTGCCGCTGGTGCGTGCGCCGGACGACATGTACGTGATCATGGCGCCCGGAGACGAGACCACGCTGACGTTCGACGCGAGCGCCGCGCCGCCGCTGCCCCCCGGCTGGACGCGCGACTTCCTGCTGTATACCGACGCGTGGCTCAAGGACTCCGATCGGAACACCGCGATGGGCGGCACGGTGGCCCCCCTGCCGTTCCACGGTATGTCGCGCTACCCCTACGGCTCGGACGAAGCTTACCCCACCGACGCGGCGCATACGCGCTACCTGGAGACATACGACACGCGTCGCGTGGGACGCTACCGGCCGCTCGCGGAGCGCTCGCAGTGAAGCCCCGCTTGAGTTTCTGGCAGATGTACAACATGAGCTTCGGATTTCTCGGCATCCAGTTCGGCTGGGGACTCCAGCTCGCCAACATGTCGGCGGTGTACGAGCGACTCGGGGCCCGGCCGGACCAGGTGCCGCTGCTCTGGCTGGCCGCGCCGCTCACGGGGCTCCTCGTGCAGCCGATCGTCGGCGCCCTGAGCGACCGCACGTGGGGGCGGCTGGGGCGCCGCCGTCCCTACTTCCTCACCGGCGCCATTCTGGCCTCGATCGCGCTCTTCCTGATGCCGACCTCGAGCGCGCTGTGGATGGCAGCGGGCCTCCTCTGGATACTCGATGCCTCGATCAACATCTCGATGGAGCCGTTCCGCGCGTTCGTCGCCGACAAGCTCGACGTGTCGCAGCGGACTGCCGGGTTCGTGCTGCAGTCGTTCTTCATCGGAGTCGGCGCCAGTCTCGCCAATGCCCTGCCACTGCTGTTCAGCTGGTTCGGCGTTCAGGGCAGCACGTCGAGCGGAGTACCACTCTCGGTGAAGTACTCCTTCCAGGTCGGCGCGGTGGTCTTCTTCCTTGCCGTGCTGTGGACGGTAGTGACAACCAGTGAGTTCCCGCCGGAGGACGCGGCCGCGTGGGATCGCGCACGCCGTGGGCGGCGCGGGCTCGGGCCGCTCCTGAGCGAGATCGGCGCTTCCATTCGGGAGATGCCTGCCACCATGCGCCAGCTCGCCGTGGTCCAGCTCTTCACCTGGCTCGGCCTGTTCTGCATGTGGCTCTTCTTCGTGCCGGCCACGGCCCGCCACGTCTTCGGGGCCACGGACCCGCAGTCGGCGCTCTACACGCAAGGCATCGAGTGGGGTGGTTTCACCTTCGCGTTCTACTCGATCACCTGCTTCGTGGTGGCGCTCGCGTTGCCCAAGCTGGCTGCTTTGACCAGCCGCAAGGCAGTGCATGCCGCGGCGCTCGCCTGTGGGGCGGCGGGGCTGCTGTCGCTTTACCTGATCCGCGACAAGCACCTACTGCTGCTCAGCATGGTCGGCGTCGGGATCGCGTGGGCGTCCATTCTTTCCATGCCGTACGCCATCCTCTCCACTGCGTTACCGCCCAACCGGATGGGCGTCTACATGGGGGTGTTCAACTTCTTCATCGTGATCCCCGAGATCCTCGCCGCGGTTGGGTTCGGCTCGCTGATCCGTCTGGTCTTCGGGGCGGGCAATCCGAACGCGCCGCTGTATGTGGTGATGCTCGGCGGCGGCTGCCTGCTGATGGCGGCCGCATGCGTGGGACTGGTGCGCGACGTCGGTGGAGCCGGAGACCTCGCCGTCGAACCGTCGACGGGTTGAGTCGCCGGCGACCGCTACAGCAGGTAGCCGCGCCTCATGAGGGAGCGCCCCGAGGCCGCATAGCCGTCAGGGCCGGGTAGATAGAAGCTGAGCGAATCCGCGAGGCGGTCATAGATGTTGAAGAGCACGCAGACCTGGATCGCGTCCTCGGCAGCCGCATCGCTCACGCCGGCGGCACGGAGCGGCTGCAGATCGGCCGGCCGCACGTCCGCTGGGGCGAGCGTGAGCCTCTCGAGAAAACCGAGGGTGGCCCGGACCTTCGGATCGACCGGCGCCGTGCGCCAATCGGCCAGCACCGCCTCCACCAGCTTCTCGTCTTTGAGGGCCAGCGACGCGACCGCGCCGTGGGCACCCGTTCAGAACAAACATTGGTTCAGGCGCGATGTGAACGCGGCGAACAGCTCCCGCTCTCCGACGCTCCACTCCGACGGCCCGCGCATCACCGCCTGGGTCCAGGCGCACATCGGGCGGCCGAAGAATTCCGGCCGATAGAGCAACGTCTTGACGACGTCCGGCACGCGACGCCCACTCACCAGGCGGATGAGCATGAGCTTGAGCCGCTGCGGCAGGCGATGACGGTGCTCCACTGCGCGGAGCCGCATCAGTCCGGCTCCTCGCCCCGCAACGCGGCGAGTCCGCGTTCGAGCCTGCCCAGGGCGGCACCGAGCGCGGCGGCGACCGTGACTTCGAACAGGGCGTCGTCCGAATTGCCGGCGCGTTGTAGGGCGACGACATCAGCGTCGGTGACGGTGTGCGCGTGGAGGGCGACCTTGTCGACGTAGGCGGTGAGCGCCGGAGGGACGTCCTCACCACCTGGGGTGAGGACCAACCGCGCCGCCCGCGCTAGCGTCGCGCGGCGCAACTCGCTCGCGGTGTGGCCCGTCCGGGTCAGCACGCTCTCGACCAGTCGCTCGGTCAAGGCGGCGTACCGCCCGCTCAGATCCCCCATGTGCCAATTCTCGCTTCGTAAATGCGGGATCGCCAGTCCTTACCGGTGTTCCGGAATACGGATATCATAGGCGCCCATGCTTCGCCTCATCTGTCTCGTCGCGGCGTTCACTCTGGCGGCAGGATGCCGGACCGGTACCTCCACCAGACCCGCCACCGCCCTCCAGCCGCCTGCCCGAGTTGCGCGCTACGACCCCGCGCACGACCTCGGCCCGCTATTTCAGGATGTCCAGCTCTCGGGGATCTTCGCGGACTCCAAGACCTTCGTCGACGCACGGCCGCTGCTCGCTCCGCCCGAGATCGCGGCGCTCTACGCGTCCGCCCGAAGCTCCGCGTCCTTCAGCCTGCAGGCCTTCGTGGAGCGCCATTTCGAGCTGCCCAGACCAGCCGGGGAAGGTTTCAGCACCGACACATCCCAGAGCATGGAGGAGCACATCCGAGCGCTCTGGCCCGTCCTCACCCGCTCGCCCGACACGGCGGACGCGCGCTCGTCGCTGATCCCGCTGCCACAGGCGTACGTCATCCCGGGCGGCCGCTTCCGCGAGATCTACTATTGGGACTCGTACTTCACGATGCTGGGACTGATCGCGAGCGGTCGGACCGACCTCGTGCGCAGCATGCTCGACAACTTTGCCTACCTGGTCGGGGCGATCGGGCACGTCCCGAACGGGAACCGGACGTACTACCTGAGCCGTAGCCAGCCCCCGTTCTTCGCCGCCATGGTCGGGCTGTACGCGGCGGCGACGGACACCACGCGAGCCCTCGACTACCTCGACGCACTCGAGGCGGAGCACGCGTTCTGGATGGACGGCGCGGAGCGTCTCGCGCCCGGAGGAGGCGCGGCGTACCGCCGTGTCGTGCGACTACGCGACGGCTCGGTGCTCAACCGCTACTGGGACGACCGGCCCGAGCCCAGGCCTGAGGCGTACCGCCAGGATTACGAGCTGGCTCAGACGCTCCCCGCAGCACGACGCGAGGCGTTCTATCGCAACGTCAAGGCCACGGCCGAAAGCGGCTGGGACTTCTCGAGCCGCTGGATGCGTGACCCGAGGGATTTGCGGACATTGGAAACGACCGACCTGGTGCCGGTGGACCTCAACAGCCTGCTCTATCACGCCGAGCGGATGATCGCGGCGCTGCGGACGTTCCGCGGGCGGGGAGGTGACGCGGAGGTCGCCAAACAATTCTTGCACGCGGCCGAGGACCGTCGCCGGGCCCTGCTCGCGGCGGCATATGATTCCGACGCCGGGTTCTTCTACGACGTCCGTTGGAGGAGTGGCGAGCGCGTCACGGACCGGGCTACGATCGCCGCCGCCGCCCCGCTCTACTTTGGGCTCGCCACCGCCGAGCAGGGTCGGGCGGTAGCTGCCCGGCTGGAGCGAGACTTCTTGCGGCCCGGCGGGTTCATACCGACGCTCATCACCTCGGGTCAGCAGTGGGACGCCCCCAACGGATGGCCGCCCTTGGAATGGCTGGCGATCGATGGGGTTCGCCGCTACGGCCGCACCGACCTGGCCGCTGCCGCCCGCAGCCGTTGGCTGGCCCTGAACCGGCAGACCTATCGCTCGACGGGTAAGATGACGGAAAAGTACGACGTGTCCGACCTGACGCGGCGCGCGGGCGGCGGAGAGTACCCGACGCAGGACGGGTTCGGGTGGACGAACGGCGTAGCGCTGGCGCTCGCTGCGCAGCAGTAGAGTCATTCCCTGACCCCTTCCCCGGTTCGCTAAGATTCTCACCCGTTGGCCCCCTTCGGGAGGTCCTCACCCCCTGACCCCCTCTCCCTCCGGGAGAGGGGGAACTAGTGGACTGTCTCTGAAGTTGCGATAGTACCGGCCATGACCTATCTTAGCGCATGTTCACCCCCACCTTCGCGCTCCAACTCACGGCGGCCGAGCGCGCCGAACTGGACGCCATGACCCGCGCGACGCGGATTCCGGCGGGGCTGGCGCGCCGCGCCCGCCTGATTCTCGCGCTCGCCGCGGGCACGCCGTACGACACGATCACCGGGGCGCTCGGCTTTGCCCCCAGCAGCATCAGCCGCTGGAAGCGGCGCTTCCACCGCGCCCGGGTGATGGGGTTGCGGGATGCCCCGCGCGGCGGGCGTCCCGACCGCCTGAGCCCCGCCCGCGAAGCCAAGATCATCGCGGCGACCCAGCAGCCGCCGCCCGCGCCCTACACGCACTGGTCGGTCCGCCGCCTGGCGCGGCGCCTGGGCGTGAGCCCCGCCACGGTCCATCGCGTGTGGCAGCGCGCCGGGCTGAAACCCCACCGGTTCGGGCGCTACGTCGCGAGTCCCGACCCGGACTTCGAGCAGAAGGCGGCCGACATCATCGGCCTCTACCTCCAGCCCCCGGCGCACGCGGCGGTGTTTTGCGTGGATGAGAAGACAGCCATCCAGGCGCTCGACCGTCGGGATCCCGTGCTGCCGCTGTCGCCCGGCCGGGCGGAGCGGCACGGCTTCGAGTACGTCCGCCACGGGGCGCTCTCGCTCTACGCCGCGCTCGAGGTCGGCACGGGTCATGTCGAAGGCCGCACGGTCGCCCGGCATTCGAGTGTCGAGTTCCTGGCCTTCCTCGATCAGCTCGTGGCCGCCCACCCGCGGCGCCGCGCGATCCACCTCATTGCCGACAACTTCGCGGCGCATAAGACCAAGGCGGTCGCCGCGTGGCTCGCCGCGCATCCGCGCGTCGCCCTGCATTTCACGCCGACCTCCAGCTCGTGGCTCAATCAAATCGAGCTCTGGTTTGCGAAGATCGAGCGCGACTGCCTCGCGCGCGGCATCTTCACGTCGACCGCGGATCTGCGGCGCAAGCTGATGCAATACATCCGGGCCCACAACAAGACCTGTCGCCCATTTCGCTGGGCCTACACCAACCCGAAGCACCGCATCCGTGCTATCGGCAAACGAGAGACAGTCCACTAGTTCAGCAGATACCGCAGCCCGATCTGCATCTGCCACCGCGACAAGAGACTCGGATCGTCGATGAACGTCGTCGCCGGGCCGGTGAAGTTGAACACCGGCGCGCCGGTCGCGTCGAACCGCACCAGCTTGAGCGGGGACGTCGCGGCGGCGCTCGCGACCTTGCGCACCCCCCACGACGAATTCAGGAGATGCCCCACGTTCAGGATGTCGAAACTCAGCTCGAACCCGTGACGCTGCGCGCCGCTTTGAATAGCGAATTCCTGCAGAATCCGGAGATCCACGTCGTTGTACCACGGATTCAGCTCACCGAACCGGTCGGCGATCTGGCCGCGGTGGGTGCGGAGGTAGTCGTCCTGCTCGATGAACGCGTTCAGGCGATTCCACTGCTCCTGCACCGTCACCACAATGTTACCGGCCTGATCGCGGATCGGATCGAGCAGGATCTCGCTCTGGCTCCGCGGGATATATATGAGGTCGTTCCCGCCCTGGCCGTCGCCGTTCACGTCACCCGAGTAGATGAACGAATACCGGTTGCCCCCCGCGCCGGCGAACCGGTTGCCCTGGGCCACTTCCACGAACATCCCGACGCGCGTCTTGAAGGTCGGCGACCACGCCTTGGTGTAGGTAGCGGAGCCGATGATGCGGTGCCGCTGGCCGAATTCAGAGTAGCTCAGCTCCGGCTTGTTAGGATCTCCCTTCACGGGCTCGTTCTGCCACAATACGCTCGCAATCTCGGTGGACTTGAGGTTGTTGCGCGCGTCGGTAAAGCTGTACCCGATGCTCGCCGATAGACCGGACGCGAAGTTCTTGCGCAGCTGCGCGGTCACATTGATGGAGTGTCCCTCGCTCGCGTTGTCGAGGACGTAGATCCCGGCGCCGCCGTCCGGGTTGAGCTCGCTGCCGCCAGGACCGCTCCCGGCCGGGCAATCGGCTGCCGCGGCGAACGTGCAACTGCCGTAGAATGGCCGGCCGTCCGGCCCCGGCACCGTTCTCAGGGGCGCCCGGAGGTCGGCGTTTCGCATGATGATCGCGTGGATGTCCTTCGAATAGACGAGCTCAAGCGTCCCGAGCAGGCCGCCAGGGAGTTGGTGATCGATGGCGAGGTCGGTGGTCCAGACCTGCGGCCACTTGAACTTTGGATTCACGGCGTTGACATCGAACGATTGCGCCAGGGTAGAGGAGTCCTCGGGCGACCCTGTGGGGCGCAGCGGCGCCCCGGACGCAGGGTAGAGGTTCGGGTTGGCGCCGGGATTTGAGATCACGTTGCCGATCCACACGAAGGGGACCCGGCCCGTGAAGATCCCGGTCCCGCCGCGCAGCTGGGTGCGGCGCTCGCCCGACGCGTTCCAGTTGAAGCCCAGGCGCGGCGACCACAGCGCGGTCGCGCTGGGGAATTTGCTCTGATCGACGGTTTCAGGATTGCCGTTAGCGTCCAACGCCGTCAGCCCGCGGGAAAACGGGTTGTCAACGAGATCGGTGAAGTACATCGGAAAATCGACCCGCAGGCCGTAGGTGACGTTCAGCCGCTCGGATACGGGGTATTCGTCCTGGGTGTAGAAGCCGAGCTGGCCGACTGAGATGTCCTCGCCCTTGTACGGCCCGGTCTGAACATAGGTGCGGAAGTCGATGTAGTTGGAGTTGCTTGGGTCGGAGGCCGCCATGAAGTCGCTCAGCGACGAGAACGTGGTGCCGGTGAACACGTGCGCCGGCAGGAAGAACACGCCGTACCGGAAGATGTTGAACGAATTGTAGAACGAGAACGTCTCGAAGTTCGCGCCCAGCGTAAAGACGTGCTTGCCCTGGAACAAGGAGAAGTTATTCGTAAACTGCCACACGTCCTGATCGAGGATGTTGTGGATCGAGAACGGCTCGTGGCCGATGGTCGTGTAGGTCACTCCCGAGTCGCCGATCTCGATCGTCGGGAACGGCTTGCTCAACGGCTCCCGGAAATCCCGGAAGCGGTTGTAGCTCGCGAAGAAGCGGTTCGCGAAGCCACGCGACCGGCTGTTCAGCTCCAAAGCGAACGAGTGCAGGTGATTGTTGATGGCGTAGCCCGAATTGGCGAACGGCAGGCTAGTCTGATTCGGCCCCCGACCCGTGTTGTTGAAGCTCAGTACGAAGGGGTGCGGTGGCAGATCGCGCTTTGCCTTCAGGTAGTCCCAGCGGAACGTGAGTGTGTTGCTGGCGTTCACGTTCCAATCCAGCTTGGCGATCAGCTTGTCGTTGTCGGTGTGATGGAGATATCCCTGGTACGGTCCGGGGTCATACCCGTAGTTGGTGATCATCCGGTTGCGGATCTTGTCCAGTGTATCGGCGCTCACGCGCGAAACGCCGAGCGGCAAAGTCCCGGTGCACACCGTGCAGGCCATGAAGTTCGAGCCGGGCTCGTGCGACCGCTCGATCTCCCCGTTCACGAAGAAGAAGAGCTTGTCGTGGACCAAGGCTCCGCTCACCGAAGCGCCGGCCTGAATGAAGCCCAGATCAGGGTTGGCGATGACCGGCGACCCCCGCACCGTGTTGCCGAGCAAGTCCTGGTTGCGACCGAACGTGTAGGCGGAAGCGTGATATTCGTTAGTGCCGCTCTTGGTCACCGAGTTGACGTTCGCGCCGGTAAACCCGCCTTGGCGCACATCGAAGGGGGCGACCGAGACCTGCACCTGCGCGACCGCGTCGTACGGAACCGGCTCGGCATTGGTTTGTCCGCCCGGCGCCGGGTCGTCGAGGCCGAAGGGATTGTTGAAGTACGACCCGTCCAGCGAGATGTTGTTGTACAGCCAGTTTCTACCCGAGAAGCTGTAGTTGCCGTCGTTGCGTGGGTCCACCCGAATCAGGTCGCGCGTGCTGCGCTTGACCGAGGGCAACAGCGCGACCTTCTCCGGATCGATGAACGTCGCCGCGCCGGTGCGCCCCGGGTTGAGCACCGGGTCACGTTGTCCGGCCGCTTCGACGGCCTCCAGCTCGATCGCTTGGGCCTCGAGACGGAAATCGACGCGCAGGTCCTGCCCGAGGCTCAGGAAGACGCCGTCCTGGGCGTGGGATTTGTACCCGATGCGGGTAGCCGTCACCCGGTACGGCCCGCCGACTCGCATGTTGGGGACGTTATACGCTCCCCCTGCCCGCGTGACGGCTCGGTATTGCGTGCCGCTGGGAACGTGCATCGCCACGACCGTCGCATCAGCCAGCGGGGTTCCGTCCTGGGCGGCGACGACGCCGCTCATCGCCGCTGTAGTCACGCCCTGCGCGGACAGCACCGCCGGGACGCCCAGCAACGCGAACAGCACCAGCACGCGCCCGGCCTGGAGCAACAGACTGGTGGGCTTCACGCAATCCTCCCTTGCAGCGGGTGATGGCAGAGATTCTTCAACGCACGCAGGTCCCGACACCGGGCAGGAGGTTTACAAGGGCGCGGCAGAATTAGCACAGGAACGAGAGAGGCGCAAGCGGGCGCGAACGCCCATCTTTGAGCCATGCAGAACCCCGACATCGCCCGCGTGTTCGACGAGGTCGCCGATCTCCTCGAGATCCAGGACGCCAACCCTTTCCGGGTGCGCGCCTACCGCAACGCCGCCCGCACGATCCGCGACTTCCCCGAGCCGATCGCCGAGCTGGTGCGCTCCCGCACCAAGGACTTGACCGAGATCCCCGGCATCGGCGCGGACCTCGCCGACAAAATCACCGCTATCGTGACCACTGGTGAGCTGCCGCTCCGCAAGCAGCTCGCCGCCAAGCTCCCCCCGGGCTTGCTCGACCTGTTGCGCATTCCCGGTCTTGGGCCCAAGCGCGTGAAGCTGCTCCACAAGAAGTTGAAGGTGAAATCGGCGACGGACCTGGCCGCCGCACTCGCCAAGCACCGGATCCAGAAGCTCAAGGGCTTCGGGCCCAAGATCGAGGAGAAGATCCGCACGGGGCTCGGCGTCGCTGAGCAAAGCGAGCGGCGCTTGCTGCTGCACGAAGCCGAGACGGCGGCCCATGCGATCGTCGCGTACTTGAAGGCGAGCGGCGGGATCTCGCAAATCGAGGTCGCCGGAAGCTACCGGCGGCGGCGCGAGACGATCGGAGACCTGGACATCCTCGTCACGTCCGGCGACAGCCCGAAGGTGATGGAGCGCTTCGTCTCCTATGGCGAGGTCGCCGAAGTGGTCTCGCAGGGTGAAACGCGGTCCAGCGTGAAGCTGCAGAGTGGGCTCCAGGTCGACCTGCGAGCCGTCGAGCCCGCAGCCTACGGCGCGGCGCTGCAGTACTTCACCGGGTCGAAGGCGCACAACGTCGAGCTGCGCAAGATCGCTCAGGAGCAAGGGTACAAGCTCAACGAGTACGGCCTGTTCAAGGGCACCCGCCGCGTGGCCGGCAAGACCGAGGCGGAGATCTACGCCAGGCTCGGCCTCGACTGGATGCCACCCGAGCTGCGCGAAGCACGCGGCGAGATCGCCCTCGCCCGCGAGCACCGGCTCCCCCGGCTCGTCGAGCTCGCGGACCTCCGCGGCGACCTCCAGATGCACACGAGCGAGACCGACGGCAAGGGGACGATCGACGAGATGGCCGAAGCGGCGCGAACCCTCAAGTACGAATACATCGCCATCACCGACCACTCGAAGCGCGTGACGATGGCGCGCGGGCTCGACGCGAAGCGCCTCCGGCAGCAGTGGCAGGCAATCGACCGGTGGAACGCGAGCGCGCACGGCTTTACGATCCTGAAGAGCGTGGAGCTCGATATCTTGGAAAACGGCAAGCTCGAT
>Ga0134082_10000173_pt1 | contig 20438 bp, 19 predicted proteins | sample 15_taG_6_FD_94473 | JGI IMG/M metagenome (GOLD analysis project Ga0134082, IMG submission 94473) | Grasslands soil microbial communities from the Angelo Coastal Reserve, California, USA - 15_D_Rain_40cm_5_09182015 | ecosystem: Environmental > Terrestrial > Soil > Grasslands ... | reverse complement strand
GGCCCATCCGGATGGAGTTGATGACCTCCTTGGTGACGGCCACCGAGCGGGCGTAGGTGCGCTTGGCGGCCTCCTTCTGGCGCTCCTCTTCCTCGACGTCCTCGTCGGTCTCGAGCGGCGGCTCGACGCTGATGAAGGAGACGCCGCCGTCCGTGAGCTTCTGGCCCAGCTCGAACACCTTGTTGGGGTTCGCCTCCTTGGCCGCGTACGAGAGCAACAGGGACACGAAGACCTGCAGCTGCTTGCGGTCCACGCCTTCGTCGATGCGCACCGCCCCGACGCCGCATTGGCGCAGCACGCCGAGGATGTGGGAGAAGGACGCGTAGTTGTCGAGGTCGAGCCGCAGGCGGGTGGAGTTCACGAACAGGAACTCGCCCTGCAGCCGCAGCTCCAGCTCCTTCTCGACGTCGAGCAGATGCTTGGTCGTCGCCGCCAGGTCGTCCAGCGCCTTCTGCACCTGGGCGTTCTCGATGGGATAGAGCTTGAGCGAGCGGAATGACGTGTACAGCACCACGAGGAACTCGCGGCCCGCGTGCCGCAGGAACCCGTCGGTCGTCTGGATCGTCTCGGCGATCGACGCCTGTCGGGGAGGGCCGCCGCCGCTCACCCGCCCACCTCCCGCAGCGCCCGGCTCACGGCGTTGCGAACCAGCGGCTCCTTGTCCTGCGCGGCCCGCTCGAGCACGGCGCGGGCCTCGGGCGTCCGGACCTTCCCCAGCGCCATCGCCGCGCAGGCGCGGGTCTCCGGGTCCTCCTTCTTGCCGAGCAACCCTTTGGCGACGAGCATCTTCTCGAGCACCGGGATGCCGCGCGCGCCCACCAGCGAGCCGAACGCTTCGAAGAATGTCATCTTCTCCGTCAGGTCGGCGTTTCTGAGCTTCGAGCCCGTCACGATGCTCTCGACCCGCGGCGCCGCGTTGCGGTAGCCGCGCGAGGCGACGAACCGTACGGCGGCGATCCGCACGTCGCGGTCCGCGTCCTCGATCGCCTTCTCGAGCAGGCGCATCGCGCTGGGGCTGGCGATCGCGGTGAGCGCCTCGACCACCGCGAGCTTGAGCGTCCGATCATTCGAGCCGAGCAGCGGCTCCATGCCGTCCGGCGCGCCCGGTAGCTTGAGCCGGCCGGCGAGCTTGACCATCTCGAGCTGGGCCGCGCTGTCCTCGCTGGCGAGCGCCTTCAGCACCTCCCCGGCGTTGGCCTGGGCCAGGCGGGCGGCCGCTCCGTGCACCAGGTCCCGGACGCGCTCGTTGTTGAGCCGCGGCAGCCACCCGATCAGCGTCACCAGGGCCTCGGCACGCAACTCCTGAAACAGCTCCGACAGCTCCTCCTCGGTGGGGTGCACCGTCGCCTCGTCCAGCGACTGGATCAGCTGCGAGAGCGCCTCCCGCTGGGACAGCCGGGTTGGCATAGTCTCGAGTGTCTGCCGGTGCTCCGGGATCAGCTCGCGGGCTCTTTGTAGGATTACCCGCGTCTCCCGCAGGATGAACGCGACTGAGCGAAAGTCGGCGGCGCCGAGCAGGTAGGGGATGAAGTTCTCGAGAATGGAGATCAGCTCGGCCCGCACCGTGCCGTACGTCTGCAGCTCCAGCAGATCGAACAGCATTGCCAGCACGTTGCGGCGCAGGTCCTGCGCGTACTCACGCTCGACGTCGCGCTTGAGGTAGTCGACCTCCTTGTCTTCGAGGAAGTACAGCGTCGTGTCGAAATCGTCGATCGACACGAGCCCTTCGCGCTTGGGGGGCGCCTCCTCCTCGACGTAGCGCCGCACCTGGGTCGGCGGCGTCGTCGGGATCGTGGCACCGGCCTCGATGGGAACCGCGTTCTCGCTCGCGAGCTCGCGGAAGGTGTAGCTGATGAATTGAAAGTCCTGCGCCCACAGCAGGGTCAGGAGGTCGTCCGGGGCGTCGGCCTGCAGGCTCTTCGCCTGGTGCAGTACCCCGAGGAAGCGCACGATCTCCACTTCCTCGATCCCCGGCTTGAACGCCAGCGAGCGGACGCCGTCTTTGTAGAGGGTCCAGGCGACGCTCTCGCTGCGGTTGTCCTGGCTGTAGACGACCGCGTCTTCCCAGCGCACCTCGGTCTCGGCCACGTCGAACACGAGGTCGTCGGTAGCCTGCCAGATCTGGCGCAGCGCCGCACGGATGTTGTCCACCGCACGCTGGTAGACCGGGTTGTTCGGCAGGTAGAGCTGCGTGGCCCGCAGCCCTTTGGACAGCACCTGCCACAGCTCCTCGACCTGCGACGGCGGTAACGCCAGTTCCGATACGGGCGGGTTGGTCAGAGTGCAGCTCCCGTCAGTTCGGCGACCATCGCGACGTCCTTATCGCCCCGGCCGCTGAGGTTGATCAGGACGACATCGTCCGCATGCCAGTGCCCGCGGCGACCCATGACCCACGCCACCGCGTGAGCGCTCTCCAGGGCCGGCAGGATGCCCTCGAGGCGGGACAGCGCGGCGAACGCGTCCAACGCCTGCCGGTCCGTCACTGCCTCATACAATACGCGACCACTGTCCTTGAGGTAAGCGTGCTCCGGGCCAACCCCGGGATAGTCGAGGCCGGCGGAGACGCTGTGGGCGGGCTGGACCTGGCCGTCGGCGTTTTGCAGCAGGTAGCTCAGGCTGCCGTGGAACACACCCGGGCGGCCGCGCGCCAGCGAGGCGGCGTGGTGCCCGCTCGCCAGCCCCTCCCCTGCCGCCTCCACACCCACCAGCTCGACGGCGGCGTCACCGAGAAACGCGGTGAAGATGCCCATCGCGTTCGACCCACCCCCCACGCACGCCACCACGGTGCGCGGCAACCGTCCGTAGCGCTCCACCACCTGAGCGTGGGCCTCGCGACCGATCACCGACTGGAAGTCGCGCACCAGGCGCGGGAATGGATCGGGGCCGACCACGGAGCCGATGATATAATGCGTGGTGGTCACATTCGTGACCCAGTCCCGTAACGCTTCGTTGGTCGCGTCCTTCAAGGTCTTGCTGCCCGACGTCACGGGGACGACCTTGGCGCCCATCAGCTCCATGCGGTACACGTTGAGACGCTGGCGCCGCATGTCTTCCTCGCCCATGTAGACCACGCATTCGAGGGCGAAGCGGGCGCACACCGTGGCGGTCGCGACGCCGTGCTGCCCGGCGCCCGTTTCGGCGATGATGCGCCGCTTCCCCATGCGCCGCGCCAGCAGCACCTGACCCAGGGTGTTGTTGATCTTGTGCGCGCCGGTGTGGTTCAAGTCCTCGCGCTTGAGCAGCACCACGACGCCCGATCCCACTTGGGCGGCGAGCCGCGGCGTTTCGGTGATCGGGGACGGACGCCCGACGTAGTCCTTGAGCAGCGCGTCGAGCTCCCCCCAAAAGGCGGGGTCGCGCTTCGCTTCCTCGTACACGCGCGCCAGCTCCTCGAGCGCGCCCATGAGCGTCTCGGGGACGTAGCGGCCGCCGTAGGGGCCGAAACGACCGGTGGTGAGCGAGCCGGATTCAGTTGGCACGTTCCATTACCGTCCCTTTCTCGCCACGCCGCACAGCGCCCGCACCGCGGCCTCCGGGTCAGCCGTGCGCGCTACCGACGTGCCCACGAGCACCAGGTCCGCCCCCGCCCGGGCCAGCCGCTCCACGTCGGCCCGAGTCTCGATCCCGCTCTCGGCGATCGCCGGGAGGGACGTGGGGACTTGCGCGAGCAGGCGATCCGCCAACCGCAGGTCGACTGCGAACGTCGCGAGATCCCGACTGTTCACCCCCACGGCGGTGGGGTCGGCGGTGAGGGCTTGCTCGAGCTCCGCCTCCGAATGGATCTCGACCAACACTCCCAAGGCCTGATCGCGGGCGGCGCGGGCGAGCGCGCGCAACCGGTCGGCGGAGAGGGCACGCACGATCAGGAGCACGCCGCTCGCTCCCGCCGCGCGCGCTTCGAAGAGCTGTAGCTCGTCGAGAATGAAGTCCTTCCGCAGCACGGGCACGGAGACGGCGGCGGCAACGCACACCAGGTCCTCGAGCGACCCGCCGAAGTGAGGCTGGTCCGTGAGAACCGAGATGGCCACCGCCCCGCCCCGCTGGTACGAGCGTGCGTGATCTACGGGGTCCAAATCTTCCCTGATCGTTCCTGCCGAGGGCGACCGCCGCTTCACTTCGGCGATCACGCCCACGGTCCCGACCGTTCCCCCGGCCCTGAGCGCGCGCGCGAGCAGCGGCGGTGCGGGCGCGGCGGCGGCGCGGCGCTCGAGCTCGGCGGCGCGCGGCTTCAGCCCGGCGATGCGCGCCCGGGTGGCGGAAAGGATGGCGTCGAGGCGTGTTTCCAGCATGCTTGCATTCGGGTGATTTTCGGGTAGATTGGCTTCGGCTTATCTTCGGGAGACCATGTGCCGCTCACCCGCCGTCAACGTGAGATTCTCGACTTCATCTCGGGCCACATCGAGGCCAAGGGCTACGCTCCGAGCTTCGAAGAGATCGCCAAACAGTTCGGCTTTCAGTCGCTGGCCACGGTGCACGAGCATCTCACGAACCTCGAGCGCAAGGGCTTCATCCGGCGCGCGCACAACGAGAGCCGCGCCATCGAAGTGGTGCCGCCCAAGGGACAGTCGGGCGCGACCGAGCTGTCCTTGCTCGGCCTGGTGGCGGCCGGCGAACCGATCGAGGCAGTGAGCGGCGACGACGTCATCGCCGTTCCCGATGAGCTCATCCCCCGCCGGGGCCGCAGCTACGTGCTCAAGGTCCGCGGACAGTCGATGATCGACGAGCACATCAAGGACGGCGACTTCATCGTCGTACACGAGCGTAACCAGGCCGATAACGGCCAGACGGTCGTCGCGCTCGTGCACGGCTCCAGCGCCACTGTGAAACGATTCTACCGCGAGCCGGGGGGCTGGATCAGACTCGAGCCCGCGAATCCCGCCGTCAATCCGCTGCGCGTCAACGAGCGCGACGTCGTCGTACAGGGCGTCGTGGTCGGCGTCATCCGGAAGTTCTAGGCGCGGCGGCGCGACGCAGCCGCTCTAGGGCGGCGTGCGCCCGCCCGGCCCCGATTGCGCTGCGCGCCCGCGCCAGCCCGTCCTCGTATGATGGCGCGATCCCGGCGACGTACAGCGCGGCGCCCGCGTTGAGCAACAGCGCGGCGCGCCCCGGCTCGTCGCCGGTCGAGGGGCCGGCGGCGAGCAGGCGCTCGATGCGTGCAGCGTTCGCGGCCGGTTCGCCGCCCCGGAGCGCGCCGACGTCGGCGATCGCCAGCCCGTAGCTCGCCGGATCGAGCTCCCACATCGACACCTGCCCGCCGCGCACCTCCCACACGTCGGTGATCCCCTGCGGGGAGATCTCGTCCATCCCGACCCGCCCGTGCACCACGAGCGCATGCTCCGCGCCCAGCCGGGCGAGCGCCCCGGCGATGAGCGGCGCGCGATCGCGCTCGGCCACACCAATCACCTGGCGGCGCACGCCGGCGGGGTTGGCGAGCGGCCCGAGCAGGTTCATGACCGACGGGACCGCGAGCTCGCGTCGTACCGGCGCCGCGTGCTTCATCGCGGGATGGAAGTTCGGCGCGAACAGAAACGTGATGCACGCTTCCCGGAGGACGCGCGCCGCGTCGCCCGCGTCGAGGCTGATGTGCACGCCCAGGGCTTCCAGCACGTCGGCCGAGCCGCAGCGCGACGTGAACGAGCGGTTGCCGTGCTTCGCGACCGAGGCGCCGGCGCCAGCGGCGACGAACGCGGCTGCGGTCGAGATATTGAAGGTCGGCACGGCGCCGCCGCCGGTTCCGCAGGTGTCGACGAGATGGTCGCCGGCGGCCTCGACCGGCACCATCGCCTCGCGCAGCGCCCGGGCGGCCCCCGCGACCTCGTCCGCGGTCTCCCCCTTGACCCGCAGCCCGATGAGCAGCGCCGCGATCTGCGCCGGGGTCGCCTCGCCCCGCATCACGGTGGTGAAGACGGCGGTTGTCTGGCTCTCGGTGAGCGAGCGGCGGTGGGCCAGGGCGGCGATCGCCTCGAGCAGCGGCGAGGCTGTGGAGCGGGACGGCGAGGCGTCGGGCATCGGGATTTCGGGCTCGCCAAAGCTACCCGGCAAAATCGCCTTTTGTCAAATGGGACAACGGGTTGCGTGGCTTGATTGGCCCTTCCTTTCGTCCTATCTTTCGCCCGTGGCGCCCGTGGCGCCCGCGACGAGCCGGCCCTGCCTCGCCGTGGTGCAATACGACGGGGCCCAGTTCGTCGGCTGGCAGCGCCAGCGGGAAGGGCGCACCGTGCAAGCGGACTTCGAGGCCGTGCTGGAACGCCTGATGGGCCGGCGAACGCCGACGACTGGAGCGGGTCGGACCGACACCGGTGTGCACGCGCTGGGCCAGGGGGTCGGGTTCGCGGCGGCCGGACGCTGGAGCGAGGACCCCGACGGGTTGCGCCGGGCGCTGAACGCCCTGCTGCCGCGGGATGTCTGGGTGGCGCGAGTCCACCGGATGCACCCGGGGTTCCACGCGCGCAAGAGCGCGGTGGCTCGCCGCTACCGTTACGTGATTGGGTCGGACGAGGCGGCGCACTCACCGTTCCGGCGCCCGTACGAATGGGCGCTCGGGCGCGAGCTCGATCAGGCAGCACTGAGGCAGGCCGCCGCCGCGCTCGTCGGTGAGCACGATTTTCGTGGTCTCGCCGCTGCCGGCCAGGTGAAGCCCCACTATCGCAGCCGCGTGGCGCTCGCTGAGTGGGCGCCGCGGACGGACGGCGCGGGGGTCACCTTCACGATCGAGGCCGACCGGTTTCTGCATCGCATGGTGCGCTTCCTGGTGGGCGCGATGGTCGACGTCGCCCTGGGCCGGCGCCCTGCGTCGGACCTCCCCCGTTTGCTCACTGCGACGGACAACCGGGCGGCCAGCCCGCCCGCGCCGCCCCAGGGGCTGTAACTAGTCGCGGTGCGCTATCCTCCTGACCTCTACGCCGAGGCCTAAGCCATGAAGTTTTTCTTGGATACCGCGAGTCTCAAGGACATCAGCTGGGCGGCGCAGGCCGGGCTGATCGACGGCGTGACCACCAACCCGTCGCTCCTCGCCAAGCAGGCGGGCGACCTCGATCCCAAGGACGTGTTGAAGGAGATCTGCTCGCTGGTCGACGGTCCCGTCTCGGCGGAGGTCGTCGGCCTGGATACGGACGGCATGGTGCGCGAGGGCAGCGAGCTCGCCAAGATCGCGGACAACATCGTCGTGAAGATCCCGATGACCGAGGCCGGGATGGTGGCCGTGCGCCGCCTCGCGACCAACGGGATCAAGACCAACGTGACGCTGTGCTTCTCGAGCGTGCAGTGCCTCATCGCCGCCAAGGCGGGCGCCACGTACGTGAGCCCGTTCATCGGGCGGCTGGACGACGTGGGTCAGGAGGGGATGGACGTGATCCGCGAGGCGCGGGTCATCTTCGACAACTACCAGCTCGCGACGGAGATCCTGGCCGCCTCGATCCGCCACCCCCGTCACGTGGTGGAGGCGGCGATGATCGGCGCGGACGTGGCGACGCTGCCCCCGGACGTCCTCAAAAAGCTGCTGCTGCATCCGCTCACCGACCGTGGGCTCGAGCAGTTTCTCGCGGACTGGAACCAGCGGGTGGCGCGCGCGAAGGCCGCGGTTTGACCTACCTCTCGCCGCTGGGCCAGCGCTACGCCTCCCCGGCGATGCAGGCGTTGTGGGGTGAGCGGCGGCGGGTCGGCCTGTGGCGGCGGCTGTGGCTTGCGCTCATGGAGGCGCAGCAGGAGCTCGGCCTCGACATCCCGGATCGGGCGCTCGCAGAGCTCCGCGCCCACCTGGACGACGCCGACCCGGAGCGCGCGGCGGAGCACGAGAAGCGGTTGCGTCACGACGTGATGGCGCACATCCACCATCTCGGCGAGCAGGCGCCGGCGGCCCGTCCCTTCCTCCACCTCGGCGCGACGAGCGCCTACGTTACCGACAACGCCGACCTGATCCTGATGCGCGAGGGGATGCAGCTCTTGCTCGGGCGCGTCGCCGCCGTCGTGGTCGCGCTGTCCAAACTCGCCCGCCGCTACCGCGACGTGCCGTGCCTGGCCTACACGCACTTTCAACCGGCGCAGCTCACCACCGTCGGAAAGCGCGTCACGCTGTGGATGCAGGAGCTGCTGCTCGACGCGGAAGAGCTGCTCCACCGGCTCGAGACGCTGCGGTTCCGCGGCGTGAAGGGGACGACCGGGACACAGGCGAGCTTTCTGGAGCTATTCGAGGGGGCGCACGACAAAGTGCGGGAGCTCGACGCCCGCGTCGCACGGAAGATGGGATTCGCGCAGCTGTTTCCGGTCACGGGCCAGACCTACACCCGCAAGCTCGATGCGCAGGTGCTGGCGGCGCTCTCCGGGATCGCGGCCTCATGCGCCAAGTTCGCGACCGACGTGCGGCTGCTGCAGCACGAGGGGGAGATGCTCGAGCCATTCGAGAGCGAGCAGGTGGGGTCGTCCGCGATGGCCTACAAGCGCAACCCGATGCGCGCCGAGCGGATCACGAGCCTGGCGCGCTTCGTGATCGAGCTCGAAGGGAACGCCTGGCACACGGCGGCCGCGCAATGGCTCGAGCGGACGCTCGATGACAGCGCCAACCGGCGGCTCGTCATTCCGGAGGCGTTTCTCGCGAGCGACGCGATCCTGGTGCTCGCCACCAACGTGGCGGCGGGGTTGGAAGTGCGCGAGGCCGTGATCGCCCGGCACGTCGCCGCCCAGATGCCGTTCCTCGCGACCGAGCGCCTGTTGATGCGGGGCGTGAAGGCTGGCGGCGACCGGCAGCGGCTGCACGAAGTGATCCGGACACACAGCCTCGCCGTGGCGCAAGCCGTGGCCGAGCAGGGTGTAGAGAACGACCTGCTCGAGCGGCTGGCGCGCGATCCGGCCTTCCAGGCGCTCAAGCTCGCCGTTCGGCCTGACGAGCTCGATCCGACGGCCTATGTGGGCCGGGCCCAGGGCCAGGTCGACGAATACCTGCAACAGGTGGTCGCTCCGGCGCTGCGACGCATCGAGGCCGTCGCGCCGCCGGGCGCCGCCGCCATCGCCGAGGTCACGGTATGACGATCCCGCTCGTCGCCAGTCAGCTTCCCCTGCCCCTCGTGCGGCGCGGCAAGGTCCGCGAGGTGTACGAGGTCGACCGGGACGCCCTGCTGCTCGTCGCGAGCGATCGCGTGAGCGCGTTCGACGTGGTGCTGCGCGAGCCCGTGGCGCACAAGGGGGCGGTGCTCACCCAGCTCAGCGCGTTCTGGTTCGCGCGGCTCGGGTCCGTCATGCCGAGCCACTTCATCTCGGCCGACGCGGATGCGATCGTGGAGCGGGTCCCGGCCCTCGAGCCGTTCCGCGCAGCCCTGACGGGCCGCGCTATGTTGGTGCGGCGGACCACTCCGGTCCCGTTCGAATGCATCGTTCGAGGATATATCACCGGCTCGGCGTGGGCAGAGTACCAGCAGTCGGGAACGTTGGCCGGCGAGTCGCTGCCCGCGGGCCTCGTGGAGAGCGCGCGGCTCGACCCGCCGATCTTCTCCCCGGCCACCAAGGCCGAGCGGGGGCACGACGAGAACGTGACCTTCACCCACGTGGTGAAGGCGGTGGGACGCGCGCTCGCCGAGCAGCTGGAGCAGGCCAGCCTCGCGCTGTACGAGGCGGGTCGGGCCTACGCGCGCCCGCGCGGCATCATCATCGCCGACACGAAGTTCGAGTTCGGCTCGGGCGCGGACGGGCGGCTCCTCGTGATCGACGAGATCCTCACGCCCGACTCGTCGCGCTTCTGGCCGGCGGACCGCTACGAGCCGGGACGCTCGCAGCCGAGCTTCGACAAGCAGCCGCTGCGCGATTACCTGGCGGGTCTGAAGCGGCAGGGGAAGTGGGACGGCAACGCACCGCCGCCGCCGCTGCCCGCGGAGGTAGTGCAGGCGACGAGCGAGCGGTATCGGGAGGCGTACCGACTGATCACTGGGAAGACCTTGGAGATTGCGTGACGGTGCGGTTCGCTCCAGAGGGCTGGCCATTCATCATTCCCGGCTGGGCGCTGGTGTTCCTCGGCGCGTGGGTGGCGCAGGGCTCGCCGTGGCTGTGGGTGCCGGAGGTCGCGCTCGTCCTGCTGGCGGTGTGGCTTCTGGTGTTCTTCCGCGATCCCGTCCGGATGGGGCCGCGCGGCGAGCAGTTCGTGATCGCCCCGGCGGACGGGAAGGTCGTGGACATCGCCGTCGTGGAGGAGCCGACCTATCTCGCGGCCCAGGCGACCAGGATCTCCATCTTCATGAGCGTGTTCGACGTGCACGTGAACCGCTACCCGGCGACGGGCGCCGTCGAGCTGGTCCGCTATCACCGCGGCAAGTTCCTGCACGCAGCGTCGGACAAGGCGAGCCTCGACAACGAGCAGTCCTCGGTCGGCCTGCGCTCGGTCGGTGGGCCCGTGCTGGTGCGGCAGATCGCGGGGCTGATCGCGCGTCGCATCGTGACGGACGGGAAACCGGGAGATCGCGTGCATCAGGGCGAGCGGCTGGGGATGATCCGATTCGGGTCGCGCGTGGATGTGTTCCTTCCGCTGGCGGCACGTGCGGCCGTGCGGGTGGCCGTGGGCGAGCGCGTCCGGGCGGGCGCCACGCTGCTGGCGGAGTACGGCCCGTGAGCGCGGGGACCCCATGACGATGCGACGCTTCCCTCGTCCCAGCATGCGGCGGGTCGTGATCGTCGTGCCGAGCCTGTTCACGCTCTTCAACCTGTTTTTCGGCATCTGGTCGATGGTGCTCGCGTCGCGCGGCGAGTTCGACCGCGCGGGGTGGTACATCTTCTTCGCCGGCATTCTGGACGCGCTCGATGGCCGGGTGGCGCGTCTCTCGAAGACGGGCACCCGGTTCGGCGCCGAGCTCGACAGCCTCGTGGACGTCGTGAGCTTCGGGGTCGCGCCGGCCTTTCTCATCTACCAGCTCGAGTTCGCGAGCGCCGGGCAGGCGGAGTGGATCTTCTGCTACTTTTACGTCATGGCGGCGGCCATCCGCCTCGCGCGCTTCAACATCACCCAGGCAGGACGCTCCAAGCGCTACTTCATCGGCCTCCCGTCGCCGGCGGCGGGCATGACGCTCGCCACGTTTTACCCGTTCACGACCACGGAGGCGTGGCGCCACCTGGCACCGTACCTGCCGCGCCATCACCTGATGCAGTTCGTCATGATCCTGCTCAGCATCCTGATGGTGAGCAACGTGCGGTACGCCACCATGCCCCGCGCAGGTCTGCGCAGCGTGCGCGGTCTGTTGGGGCTCGCCACGGTGTTGTTCATCCTCGTCTTCGGGATCCTCGAGCACGATGCGTTCTTCTTTCCGCTGGGCATCACCTACATGGCGTACGGCGTGTTGCGGGCGACCGTCCTCGGCTTCTTCCTCGAGGCCTCCGAGGACGAGGAAGCGGAGATCGCGGGGCCGATCGTGATCACCGACGGCGGGTCGATGGGCGACGCCTTCGGGCCGCGCACGCGCGGCCTCTCGCCGCCGGGGGGAGGGACGGCGTCGTGAGCCGCTACCGTGTCCAGGTTCGCGTCATGCCGCGTGCCGCGCTGCTCGACCCACAGGGGCAGGCGGTGGAGCACGCGCTGCACGCGCTTGGCTTCGGCGAAGTCGGGCGCGTGCGGGTCGGCAAGCATCTCGTCCTCGAAGTGACGGCGGCGACGCATGAGGAGGCGATGGCGCAGGCGCGCACGATGTGCGACCGACTGCTCGCCAACCCGGTGACCGAGGACTACGAGCTGGCGGTGGAGACGACCCGATGACGCGAGTGGCCGTGATCGTGTTCCCCGGCTCGAACTGCGACGCCGACACACTCGCGGCCGCGCGGGAAGCGGGCTCGGACGCGTACTACGTGTGGCACCGCGACGCCGACCTGCGGCACGCCGACGTCGTGATCCTGCCGGGGGGCTTCAGCTACGGCGATTACCTTCGCTCGGGCGCGATCGCCCGGTTCTCGCCGATCATGAGCGCCGTCGCCGCGCACGCGCGCGCCGGCGGGCCGGTCCTCGGCATCTGCAACGGGTTTCAGATCCTGTGCGAGGCGGGGCTCCTGCCGGGCGGGCTGATGCGGAACGCGCGGCTCAAGTTTCTGTCGCGGCCCGCCTGGGTGCGTGTCGAGACCACGGGCACCCCGTTTACCTGTCTGTACGACCAAGGCGACGTGCTCGAGATCCCGATTGCGCATGGTGACGGCCGCTACGTCGTGGACGAGCGCACCGCGGCGGAGCTCGAAGCGAGCGACCGGGTCGTGTGGCGCTACGTGCGGGACAACCCCAACGGCTCGACCCGTGATATCGCCGGCGTCTGCAACGCTGGCCGCAACGTGGTCGGCATCATGCCGCACCCGGAGCGCCGCAACGCCCCGATCTTGGGCGGCCAGGATGGAGCCCGTGTCTTTCACGCGATGGAGGCTCGACATGCGACGCAGCACGCTGTGGATGTGCGCGCTGTTGGCGACCGCCACCTTAGGGTGTAGGCAGGTCAGCGAGCAATACGCGAAGATCAAGCAGACGATCGCGCAGAAGATCGCCGAGCGCCGCGGTCGCTCTGCGACTCCCCAGCCCGTGCAACAGCCCACGCCGCTGCCACCGGAGCCGGCGCCCCCCGCCACGCCGTCCGCCGAGGTGCCGGCGCGGCCCCCGCGGCAGGTCCCCGAGCGTCCGGCGGCGTCCCGTGACGTCCCCTACAGCTCCGTGGACACAGGCACGATCGCGCCTGGGATGGGCGAGAAGGACGTCTACTCGCTGTGGGGTCCGCCGATCGCGGTGCGCCACCAGGGTGAATGGACCTATCTCTTCTTCCGCAACGGCTGCGAATACACCTGCGGCACTGAGGATATCGTCACACTCCAGAACGGGCAGGTGGTGGACGCCGTGCTGCGCTGGCCGGGTCACGGCTACAGCGGCCAGTCCTCGTCGCCCGCGGCCACGAAGCCGCACTGGAAGCCCGGCGGCGACACGTTGACGGTCAAACCGCCTGGGACGTGAGTGAGCCCGTGCCCGACAAACCGAGCAAGAACGAGGAGGAATACTTCGCACGGCGCGACGCCGAGCTGCTGCGCCAGCAGCGCGACGCGGCACATCGGGCCGCGGTCGACGCCGAGCGCCGCTCCCACCACATGAAGTGTCCCAAGTGCGGCTACGACCTGATCACGGGGGAATGGCACGGCGTGCAGGTCGACCAGTGCACGCACTGCCACGGCATCTGGTTCGACGCCGGCGAGGTGGAGACGGCGCTGGCCCACCCCGAGCCGACCATGCTGGCGCGCGTGTTCCGCACGGTGCTGCGCGGCGTCTCCGGCGCGAAGGCATCCGACCCGTGACGCGGGCGGTCCCGTTTCCCGGTGACCCGCCGATCACGCCCCAGCTGGTCCGCGATCACCATCTCACCGACGAGGAGTACGGGCGCATCGAGGCGCTGCTCGGTCGCGCGCCCACGTTCGCCGAGCTCGGCGTGTTCTCGGCCCTGTGGAGCGAGCACTGCTCCTACAAGCACTCGCGGCCGATCCTCAGAGCGCTCCCCACCGCGGGTCCGCAAGTGATCCAGGGCCCGGGCGAGAACGCCGGCGCGCTGCGGCTCCCCGATGGCTGGGCGGTCGCCTTCAAGATCGAATCGCACAACCACCCCTCCGCCGTCGAGCCGTATCAGGGGGCCGCCACCGGGGTGGGCGGGATCTTGCGCGACGTGTTCACGATGGGCGCCCGGCCGGTGGCGCTGCTCAACAGCCTGCGCTTCGGTCCCGTGGACGAGGCGCGCAACCGTTACCTGTGCGCCGGTGTGGTGCGCGGCGTGGGCGACTACGGCAACTGCGTCGGCGTGCCCACGCTCGGCGGGGAGGTGGATTTCGGGCCGAGCTACGCCGGCAACCCGCTCGTCAACGCGATGTGCGTCGGCTTGCTGCGGGAGGCGGACCTGATGACGGCCGCCGCGCGCGGTGTGGGGAACGTCCTGCTCGTCGTCGGCTCCCGCACGGGCCGCGACGGCATCCATGGCGCGTCGTTCGCCTCCGAGGAGCTGACGCACGAGAGCGAGCGGCGCCGGCCCCAGGTCCAGGTGGGCGACCCGTTCACCGAGAAGCTGCTGCTCGAAGCGAGCCTCGAGCTGATCGCCTCGGGCCACATCGTGGCGATCCAGGACATGGGCGCCGCGGGACTGACCTCATCGTCGGCCGAGATGGCCGCGCGGGGCGGTGTCGGGGTGGAGGTCGACCTGTCGCGCGTCCCTACCCGCGAGCCCGGGATGACCCCGTACGAGATCCTGCTCTCCGAGTCGCAGGAGCGCATGCTGGTGGTCGCCCAGGCGGATCGCGTGACGGAGGTCCAGGCGATCGCCGCCAAATGGGAGCTCACTGCTACGCCGATCGGGCGGGTGACGGACGACGGCATGTACCGGGCGACGTGGCAGGAGCAGGTGGTGGTCGAGATCCCGGGGAAGCGGCTGATCGACGATTGTCCGGTGTATTGCCCGGAAGCTCGTGAAGACGAAGCGATCGCTGAACTGCGACGGCGGGACCCGGGACCCGGGGCCCGGGCCCCGGACCCCGCAGAAGCACTGCTTACGCTGCTCGACCACCCCGCCATCGCCTCCAAGCGCTGGGTCTACGAGCAGTACGACTCGACCGTTCAGGCGAGCACGGTGATCGCCCCTGGCGGGGACGCCGGTGTGATCCGGGTGCGGGGGGCGGAGTTTGGCATCGCGGTCACGACAGACTGCAATTCTCGCTACGTGGCGCTGGATCCGTACGAGGGCGGCAAGGCCGCCGTCGCGGAGGCCGCCCGCAACGTCGCCTGCACGGGCGCGCGCCCCCTCGGCGTCACCGACTGCCTGAACTTCGGCAGCCCGGAGCGACCGGCCGTGTTCAATCAGTTCCGCGAAGCGTGCCGCGGGATCGCGGACGCGTGCCGGGCGCTCGACACGCCGGTCACGGGGGGCAACGTCTCCTTCTATAACGAAAGCCCGACGGGCGCCGTCGCACCCACGCCGGTCATCGGCATGGTGGGCTTGCTGGCCCGCGCCGACCGTGCCGTCCCGAGCCACGCGCGCGGGCCGGGCGACGTCGTCTGCGTGGCCGGAGAAACGCGGAGCGAGCTGGGCGGCTCGGTGCTGTGGGAGGCGCTGTACGGCTTCGCGGGCGGCACGCCCCCGCGGGTGGACCTGGTCGCCGAGCGGCGGCTGGTGGACTTCCTCGTGGCCGGCGCGGAGCGGGCGCTGTTCCGCTCGGCCCACGACTGCTCGCAGGGTGGGCTCGGCGTCGCGCTCGCCGAGGTGGCGATGGGCGGCCCGTACGACGAGACCGGGCTCGGGCTCGAAATCGATCTTACGACTTACGGCGCGCGCCTTGCGGCTGTGGATCTCTTGTTCAGCGAATCGCAGGCGCGCGCGGTGATCACGTGCCCGCCCGAGCGCGCCGCCGCGGTTGTGGCGCTGGCGCAGGAGCTCGGCGTGCCGATCGAGCGCGTGGGCACGGTCGGCGATCGCGGCGGCGCCGTGCGCGTCCGGCTGCGGGACGGGCGCGTGGAGCACCGCGTCGACCGCCTGCGGGAGGTATATTTCTCGGGGTTGCCTCGTCGCATGGGAGACTGATCGCTACATGTGCGGCATCATCGGCGTCACCGGGATTGCGGACGCGGCGCGCGTCGCCTATCTCGGCCTCTACAGCCTGCAGCACCGTGGCCAGGAGTCCTCCGGGATCGTGGCCGTGGACGGTGAGGGCGCCGCGCGCTCGCATCGGGGGATGGGCCTCGTCTCCGATGTCTTCGACGAGCACGTGTTCAGCGAGCTGCCCGGGGATGTCGCCATCGGGCACTCGCGGTACTCGACCGCCGGCACGTCGGTGCTCGCCAACGCGCAGCCGATGCTGGCGCGCTACCGCGAAGGTCCGCTCGCCCTGGCGCACAACGGCAATCTCACCAACGCCGTGCAGCTCCGCTCCGACCTCGTGACCAAGGGCTCGATCTTCCAAAGCTCCTCGGACAGCGAGGTCCTGGTCCATCTGATCGCGCGCTCCGAGGCGCGCGAGCCCGAGGACCAGCTGCTCGACGCGCTGGAGCGGGTGGAGGGGGCCTACTCGCTGGTGATCACCATCGGGCGCACGCTGTACGCGATCGTCGACCCGCGCGGCTTCCGCCCCCTCGTGCTGGGGCGGCTCGGTCACGGCTGGGTGGTCGCGTCCGAGACCTGCGCCCTCGACATCGCCGGAGCGACGCTGGTGCGCGAGCTGGAGCCGGGGGACTTCGTCCGCATCCACGGGGAGGACCTGGACGACCTGCCCAAGCTGCCCGCCAAGCCGCACCGGCGCTGCGTGTTCGAGCTGGTGTATTTCTCGCGACCCGACAGCACGGTGTTCCATCGCTCGGTGGACGCCGTGCGGCGGGCGCTGGGCCGAGAGCTGGCGCGTGAGCAGCCGGCGCCGGGGGCGGATTGCGTGTTTTCGGTCCCGGACTCCTCCAACGCCATGGCGCTCGGCTTCTCGGAGGAGTCGGGCATCAAGCTCGAGCACGCCCTGATCCGCAACCACTACGTCGGCCGCACGTTCATCCATCCGGCCCAGGCGGGACGGATGGCCAAGGTGAAGATCAAGTTCAATCCGGTGCGCGAGGTGCTCGAGGGGAAGAAGGTGGTGGTGGTGGATGACTCGATCGTGCGCGGCACCACGAGCAAGGCGCTGGTCCAGCTCATCCGGCAAGCGGGCGCGGCGGAGGTCCATTTCCGCGTCGCCTCGCCCCCGATCACGGGTCCCTGCTACTACGGCATCGACACGCCCACCAAGAGCGAATTGATTGCGTCGAATCACGACGTCGCGGGGATACGTGACCATTTAGGCGTAGACTCGCTCGGCTATCTCTCTCTGGACGGGATGCTGCGGGCTGCGGGTGGCGATCCGGCAGACTTCTGCCACGCCTGCTTCTCCGGCGCCTATCCGACCCAGATTCCGGAAGACGACCTGGCGGGGGCGCGGCACGCCGCCCCCCTGTTGACGACCGCGGTCTGATGGCCCCGTGCCGTCGCTCGAGCGGTGGGTCTATTTCTTCGGTAACGGCCGCGCCGACGGCTCCGCGGCCATGCGCGACATCCTGGGCGGCAAGGGCGCTGGGCTGGCCGAGATGGCGAACCTGGGCCTCCCGGTCCCGCCCGGGTTCACGATCTCCGCCAAGCTGTGCCTCACCTACCTGGAGCAAGGCACCTTCCCCGACCAGCTACACGAAGAAGTCGACCGCCACCTGAAGCAACTCGAGCAGGCGACCAAGCTGCGATTCGGCGATCCCGCCAACCCGCTGCTCGTCTCGGTGCGCTCGGGGGCGGCGGTTTCGATGCCCGGGATGATGGAGACGATCCTGAACCTGGGTCTGAACGACGCGACGGTGGGCGGACTGATCACGGGGTCGAAGAACCCCCGCTTCGCCTACGACTCCTACCGCCGCTTCGTCCAGATGTACGGCGACGTCGTGTTCGATCTCGGCAAGCAGCCGTTCGAAGAGGTGCTCGGCGAGTTCAAGCAGCGCCGCAAGGCGGCGCGCGACATCGATCTCCCCGCCGACGACCTGCAGGCACTGGTCCAGGAATTCAAGTCGATCATCCAGGCGAAGCGCGGCGCGCCGTTCCCCGAGGACCCGACGGCGCAGTTGTGGGGCGCGATCGAGGCGGTATTCAAGAGCTGGAACACCCGCCGGGCGGCCGATTACCGCAAGGTCCACGGCATCCCGGACGACCTCGGCACGGCCGTCAACGTCGTCGCGATGGTGTACGGCAACATGGGCGACGACTCGGGCACGGGCGTCGCGTTCACGCGCGATTGTCGCACAGGAGAGAAGGTGCTCAACGGCGACGTCCTCACCAACGCCCAGGGCGAGGACGTCGTGTCGGGCGCGCGGACGCCCGAGCCGATCGCGAAGCTGAAGCGCGGCGCGCTCGCGAAGGTGTACGGCGAGCTGGAGCGCGTCGCGGCGAAGCTCGAGCGACACTTCAAAGACGTGCAGGACATCGAGTTCACCTTCGAGCGCGGCAAGCTGTACCTGCTGCAGACGCGCCGCGCCCAGCGAACCGGGCTCGCCGCCGTGCGGATCGCGGTCGAACTGGTGGAGGAGCGACTGATCACGCCGGACGAAGCGGTGCAGCGGGTTCCGCCGCAGGACCTGGATCAGCTGTTCCACCCCATGGTGGACCCGCACGCCGCCGTGACCGTGGTGGCGAAAGGGCTGCCGGCCTCGCCCGGCGCGGCCATCGGAGATGTGGTGTTCGACGCCGACGAAGCCGAGGCGCTGGCGAAGCAGGGCTGCAAGGTCATCCTGGTGCGGCCCGAGACGTCGCCCGAGGATTTCCACGGCATCGTGGCGGCGCAGGCGGTGCTGACCGCGCGCGGCGGCATGACCAGCCACGCGGCGGTGGTGGCCCGTGGCATGGGGAAGACGTGCGTCGTGGGGGCGAAAGACGTCGAGGTCGACCCCCATGCCGGCCGGTTCCGCGCCAACGGCCGGGTGGTGAAAAAGGGGCAGCTGATCACCGTGGACGGTACCACGGGGCGGGTAATCCTCGGCGCGGCAAAGCTGGTCGAGCCCAAGATCGGCGCCCACTACACCACGCTCATGGGCTGGGCCGACGAGCGGCGCCGGCTGCGGGTCCGGGCCAACGCCGACACGCCCCAGGACGCGGTGCGCGCCCGCGAGTTCGGCGCCGAGGGTGTCGGGCTGTGCCGCACCGAGCATATGTTCTTCGAGGGCGACCGCATCATGGCGATGCGGGAGATGATCGTCGCGCCCGATGAGACCGGCCGCCGCCGCGCGCTCGCCAAGCTCCTCCCCATGCAGCGCGCCGACTTCGAGGGGATCTTCGAGGCGATGGCGGGCTATCCCGTCACGATCCGGCTGCTCGATCCACCGCTCCACGAATTCCTGCCCCACACCCGCGAGGAGGTGGCGGCGCTCGCTAAGGTCATGGGCCTGGCGGCGGGCAAGCTGCAGCGGCTCGTGGACTCGCTCGTGGAAGCGAACCCGATGCTCGGCCACCGCGGCTGCCGGCTCGGCATCACCTACCCCGAGATCACCGAAATGCAGGCGCGGGCCATCTTCGAGGCGGGCTGCCGAGTGGGGGCGCGCGGCAAGAAAGTCGTGGCCGAGGTGATGATCCCGCTCGTGGCGCACGTGGAGGAGCTCAAGCGGCAGGCGGAGATCGTGCGGCGTGTCGCGCAGGAAGTGTTCCTCGCCGAAGAGCGCGGCGTGCCCTACCTCGTGGGAACGATGATCGAGCTGCCGCGCGCCGCGCTCACGGCCGACGAGATCGCCAAGGAGGCGGATTTCTTCTCGTTCGGCACCAACGACCTGACCCAGACCACCTTCGGGCTGTCACGCGACGACGCCGGCCGGTTCCTGCCCTTCTACGTGGAGCACGGCATCCTGAACGAGGACCCCTTCCAGGTGCTCGACCAGGACGGGGTCGGCAAGCTCATCGAGATCGCGGTGCGGCTGGGCCGGGGCACCCGCGCCGATCTGAAGATCGGGATCTGCGGCGAGCACGGCGGCGAGCCCCGCTCGGTGAAGTTCTGCCACCACGTGGGCATGAACTACGTGTCGTGCTCGCCGTTCCGGATTCCGATCGCCCGGCTCGCCGCGGCGCAGGCCGCCCTCGAGGAGCAGGGCATCGTCAACCGGACGAAGGCGACGGTCTAGCGCCCGCCGCGCATTCCCGACAGGACTCCGGTGACGAGTAGCGTGACCAGCAGCTGCACGATGGCCGCCGTGTAGGCGCTGCCCTTCGACGTCTTGTGCGTCACGCTGATGCCAGTCGCGGTCAGGAAGATGCCGTACAACGAGAACGGATTGATACCGCGCAGCAGCGCCAGCGTGAGGCCCTTGGCGCCGGGAGCGAGCAAGTCGAGGCCGAGCGCCGGCTGCAGGTCTTCCATCCCGGCGATTTGCTCCGTGCCCCGCATCCTCAGCACTGCCAGACCGACCAGCGTCAGCAGGATGTAGGACATCGACGCGTAGGTCGTGACGCTCAGCAGCGTGCCGAACTTCGCCTCTCCCCCCACGACCGATACCACGACCCAGAGCAGCAGCGCGTTGATCACGAGGATCAAGGCGTACACGACAGGGCCGAAGCCGACGCCGATCGAGACAAAGCTCAGAGCGCGCTGCGCCGCTTCGGGTGTCATGTTCGGCATCTGGGAGAACTGCGCGCTCATCGCCGCCTTCGTATAAGGCAGCTGCACCACGCCGATCAGCACGATCGCGAAGGCGAGTGCCACGAACGGCGCGAGGAAACGCGGCTTCTCGCGCACCCGCTCGAACACCGCCGACGGCTCGAACAGCACCCGCACGAGGTCGAGGACCGCGCCCATCACGGCCTCCCGCACCAAAGGTTCGCCTTCCCGGACGACCGGAACGGCGCCCAATATACTGGAAAAGCAGATCCCTTCGCTACGCTCAGGGCAGGCTCTTCGCGCCTGCGGCGCTCAGGATGACGCTCTGTCGCTTCGCTTGG
>Ga0134082_10000128_pt1 | contig 22761 bp, 22 predicted proteins | sample 15_taG_6_FD_94473 | JGI IMG/M metagenome (GOLD analysis project Ga0134082, IMG submission 94473) | Grasslands soil microbial communities from the Angelo Coastal Reserve, California, USA - 15_D_Rain_40cm_5_09182015 | ecosystem: Environmental > Terrestrial > Soil > Grasslands ... | reverse complement strand
GATACTCGCGGAAAGCCCGCACCACGTTGTCATCGACTTGGAAATCCTTGGTGATCGCAGGCTTGGTCCCGAGGAAATAGCGCGCGAAGCCTCCTGCGCCGTATTCCCCCGGGAAAAGCACATCGTAGCGAAACAGCTCTTGCTGGAACTTCGTCAGCTTTGGCGCTTCGACGACGATGTCCGGAGTGATTCCGCCGCCGCCTGTTACTTGCCGGCCGCTATCTGTCAGTTTCACTTCTGTCGGATGATCCGGCACCTTGCGCTCGTAATGGTATTCGTAGAGCGAGACCGATTTGTAATCCCGCTGAATCAGCCGGCCGCTAGGCGTGTAATAGCGCGCGGTGGTCAGGGCCAGACCGGTGTTTTCGCTAAGTGGAGTAACCGTCTGCACCAAGCCCTTGCCGAAGGTCGTCTCGCCAACGATAAGGCCGCGGTCGTGATCCTGCACCGCTCCGGAAACAATTTCCGTTGCCGACGCCGAATTGTTATTCACCAGAATGACGAGAGGAGCCGTCATGCCCTGGTTGCCGCGCACAGCGTAATAGCGGCGTTCCGGTGAAGTTCTGCCGTGGTGCGAGACGATGAGTTGGTTCTTGTCCAGGAACATGTCGCCGACCGCAACCGCTTCATTCAAAAGTCCGCCAGGATTTCCTCGCATGTCGAGAATCAATCCGTCCAGCGAAGGAGCATCCAGCTTTTTCAGGGCGTCAGCAATCTCGCGGTCCGTGGTCTCATTGAATCCTGACAGGCGGATATAGCCGATGCCCGGCTTCAGCAAGAACGCAATATCCACAGAATGGCGCGGAATTTCATCGCGTGTCACGGTGAACACCAGCGGTTCGGGATAACCTTCTCGCGTGACGGTGATTTTCACCACTGTTCCTTTCGGGCCCTTCAACAAGTCGGCAACTTCCGTGGTGGAGAGTTGTTCGGTGGATTTGTCGTCCACTTTGACAATCACGTCGCCGGGGCGAATCCCCGCATTGTAGGCAGGCGCGCCCGCGTATGGCGCCAGCACGACGGTATGATTTTCCCGCGGTCCTACGATCATTCCGACGCCGTAGTATTTCCCGCGCTGGTCTTCGCGGAGGAGCGAAAACTGTTTGGCGTCAAAAAAGCTGGAGTGCGGATCGAGCATCCGGAGCATGCCCGGAATTGCTCCCTGGTAGACGGCCTTGTCCACGTCCACCTGGTCGGCGTAGTTGTTCTGGACCACGTCCAGAACGCGGGTGAAGTCGCGCACTGCGCTCTGATAGTCGTCCGCCGAAGCCGTGGTAGCCCGCACATTGGGCCCGTAAATGCCCCCCAATGCAGCGGATAACAGCAGCACTCCAATGGCAATCACAATCCCGCGACGCTCTGATTTCATTCTGACCTCGCGCCAAAATTCATAAAATTATAGCACACCGCAAAGTCCGGTTTGACAGCGGCGGAATACCCTTTCTATGATGCCAATGGGGTCTTAGACGGCTATAGGTTCGAAATGTTGAGCATTCCGCACATGATTGTGGTTTTTGTCGTGGTCCTGGTGGTTTTCGGGCCAAAGAAGCTGCCTGAGCTTGCGCGCGGGCTGGGGAAGCTCATGGCCGAGTTCCGCAAGGCTTCCACGGACTTCAAATCGGCTTTTGAAGAGGAGATGCGCGACCTCGAGAGGCAAGCCTTGCTGGCCGAGCGCAAGAAGGCTGCGGAAGCCGCGGCTGCGAGCACGGCCGGTAAGCCGATCCAGCCTGCTGCAGTCCCTCCCTCCTCAGCGACCGAGACTCCTGCGAACGAAGCCTCAGCAGACGCTCCTGCCGGTGAAACCCCCGTCATCAATCCCGTGGCCGAGTCCGTAGCGCGCGGCTCCGAAGGCCCCGCAGAAAACGGTACAGCAGCCGCTGCCACGAATTTACAAGAATCCCCCGAGGATGTCCGGCACCCGGCGTGAGCCCGTGACTGACTCTGTTTCCAACTCGCAAGACTCCAGCCGCTCCGAAGAACCCGGCGGCACCATGACATTTTTTGAACACCTGACTGAACTGCGCAAGCGCATCATTTATTCCCTCTATGCCATCGGGATCGGCGCGTTCATCGGCGTTTATCTCGCAAAATATTTTGTGGCGTGGATCAACAAACCGATGTTGAAAGCCCTCGCGGACGCGCACTTGGATCCTAAGCTAATTTATACGCACCCGGCGGGCTATCTGAATCTTGTCATCACCGTGGGTGTGTACCTAGGAATCGTGCTGGCTTCGCCCATCGTGCTCTACCAGATTTGGCTGTTTGTAGCGCCCGCCCTCTACAGGCACGAACGTGGGGCCATCACTGGCTTCATGTTCTCCACAGTGTTTCTTTTCCTGGCGGGGATCGCTTTCGGCTATTTCATTATGCTGCCGTACATCCTGCACTTTCTGGTGACGCCTGGACCGCTGTTCATGATCCAGCGCGACGTTACCCCCATGATCAGTGTCAACGAATACTTCGATCTGATTCTGCTCATCCTTCTGGGCATGGGGTTGATGTTCGAGCTTCCTGTTTTGATTTTCTTTTTGTCGCTCTTTGGCATAGTGACGCCCCAGTTCCTCTGGAAAAACGCGCGCTACGCGATTGCGATTATCTCGGTCGTCGCAGCCATCATCACGCCGACTCCCGACGCGACAACCATGCTGGTGTTCATGGCTCCGATGATTGGACTGTATTTCCTGGGGATGGGGGTCTCCTTCGTTGTGACGCGGCGGAGAGAACGCCGCATCGCCGCTCCTGCGGAGGCGCGCTGATGACTGCTTTTTCTGCAAATTGCTTGCGGGATGTTTTGCTCTTCCATCTAGCTCTCGTTTGCTTGGCAGGTTGCCAGACCAGCGATTCCTCGCGGGGCGCGGGCCAGCCGCCTTTCATGAGCGCCGCCGCGTCGCCTCACCCACAGGCGTCCGATGACGCTCCCCCGCCCGACAAGACCGGCGGCTTCAACGGCAAGCGCGCTTATGCGCTGGTTGCCAAACAAGTTGGCTTCGGTCCACATCCTTCCGGCTCTCCCGCAATTGCCAAGCTGCAGGATTTCCTGCAATCCGAATTGAAGAGCTACGGCTGCACCGTGGACACGGACAGCTTCACGGCGGACACTCCGGTCGGCCGCCTCGCGATGAAAAATATTGTGGCCAAAATTCCTGGAGAAAAGCCGGGCATCATGCTTCTTGGCACGCACTACGACACTTTGTTGACGGTGCCCAATTTTGTTGGGGCGGATGACGGTGGTTCCTCGACGGCCTTGATGCTGGAACTGGCACGCCTGCTATGCCCGCAGCGCGGGAAGTATGCCGTGTGGATTGCTTTCTTCGACGGCGAAGAAGCCATGCAGCACTGGAGCGACACCGACAGCCGCTATGGCAGCCGACAGATGGCCGCGAAACTGGCGATGAGTGGCGACCTTAAGAAAGTCAAAGCCTTCTTGCTGGCAGACATTGTTGGCGGCCGCAAGGCCCAGTTTTTGCGGGAAACCAGTTCCACGCCGGATCTAACCAATGTTTTTTGGAATACGGCTCACAAGCTGGGCTATAAGGCCCTTTTTCGGGATACCACAACCGAGGCCCAAGACGACCACGATTCGTTTCTCGCGCGCGGGGTTCCGTCATTGGATGTCATCGGAGACTTCATCAACAACGGTTACTGGCACACGCCCGAAGACAATCTTGACAAAATCAGCGCGAAGACCCTGGCCGGCGTCGGTCACGTTTTTCTGGAAAGCATCAAGGTATTGCAATCGCGTTAGGGACTGTCTAAAGCAGCGCTCACTTTCTCGCGCCGCTGCCTACGCCTCAAACCGCACGTCGTTGCCCCTTTGGATGGCCGAGTGTTTTGCGAAGTCCTCATCATTCCGGAACGGAAAATCCGAGCGGTAGTGGCTGCCGCGGCTTTCTTCGCGGGCCAGCGCCGCGCGTGCCATGACCAGCGCCAACGTGTGCAGATTGCGCAGTTCATGGCCGCTGCGCCCTGACTTTTCACACTGGGGATGCTCGATCGCCTCTAATTGTTTGATCGCTTCAGCCAGCTCTTTGCCGGTTCGCATGATGCCCACGTTGCGCCACATTAGGTCTCGGATTTTCGTCAGCGTCGCGCACGCGGCTGGCGCCGGCTTGGCGCCACCATTTTTGACCGGTCCGTTTTTCGCTGCTTCCTTCTGCACTGCTGAGGATTTGCCCGGCAGCGGGGCTGGGCTTCCAGCCAATGCTTGTCCTTTGCGTTTTCCCGCGGGCGCATCTTTCATCATGGCTTGTCCCGCCAGCGCGCCGAACACCAATCCTTCGAGCAGAGAATTGCTGGCCAGCCGGTTGGCTCCGTGCACGCCTGTTGCGGCAGTTTCTCCTGCGGCGTACAACCCGGGAAGGGAAGTGCGTCCCTTCAGGTCCGTCTTCACGCCTCCCATCATGTAGTGGGCTGCGGGACAAACCGGCGCGAGGTCGCTTGCCAAATCCAGGCCATAGCTCGCGCAAGTTTCGTAGATTCGCGGGAAGCGTTTCTTCAGGAACTCTTCGCTCTTTTTCGTCATGTCGAGAAAGACGTGTGTGCTATTTGTGTGCTGCATCTCGCTGACGATGGCGCGGGCCACCACGTCGCGTGACGCCAGTTCCTGCGCCTCGTGGTATTTCTTCATAAAGCGTTCCAGGCCAATGTTGCGTAGGACGCCGCCCTCGCCGCGAAGCGCTTCGGAGAGCAGAAACCGCGGCGCGCCCTGAGTGGCCAGCGCCGTGGGATGAAACTGCATGAACTCCATGTCGGATAAAACGGCTCCCGCTTCGTACGCAATGGCCATTCCATCGCCGGTGGCGACATCGGGATTGGTGGTCTCTCGGTAGATTTTTCCCAGGCCGCCGGTAGCGAGCAAAACCGCGCCCGCACGCAATTCGTGAAGCGTTCCATCCGTTTCGTCAATGAAGCACAGCCCGGCAACTCTCCCGCGCTCGACAATCAATTCCGTGGTGAAAGCGTGCGCGCGCAGGTGCAGGTGAGGAATCGAGTGCGCCCGCGCCAGCAGCGCCCGGCTGATTTCGCGGCCGGTTGAATCTCCATGCGCGTGGAGGATGCGCGAGCGGCTGTGCGCCGCCTCGCGGGTAAACGCCAGCTTGGTGCCAGCGCGGTCGAATTCCGTGCCCCACTCGATGAGTTGGGTGATGTACTTCGGTCCCTCTTCCACCAGCATCGCCACGGCTTCCGCGCGGCACAGGCCGTCGCCTGCGTTGATGGTGTCTTGCTCGTGCAGCCCGATTTCGTCTTCATCGGAGAGCGCCACGGCAATCCCGCCCTGTGCCCAGGCGGTCGCCGAATCGCTCAGATTCGATTTCGCCAGCACCAGCACGCTTCCCGCTTCGCTGAGTTCAATCGCGGCGCGCAAACCTGCAATTCCACTGCCCACGACAGCGTAGTCAGCATGATGGATTTTGTGGGAAGTGGTCATGGTGGGAAATTGCGCTCAAATCGCCCAATTATGGTAGCACGAAGAAAATACCTGCATAAGAAGGCGGGTCTTGTAGGCGCCTGGGTGTGGGCTTGGCGAAGCGTGTGTTACATTGAAAACTGTCGCGCATGAAAATCACACGCATTCGAGTGCAATCTTCCGCCGGTCCTTACGTGGTAGTTGCCGGAGCGGGTGCGATTGGCCGTGGCGCGCAAGAAATAGCGGCGCTTGGGCAGTTTTCCAGTGTTCATGTTGTTTCCTCACCCAAGGTTTGGCGTGCCGTCGGCAAAATCGTCCAGCGCGGCTTGCGGCTGTCGAATCGAAATGGCGTCCACCTTTTCAGCGACGCGGAGTCGGCGAAGCATCTGGGCAGCGTGGAACAAATCGCGCGCTCTCTGAGCCGTGCCGGAGCGGATCGCAAATCGCTGGTGCTCGCGGTTGGCGGCGGCGTTGTCGGTGATGTTGCCGGTTTTGTGGCCGCTTCTTATTTGCGCGGCGTCGCTCTCGTCCAAATTCCTACCACTTTGGTTGCTCAGGTGGACAGCTCCATCGGCGGAAAAACCGGCGTGAATCTTCCAGAAGGCAAGAATCTCGTTGGAGCCTTCTATCCGCCCCGTTTGGTGGTCACTGATCCTGACTTGTTGCGCAGTCTCCCGCTCAGGGAGTTCCGTGGTGGCTTGGCGGAAGTTATCAAACACGCCGTGATTGCCAATGCTCTGATGTTCGCGCGGCTGGAAAAAGATATGGACAAAATCCTCCGGCGCGACCGAGACTTGCTTGGCTCACTAATCCCGGGCAACGTGCAGATCAAGGCGCGGGTCGTCAGCCGCGATGAGCGCGAATCCGGTTTGCGCGAGATCCTAAATTTTGGCCACACTTTTGCCCACGCTCTCGAAAGCGTCACGCACTATCGCCGTTACCAGCATGGGGAAGCCGTTGCTTGGGGCATGGTGGCCGCCGCTTTTCTCGGGCACGAAATAGGTCTCACTCCCGCCGAAGACGTTTCCCGCATCGTGTCTCTTGTTTGCCGGCTGGGACCTTTGCCGCCTTGGCCGGCAGTTTCTCTTTCTACTTTGGTCAAAGCGATGCATTCCGACAAGAAAACCCGTAGCGGCGTTTTGCGCTTTGTTCTGTCTCCGCGCCTGGGCCAGGCGCGGACATATGACAAAGTCCCGGTTAATGCCGTCGAGCGCATCCTCCATTTTACTCCTCGCCTAATCGCCGCGGCAACCGAGCGTCCCGGTGTGTTGAAATGAGTGAAATCTCTGCGCCGGTGAAAGGGAGCAGGCCCGAAGGCGCCACTACCGAAGCAGAAGCCTCCAAAAAAGTTCGCGAGATGTTCACGCAGATCGCGCCGCGCTACGATTTGCTAAACCATCTTCTGTCGTTCGAATTGGATCGTTTCTGGCGTGCGCGTGCTGCGAAACATCTTCGTCCAATTCTTGAGCGGCCGGATGCTTTGGTACTGGATCTTTGTTGCGGAACCGGGGATCTTGCATTCGCGCTCGCCCCAGCAGGAAAAGCCCGCATCGTTGGTGCGGACTTCGCGCACAGCATGCTCGTCCGCGCCATGGCCAAGAGTGCGGACGTGCCACCAGCGGACGGAGCTGCCGCTGCGAAGCGCATGCCATTTTTTGAAGCCGACGCTCTCCGCTTGCCGTTTGCGGATGCTTCTTTTGACCTAGTGACCAGTGCTTTTGGTTTCCGTAACCTCGCCAACTATGAAGCCGGCCTGCGCGAGATTCACCGCGTCCTCAAGCCTGGCGGCACCGTTGCCATCCTTGAATTCGTCGAGCCGCCAGAAGGATTTTTAGGGGATTTATACCGCTGGTATTTTACGAACGTTCTCCCACGAATCGGCTGGCTCATCTCCGGCCATCAATCGGCTTACACATATCTGCCGAAATCCGTCGCCCACTTCTTCCGCCCACCCGAACTCGCCGCGCTCCTGAGCTCGGTCGGCTATCAATCCGTCGATTTTCGGGGATGGACCTTAGGCGTGGTGGCTCTGCATACTGCCGTTCGCGTTTAGTTAGGATCGGCACGCTGGAGTCTCGGATTGCTTTGAATAGGCAGGTACTTGCATTCCGGCAAACCGCAAACGGTAAACCGCAAACGGCGAACTAACCTCATTCCTCCAACCCTGCCGCACGCAACTTGGCCAGAAGCGTTTTCGGCGTAATCCCCAGCTTCTCCGCGGCGCGCGTCTTGTTCCACTTGCATTCGCCCATGGTATTTTCGAGCAGAGCTTTTTCCACGTGTCCTGCTGCGCGGCTCGTGACTTGTTCAAGCGTTCCTTCCCAGCTGAACTTTTCCGGCAGCATCCCACCAGGCAATTTGTCCGCATCGGGTTTCGTTGACGGCAGTTGCAAGGCATCCGCGCGAATGCTGACGCCATCCGCCAGAATCACCGCGCGTTCCATGGTGTTTTGGAGTTCGCGCACGTTTCCTGGCCAGCGGTAATGCAGCAGACGTTCCTTTGCTTCTTCGGAAATCTCCAATCCGGGCTTGTTGAATTCCCGGCTGAACTTTTCGAGAAAATGATTCGCCAGCAGCAGCACGTCGTTCCCGCGCTCTCGCAAGGGCGGAATCGTCATAGGCACGGTGGAAATCCGGAAATACAAATCGTCACGAAACAGTTTTTCCTGCACCTGCTTTTGCAAATCACGGTTTGTGGCCACCACGATGCGAACATCCACGTCAATCGATTGCGTTCCGCCCACGCGTTCGAATCGTCTTTCTTCCAGCACGCGCAACAGCTTCGCTTGAATCGCCAGTGGCAGCTCTCCAATCTCATCCAGAAACAAGGTACCCCGGTGCGCCAGGTCCATTTTGCCCACTTTGCGCGCACCCGCTCCCGTGAACGCGCCCTTCTCGTGTCCGAACAGCTCGTTCTCCACCAGCCCTTCAGGAATCGCCGCGCAATTCAGCGCCACGAACGGCTGTTCGCGCCGCGGGGACAAATGATGAATCGCGAGCGCAAACAATTCTTTCCCCGTGCCGCTTTCCCCCAGCAACAAGCACGTCGCATCGGTTGCCGCCACTTTCTGGATTTGCTGACTCACTTCCTTAATGGAAGCGTGCTCTCCCACAATGCGCGGAAACCCATACCGCGCCGCGTATTCCGCCCGCAGCAGCAGATTCTCGCGTTGGAGCTCTTGTTGTTCCGCCGCTCGCTTCACTAACAACTTCAAATGATCCAGATCCACGGGCTTCTGCAGAAAATCGAACGCCCCGTCCTTCATCGCGGCAACGGCTTCTTCCACGGATCCGTATGCCGTCAACAGCAACACGGGGATCGTGGCGTCCGCCTGCTTCGTCTCCCGCAAAACGTCCAACCCCGACGCCCCCGGCATCTTCAAATCGGTGATCACCAGCAAATACCGGCGCGCGCGCACCTTTTGGATTGCGGCGGTGCCGTCCGGCGCTTCGTCCACGGAGTATCCCGCGCGCTCCAACGCCTTCCGCATCATGGCGCGCAATTCGGCTTTATCTTCAACAAGCAGAAGAGGTTCCATCTCTCTCGTTTCTACCACGAATCCTGGTATGTTCAGGGAACAACGGCACCCACGTGTGCGGAGAAGGGAATCTCCGAGTCAGTAAATGGCTCCAGATTAGTTTCACGAACGCTCTTGAATCAGCGAGCGAAAAGGGAAGTGTTATGCAGGGTCCAAAACGTGACAAGAGCCCGGCCGCACATGGAACGCAACCAGGCTCTGCCAAGACTTGGAACTTACCTTAAAACTATTTTTATCGTGCCCACCCCGGGTCTCCCCCGGCCTTCCTCAACTCTGCTTCCATGTCATCCAACTGCTGCCGGAGCTGCGCTAATTCCTTTTTCTTGGCGTCAATTTTGGCTGTCTTGTCACTGACTTCGGCTCGGCTGTTCTGTTCCTTCATCGCTTTTGTTGGATCGGCGTAGTATTGCACCGAAGACTTTTCCAATTCCCGCTGGAGGATATCCAATTCTTTTTCCGTCTTGGCGATCTTATCGTGTTGTTCGCCGAAGCGTTTCCTCCAGGCTTTTTCGCCGTTGGGGTCTTCCTTCTGCGCGGGGTCCTCGGTTTTTTTTGCGTCGGCAGCTTGAGCTCCACCTGCAGCCGCTTCCGTACCGCTCGTTGTGGCTCCGGCCGCAGACGCGTTTTGTATTTCCGGTTTGTCCGGTGGCGCCGGCTTTATGTCCTCGTCCGTATAAACTTTCTTGGCCTTCTGCGCGTCTTTCTTCTGTTTTCCCTCGCGCGCTTTTCTTGCGGCGTCGGCCACGGGATCGCCTGTCTGTTGCGAGGAACTCTGATCCTGAGCGTAGCCTGCGAATGCGTATAGGCACAGGCCCACCGCCATCAATGTCACTTTCATCCAGTCGTTTTTCCGCATTTATCCCAGCCTTCCGGAGCTGTTGCGAAGCTCCTTCTCCCTGTTAGAAGTTAGATGCGACGCCGCTTTGATTCTACTGCTTCTGCAACCCTTCGCGGCATCGGAAGCGTAACAATAAACTCCGCCCCGCCTTTCGGACAGTTTCTCACCTCCACGTGTCCGCCGTGCTGGACGATGATTTTCTGCACGACCGCCAATCCCAGTCCCGTTCCGTTGCTTTTCGTCGTAAAAAACGGCCGAAATAACTTTGGCATCGCCTCCGTCGTAATGCCCGGCCCATTATCCGTAATAATGAGGCGCTGCCATCCTGTCTCATTGCTTTCGACCACTTCTCCGCGAAGCACCACGCGCCCGCCTCCTTCGGCCTCCGCGCACGCTTCTGCAGCGTTCCTTGCCAGATTCAACAAAGCTTGCCGCAGCAGCCCTTCATCCCCGGCCACGTCGCCAAAGCTTCCTGTGCATTCGATCGCCACTTGCGGCATCGCTTGCACCACTTCCGCCACAGCGCGACCCACCACTTCTTCCAAGTCCACACGCTCCTCGGGAATCTCCAGCGGCCTCGCGTATTTCAAAAACTCGGCCACCATGTGGGTAATGTTTCTAGTCTGCTCCACAATTCTCTTTGCATAATCCGCGGATTCGTTCGGCGAAGCGTCCGGAATCAACTGCGCGTATCCCGAGATTGTCGCCAGCGCGTTCTTGAATTCGTGGGCAATTCCCGCGGACAATTCTCCCAGCGCCGCCAAGTTTTCCTTAAGCTGCATCCGCTGTTGCAGCGCCGCAAGTTCCGTCAAGTCCGTCAGCAGGCAAATGACCCCGCTAATTTCCCCTTCGCCGCGCCGGATCGGCGAAATCGTGACGCCCAAATGCCGCGTGTCTCCTGCCGGCGGAACATGCTCGACTTCTTCTCTTCGGAAGATTCTTCCTGTTTCCAGGCAGATTCCAACCAGTTTAGTCAGCTGTGAATTCTCTCCCAGCGCCTCGCTGTATCGCCGGAATCCTAGTCCGCGAATCCCCAGCGCTTGCTCTGCTGCGGGATTCGCGGTGGAAATAATACCGGTCGCGTTCACTACCACCAAGCCAGCCGGCATGTTGCGGGTGACTTCTTCACTCAGGCGCTCGGTCTGCTCGGCGCGTTCCTTCTCAATCTTGTGCAGCCGCTCAAGCTCTTTCTCCTGCTCGCGCAATTGCTGGATCACGCCCTGCATCGAAGCGGCCATGAATGCAGAGGCGTTCTCCGTGCGTGGCGCGCCCGCCGCAATTTTTTCTTGTTGTTCTTCTTTGCTGCTCTGAAAAAACTTGCGCAGGAGATACACCGCTACACCTGCTACTGCCAGCGCCGCAATCCCAAGTCCGGCGATAATCTCCCAGACGTGCTGTGTGCCGCTGCCGCTTTGGAGCATCCCCGACATCGAATCTGTTACCTAGCTCCTTCTTCTAACTTACCGTCTCGCATTCGCGCGTGAAACCCGTTCACCGCAAGATTCCTCGAAGTTCGGGCCACTGTCCGCCAATTAACGGCCCAAGGTAGACAATCGCCAGTGCCCCAATTCCCAAGAACGTTCCCAGCGGCAACTGGTATTGGCTTGCAATCTTCCACCGCAAGCCGTTTACAGTTCCCAGCCCTCTCCGGCTGCCACGTTCCGCCAGACCGCGCTGCCAACCGCTTAGGTACAACCCCGCTACCACGCTCAATCCAATTACGCTGCCGAGCAGGCTTCCCAACAAAATGGTCCAAAACGTTCCGCGCAATCCCACAAACGCGCCCACCATGGCCATCATCTTCACGTCGCCCAAGCCCATGCCTTCGCGCTTGCGCACCAATTTGTAGCCAGCGGCCAATCCCCACAGCAAAAAACTTCCAAAAGCCGCGCCTAGGATCCCATCAACAAGCCCTGCCGCATTGGGTTGCAAATGTTGGTGCAGCAATCGCCAGCTCAACGACTGCCCAAAGCCGCCGCTTGGTGGCACAAAGGCGGAAAGCAACAATCCCGCCGCGAATCCCGGCCAGGTCACCAGATCCGGCAACAGCCGCACCCGCAAATCCGTAATCGTCAGAACGATGATCAGACCTGTAAAAAACAGCCACTTTACCGTCGCTTGCGTAATTCCGTATTCCAGATATGCCGCCACAAACAACAACCCGGTTGACAGCTCTACTAGCGGGTACATCACCGAAATCGGTTCGCCGCAGGTCCGGCATTTTCCCCTCAGCCAAATCCACGCGAACATCGGAACGTTGTCATAAAACTTGATGGCTGTTCCGCACTTTGGACAGCGCGATCCCGGTGAAACAATCGAAAGGTCCTCCGGAATCCGCGTGATGCAGACATTCAGGAAGCTCCCGATCACCAGCCCAAAAAGAAAAAAATATATGCCGTAAACAGTGGCCACAGTTGAGTCGGCCATCCTGCGGCCGCGCGTGAAGTCGGCTGCTTCGCAGCCGCTTCTACTAATCTCCCATACCCCCCTCACCCTCTCAACAAACGCCTCTTCTCGCGTGCCCCATCCTTAACGGCTTAACTTGACAACAATCGCGCGAGTCGATTCAGGGGGAACATACCGAGAGTTGATAGAATTGGGGGATGGCACTCATCTATACGACCGGTCAAGAAATGAAGAAAGGAGATCGGGTCCTGTTTCACCGCGAACCAGGCGGAATCGAGCTGGTTGCCGATCCCTTGGTTCCAGATCCCGAGACGGACGGTTCGTGCAGGAATATGGTAACGGGGTCATGGTCTTGGAAAGACAAGCAGGGTGAACCTTTGTGTCAGACCCTCACACTGATGAAGAGTTAGAGTTCGTTGCAAGACTAGGGTGAGGATTCACTGCCTCCGCGTTCCTCAGCGTTCTCTGGGTCTCTGCGTTATCCTTTTCTTTCTGTGACTTTTGTTTTCTCCTACTGTGAGCTGTAAACTGTCAACTGGCGGCTTCTTCGATGAACTTTCTTGAACGCAAAATACGCCGCTACGAACATCGCCGCTGGACCACCGACGATAACCGCCGCGTTCAGCCCTTCCACTGGGGCCTCAAGCACATTGGAGGCTCCCCCGATGAGCCCGATCCCGGCGCCTTCGTCCGCGCCTACGCTCAAAACGCCATCGAAAACAGCCGCGACTGGTACTCCTCCGCCGCCGCCACGGACTATCGCCTCGACGCCGAAAACGTCCTCACTTTCACCAGCTCTATCGAATCTCCATGGCCCGAAAACAATACCGTTTACGCCCGCCTCTGGCCTGCTTCTCGTAGTTGGAAGCCACCCATAAAAGCAGCGCAAGGCGCCGCGGTCCTCGTTCTCCCCAACTGGAACGCCAAATGGCATGGCCAGGACGGCCTCTGCGAATGGATCGCGCGTTTCGGCATCACCGCGCTAAAGATGAGCCTGCCTTACCACAATCGCCGCATGCCCCGCGGCTACGAGCGCGCCGACCAGATTTGCGGCCCCAACATTGGCCTCACACTCCAAGCCAACCGTCAGGCTGTTCTGGACGCGCGCCGCTGCCTCCGTTGGCTCGAGCAACAGGGCTACACGCAACTCGGCATTCTCGGCACCAGCATCGGCTCCTCCATCGGTTACATCACGCTGGTGCACGACCCCGCCGTCGGCGTCGGCGGCTTCTTTCACGTTTCCACGTATTATGCCGACGTCGTAAGCCAGGGCATGACCACCAATCACGTCTGGGAAAGCCTTCGACACCACGTCACCGTGGACGAACTTCGCCATTACTGGGCGCCCATCAGTCCCATGCCTTACGTGGAGCGTGGCATGGGCGCCGGCCGCAATTGCCTGATGGTCTATGGCAAATACGACCCCACGATGCTCCCCGAACTCACCAGCCAGATGTTCGACTCCCTCCGCCGCAATGGCGCCTCGCCCCATACACTCGGCCTTCACTGCGGCCACTACTCTCTCGAACTCGCTCCGTTCTCCTACATCGCCGGCTACCGCATGCTCGCCTTTCTCCGCGGCGCCCTTTCCGCTCGCTGACCCAAAATCCGTTTTGCGCTGGTGAAGAAGTTTACGGCATCTCGAAGGTCACTCTTTCGCGGCTTTCCCGCCGTGCAATCCACTGTACGAAACCACCGGATTCCGCAGTACGCCGATCTTTTCGATTTCGCACTCCACCACATCGCCCGGTTTCAAATACAACGACTTCGGATCGTTGCTGAACGCCGCCACGCCAGAAACCGTTCCCGTCGAGAGCACGTCGCCCGCGGAGTATCCCATCGGCGAGTAGTGCGCCACGATTTCCGGCGCAGTCACCGACATTTTGCTCGAATGCGATTGTTGGCGCGTCTTGCCATTGACGCGAAGCTGCATCGCGAGATTATTGGGTTGAGGGATTTCGTCCGCGGTCACAATGTGCGGTCCCAACGGGCAAAACGTATCAATTCCTTTGCAAAAACTGAACACGCCCGATTTCATCTCCGTGCGTTGGATGTCCCGCGCAGTAATGTCGTTGAAAATCACATACCCGCCGATGTAGTCCGCCGCGCGCGCCGCATCAAAATGTCTTCCCGCTTTTTTCAGTACCAGCGCGAGCTCCAGTTCGTAATCCAATTCTTGCGTCAAATGCTCGGGATAGACAATTGCTTCCTCAGGCCCAATGATCGCATCCACGTTTTGAAAAAAAACAATCCAAGGCAAAACGGGATGTGAAAACCCCGACTTTTGCGCCTCCTCGTGGTGCTCCCTGAAATTCCCCGCTGTATGAAAGAACTTCTTCGGAACGATGGGCGCTTTGATCTTCCCTTCGTTTCTCTGAAACCGCAGCGCTTCTCCCGAAGGCCCTGATTCCGCCCCCTCTTTCACCACATAATCCAGTGCCGTTCGCGCCGCATCCAATCCCCGGTCGCCATTTTCAAAGAGGCCTCGCATGTTCGCCGGAACCCGAGCATCCGCCAGGGCGTAAAACGCGCCTTCCCGCTGCACATTTCGCAGATACAGCGCATACGCGGCATTCAAGTCCACAATCGTACCGTCAGCTGCAATCGCGCCGATGCGATCCTCGCGGCTGCGCGAATGGAAAGTGACCAGTTTCATGAAGAGTCTCGCTCCTCGGGAAGGGAATCGTGGCCCAGGCCACCGGGCCCTGACCACCGGGAATGATTTCGCGAACAGTATAGTGGAAACGAAAGCCCTGGCGTGCGGAGAAACTGCGCGGACCAGTTGTCAGAGACTAATTGTCCATCGGCGGCTTGATGTACGCCGCGCCATGCCGGTGCAGACCCGCGGTTGGAATGGCTTGCGAGAAAACGATGCGGATCGGAACAAAAATCGCTCCCGTGCCCGGAGTAAACGGCACGGCCACTTCGACGCGCGAGCCTTCTGGATACTGATTCCGGCTGCGGAAGCTGATTCCGCCTTTCGACAGGTCCTCGCAAACCACTACTTCTTCGGCAAAGCCGCGCCGCCGGATGCACGCCAGCACGCGCGCCTTCACGCGTGTGCGATTGCGCCGTGGAACCACGCGCTCCTCGGTCGCGCCGCGCGTCCCGTCGCCTTCGCCCCCCGGACTCTCAGAGAGCGTCTCAATCCAAATCGAAGGCGAGTCGCAATGGCGGCAGTGGCGCGCCACGCACTTGCGAACTTCAAATGATTTCAACTGCAGCTCGTTGAGATATACGACTTCGCGCCGCTGGCAGAAGCTGCATTCCATGAGCAAACGTGCCAGCGCCTCTTCCGCTTTATGGGGGGAAGGGAAGTCGATGTCCCAAAAATCGCACCGCGCGTCGAGAATATGAATGGCGTAGAGAAATCCGTTGGCATCCTGATCGATTTCCGCGACCACGCGCGCCCGCGTGTTTTTCCACTGGTCGCCCTGGATGAAACGCCGCAGATGCAACTCCTGGCCCGCCTCCAGCTTTTCGGTAAAGCGCAGCACGCCGCCATTGCGGCTGACAAGGAGCGTCTCGACGGTTTGCGTGAAAGTAGCGCCCGCCGCCGTAGCCCAGGATGCTTCGACGGGCATACGGAGGCTGATGCGGTCGCTCTGGCGCAGTCCATCCGATAAAGCGCTCATAGGGTTATACAATGCCGTTCTACTCTTCAGGCTAACATGCACGAAAATCCTGCATAGGGTGGCAATGGGTCTGTTTGTCGTTCCATGTAATAACGCCCGATAGACCACCTCTGCCGCGGAGAATCGGCCGGGTATTGCTTCTCTCACAAGACGACTCCCGGAAGTCGCCACAAACGAACTGTTTTCGTTCAGACTAAGGGTCTGGAAGTTCCGCGGCGCTGGCTAGTGTCTCTATATCGGTGTGAAAGCTTGGGCGACGTAATTCTAATGGGTGAGCGGACATCGAACGACGAATCCCGTGGGCTCTCTCTCCGGGACCGCCGCTTTTGCATCCGCTATCCTTTTGCCGCCGACGCGGTCATCCTCGACCTGGAGACCGGGACCAAATCAGATGGCGTAACTTCGGACCTCTCCATGGGTGGGATTTTTGTGTGCACCAGCAAGCCGCTGCCTTCCAATACACGAGTTCGCGTCACGCTGACCAGGAAAGATCAGAAGCTGGAAGCGCTCGGGACGGTGCGCATCGTGAAGCCGCGCATCGGCATGGGCATTGAGTTCCTCGACCTCGAACAGCCGCACTATGGCGTGTTGCGCCGCTGGGTGGAACAGCTCAGCAAAGCCCGCTAACGCGTTTCTCCATCCATCTTTGGCCTTTGTCATCCTGGAGCAACTTCACTGCTTTGTGTCCAGCGGGTGCTTGCTCTTTTCGTAGAATTCATTCTGAATCTTGAGGCTGGCGTCATCCGCCTTTACAGCGCGGATGGCTTCGACAATCGTGGAAATCCATCCCTGCACGTTCCACTCGCCCAACTCCTTGGTAGCCACCGAGCCGTCGCCTGAATAATGCTCGGGGAAGCGCGCGTACCACCAGACTCCTGTGTAGAGAAATTCCGGCAGGTTCTGCCGCTTCTGGTCCGCGCCGGACTCGCGCTTGGCCCGGTCAATGTGCGTGAGTTCCGGATGCGTGTAGAGTGTGTTGGAGCTTTCGTTTTCGCCAGCATGGTAATCAATGCCGGTGGATTTTTTCGCTGGTCCGCCCGGGCGGCTGCGCTCGCCATCGAGCACGTAAACGACATAATCTTTCTGGTTCGCCATCTGCGCCTGGGCGAAGTAGGGAAGCAGGTGCTCGTTTCCGCCGTGGCCGTTCACGATGACAATTTTCTTGCAGCCGTTGCGCGCCATTTCGTCCGTGGTTTCTTGCAAAAGTTTCAACTGCAGCTCCACGCTGTAGGCCACCGTGCCGGGCTCGTGCTTGGCCTCAAAAATCTGGCCAAAATAATATTCCGGGAAAACCACGGCAAATTCCTGCTCGGCTGCGTGCAAAGTGGCGTAGCGAACGTTCAAAAGATCCGTTCCCAGCGGCAAATGCGGCCCGTGCTTTTCCAGGATTCCAAACGGAAGCAGGCACGTCCCTTTCGATTGTTGAATCGCTTGGCGAAAATCTTCCGCCGTCAGCTCTTCCCATTTCACGGAAAGCTTGCTCTGGCCGCGCGCAGGAATTAAGCCGAGCAGCAGCAGGAAAGCAGTCACGACAATTCTCTTCATAAAGCCTCCGGAAACGGCGTGGCCAATTCTAGCGGCAATTCGCCGGATTTTCATTCTTGAAACGATTCAAGCAGAAGTCCTCGAGAACGAAAGCGGCTGGAGTTTCCGGCTCCCTTTTTGAGAGCAACAAACTATCATTTTTTCCTGTCGAGCCTTGCCTGGCCGTCTTCTGTGAGGGCTTCGACGGCGCGCAGACAATTTTGCTCGAAGGAATTTTGTTGCGCCGCCAGGAAAGACTCCTTGCAACGCCGCGCAGCCGCCGGATCCAAACGCAATATACGAGCCACGAGCGCATTGGCTTCTCCGACCAATTGCTCGGGCGCGCAGATTTGGGAGATTAAACCGACCTGGAGCGCGCGGACCGGGCTGATCGAGTCGCCAAAAAGAACCAGAGGGAACGCCACCCGAGGAAGAGCGTATTCCCCAAGGCACGCCACGATGTCGGACGGAGCGAGGCCGGAACGCATCTCGGGTAACGCGAGCGAAGCGTTTTCTGCAACGAGCACAAAGTCGCAGGCAATCGCCAGGCCGAAACCGAAGCCCAGGGCGTCGCCTTGCACTTCAGCGACGCTGATCAGCGGAGCAGTGCGCAACGCGCGCTGGAATTCAACAAGCCGCTCGGCTTCTTTGCGAATGGAATCCATATCGCGCCCGGCGCGCTCGCGACCGGTGCAGAAGACTTTGCCGCGCGCCCGAATTCGCAGGACCCGCGCAACCCGCGTCGAAGCTTCGGCGCGCAACTCCGCCAGCATGGTGTCGAGCATCGCGCCAGTGACCTGGTTCCCGTGGTTTGGATTATCCAGCGTAAACGTGAGGACGTCGGGGATCCTTTGAATCACCACGCCGATTCCCGGAGACGGAGCGAGAGGCGCCGGTGCGCTCGGGGAGGTCATGCGAGGCAAGTTATACAAGGAATTGGGGGCTGTCAATCGATCTCCGCGGCGGCCGGATGGGCCCCATCGCACGATCCAGTGCTTTCTTTTCTTCGGTTGTCAGTGCGCGTGTCGCGCCTTTCTGCAGTTGGCCCAAGGCAAGCGGTCCGATGGCCACGCGCACCAGCCGCAACACTTCGAGATGCAAATGTTCGAGCAAGCGGCGAATCTGGCGGTTTTTCCCCTCGTCGAGAATGATTTCCAGCCACGAATTGCGTTCGCCACGCCGAAGATTGCGGGCCTCTTTCACGCGAAGAAAGCCGCCGTCGCCCGTTCGGATGCCTTCGCGCAAACACAAGAGCAGGGCCAATTCCGCAAACCCGTTAATCTGTACATGATACGTTTTGTCGAGATGCGTCTCCGGCGCGGTGATGCGGGCGGCCCATTCCGAGTCATTGGTGAACAACAACAATCCTTCGCTCGCTTTATCCAGGCGTCCCACAGGCGCAAGCCAAGGCAGATTTTTCGGCAGATAGGCGTAGACCGTTTTGCGGCCCTTTTCGTCCGAAGCCGTAGTCACCACGCCGCGAGGCTTGCTGAGCATGAGGTAGATTCTGTCGCTGGCGGCAAGGGGAGCGTCGTCCACTTCTATGTGATCCTTGCCAGGGTGCGTGGGAGTTTCCGGATCGAGGCGAACTACACCGTTCAATTTCACATGGCCGGCGCGAATCAAATCCGTGGCTTGTGAGCGCGAGCAATATCCCACCTTGGAGAGCGCGCGGGCCAACCCGACTTTCTTCAATTTGCTGTATCTGCTCGCGGGTTTTGTGAAACGGGGTTTCACAAACGGATTCTAGCGCGACCCTTTGCGAGAGGGTGGACTTACTTTGTGGGACTCGAAGGCGTTGGCGCGCCTGGCGTGCCTGAAGCGGGTGCCGAAGCCGCCACGGGAGCAGCGGTCGACGAAGTGCCCGTTGTGGAAGCGGTCGCTGCTGCCGCCGGGGGCGATTCGTGTTTCACAGCTCCATACTTTGCCGCGAGCCACTCGCGAACTTCCGCAGGCTTGTAGTTGAAGGGGCCCATCCCTCCGCGATACACAATGTGCCCCGTTTCATCAATGACGTACAGCCGCTCAGGCCACGCGGCGTAAGCGGTGTCCGCCGCGTTACCCATGTCGTCGATGCCGAAGGGCAAAGGAAACTTGAATCGTGAGGTGAAATCCTTCGCGATGGCCACGCGCTGCTCTAGCGTTTTCGGCTGCGCGTAGCAGACATCATCCTTCACGTTGGATTTCATCTGCCATTCGTCGGTGGGATGCGCCTCGCGGACGTACACGGTCAGAAAATCAACATGATCTTTGTAGTCGTTGTAAATCTGAACGATGTCGCCCACCTGGCGGCGGAAGGGCGGTCAAGTAAAACTGCCAAACACCAGTACCAGCGAGCGTGCGCCAAGGCGTTCGCGGATGTGGAAATGATTCGTGCCATCGAGCGCCAGCAATCGAGCGTCGGGAGCGTCGCTGCCTACTTTCAGTGTGCCACGATGCATGTGCGGCAGGGCATAGCGCACCATGCCGTAAGCGTCTTTGGGGCTGCCCGCCATGTAACAGAGCGCGCCGAACGCCGCGAGGAGCAGCACGGCGAGAACACCCGCAATCCATTTCAGCAAACGCTTCATGTGCACAGCACCCTCAAACCGAACCCTCAGCGTCGAAGCAACCTAGCACTTAGCCACGGGCCCCAAAAATAGTATTTTTGCATTAGTGGCCGTCTTTTGCCCGAAGATGCTCGCGCTCTTTTTGGCACCGGCGCCAGCGCCTTCTCGATCCTCGCAGAAACGATGACTCTCGATTATCGCTTGAAAGCCATTCGCGGGGCCAACCGTCAAGCTGGCAGGTAGGCTACGCGCGCGCCTTGTCGATCATCTCTTCCCAGATCCCCTTGGACTTGAGAATAAGCTCAACAAGCTCGCGCGCCGCCCCTTTGCCGCCATGCGCTTTCGTCCGGTAGTCGGCAGCGCGTTTGACTTCCGGAGTTGCATCTCCTACGGCTACCGCAAGGCCGACTCGGCGCATGATGGTCAGGTCCGGCAAATCGTCTCCTAGATAGGCGACCTCGGATTCCTTCGCGCCAGTCTTTCGCAAGACATCTTCGTAAGCTGCGATTTTGTGCCCCTGTTTCTCGTAAACAAACTCGATGTCCAATTCCTTGCACCGGCGGCGCAGCGCCGGGCTGCCGCGTCCGGTAATCACGCCCGTGCGCAGGCCCGCGGTCACCGCCAACGAAAGCCCCTGCCCGTCATGCGCATCGAACGTCTTCACTTCCAGAGCGTGGTTGTCCGGTGTGGACGCCAGGGTCACGCTGCCATCGGTCAGCGTACCGTCCACGTCCATCAGCAACACGGAAATTTGTTTGGCTTTGTTCGCCACCTTCGCCGGTATCTTCATTCCCTCGCCAAGGTCCTTTCTTCTTCCTGTTCTCTGTGACCTCTGTGTGAAATCTTTTCTTAAGCCGCTACATCAGCTCAAGCGTCCACAAATCGTGCAGGTGCACCACGCCCTGCACGCGCCGCGCCTCATCCACCACCACGACGGAAGTGATCTTCTTCTTCTCCATCAGGTTGAGCGCCTCGGTCGCCAGCACATACGGCCCGATAGTTTGCGCATTCTTCGTCATGCCGTCCGCGGCGTGCATTTCCAGAACGGCGCCGCGATGCTTCTCCATCAACCGCCGCAAGTCGCCGTCGGTAAGAATCCCCGCGAGCCGCCCATCCGCTTCCAGAACGGTGGTCATGCCCAAGCCCTTCGCGCTCATTTCATGGAAAACGTCCTGCATTTCCGCATTTGGCGCAACGCAGGGCAGCGCCGCCCCCGAATGCATGAGATGCTCGACGCGCAACAGTTTTTTGCCGAGCCGCCCTGCGGGATGCAGCGCGGCAAAATCGTCGTGCCGGAAGTCGCGCCGCTCCAGCAGAGAAATCGCCAGCGCATCGCCGACCGCCATCGCCACGGTTGTGCTTGCTGTTGGCGCCAGATTCAGCGAACACGCTTCTTCTTCTACGCTGACGTCCAGCACCACGTCGCTGGCTTGCGCGAGCGTGGAGCGCACGCACCCCGTCAGCGTGACCAGCGGCATCTCCAGCCGCTTCAGCGCTTCCAGAAGCTGGATGATCTCCTGCGTCTCTCCGCCATAAGAAACCGCCAGTATCGCGTCCCCGCGCGCCAACATGCCCAGATCGCCGTGCAGCGCTTCGGCAGGATGCAGGAAAAACGACGGCGTGCCGGTGCTGGAAAGCGTCGCGGAGATTTTTCGCCCAATCAAGCCTGACTTGCCCATGCCGCTGACCACGACGCGCCCTTTACAGGCGAACAAAACGTCCACGGCTTTTTCGAAGCTGGCATTGAGCCGCGCAAGCACGTCCTGAATCGCCTGCGCTTCAATTTTCAACACGCGCCGCGCCGTCTCCAGGCTCATGACGACGTGCTCCAGCGCCGGACCACGGTATTGAGTCCCTTTAATTTCAAAAGTAGCGGCTGAAGCTGCGAAAGCGGCAGCGCATTCGGTCCATCGGAGCGCGCCGCGGCGGGATTGTCATGCGTCTCCAAAAAAATTCCATCCACGCCCGCGGCCACCGCCGCCCGCGCCAGCGGCTCGATGAACTGCGGCTGCCCTCCGCTCGAGCGGCCTTGTCCTCCCGGAAGTTGCACTGAATGGGTCACATCAAAAACCACCGGGTACCCGGTCCGCTGCAGCACGGGAAACGACCGCATGTCCACGACGAGATTCTGGTAACCAAACGAAGTGCCGCGCTCGGTCAGGATGATTTTCTTGTTTCCCGTGCTTTCCACTTTTTCCGCCACGTTGTCCATGTCCCACGGCGAAAGAAACTGCCCCTTCTTGATATTGATGATCCGGCCGGTCTTGCCCGCGGCAATCAGTAAATCGGTTTGCCGCGCCAGAAATGCGGGAATTTGCAGAATATCGCAAACTTCCGCCGCCGGCTCCGCCTGCGATTCGTCGTGAATGTCGGTCAGGACCGGCACTTTCAATTCTCTTTTGATTTTTTCCAGGATGCGCAGCCCTTCCTTCATGCCTGGCCCGCGAAACGCCTTCAGCGACGAGCGGTTCGCTTTGTCGTAAGACGCCTTGAAAATATACGGCATGCCCGCGTCGGCGGCGATTTTGGCTACTTTTTCGGCCATGACTTGCGCGTGCAGTTCGCTTTCAATCACGCACGGCCCGGCGATTAGAAACAACGGATTCCCCGCGCCGAGGCGCACCTTGCCCAGTTCGATTTCGTGTGTGGTCCCCATTAGCCTGTGGTCCCCATCTCGGCTAACGAAGATAGCATAGAGGCATCCGTCGTTGCGCATCAGCGCGGATGTTTTCCGCCTCGTGTTCTCAAGAAGGGTACAACTGGCTTTTGGAGCGCTCGCAGAGACATCGGCTTAATTTTTTATGCCGTGGCGTTGGGCGCCGCACGCAACGCAGGCGCCGGCTGGCGTTCGGCCGCGGCGACG
>Ga0134082_10000121_pt1 | contig 23160 bp, 17 predicted proteins | sample 15_taG_6_FD_94473 | JGI IMG/M metagenome (GOLD analysis project Ga0134082, IMG submission 94473) | Grasslands soil microbial communities from the Angelo Coastal Reserve, California, USA - 15_D_Rain_40cm_5_09182015 | ecosystem: Environmental > Terrestrial > Soil > Grasslands ... | reverse complement strand
TCTCTCTCGGTGTGTTCGTCGGTGCGGCGTCCGTTGGGCGCTACACACTTTCTGTCATTACCGATCCCAAGCTTCTGAGTAGCTTAGTTCATTCCTTCTTGAGAGTTTTCCCTGGAATTGAACGCGGGGTCCAATTCCGTGCCACGACTGCAACCGTCATCGGACGCGTTGAACCTCCCTTGGATCGCAACATTCTTCGTGGCTCAAGGTGGATTATCGAGCAGATCAGCGCGCAAAAAGCGGGTAATCGAACTCTATTCCGAGCCGAGGAACGCATAGCGCAGCACGAATAAAATGGCGAGGATCCACATCAGCGGACTCACTTCACGGCGCTTGCCGCTACCGAGTTTCACGAAGGTGAAGGACAACACGCCCAGGCTAAGACCTGTGGCAATGCTGAACGTCAACGGCATGGTCACAAGCGTCAGGAAGGCAGGGAAGGATTCGCTGAAATCGTCCCATCGGACGCGCGCGACGGCTCCGCACATCAGAACTCCCACGAGTACCAGCGCAGGAGCGGTTGCATAAGCCGGAATCGCCGCGACCAATGGCGCGCAAAACATAGCCAAGAGAAACAGCATCGCGATAACGATGTTGCCCAGACCCGTACGTGCGCCGGCCGCCACCCCGGAAGCACTCTCGATGTAACTCGTTACTGTGGAAGTGCCCGTGAGCGCGCCAAACATCGTCCCAATGGCGTCAGCCACCAGAGCGCGGCTGGCGCGTGGAAGTTTCCCGTCTCGCAGGAACCCGCCCCCTTCGCAAACACCGATGAGCGTCCCCACGTTGTCAAACAGATCCACGAAGAAAAACACAAAGATCAGCTCCCCGAGTCCAATTTTAGCGGCCGCTCGCAGATCGAGTTGCAGAAAAGTACCCGAGGGATGCGGTAGAGAAAAGAAGCGAGTCGGCCAATGACTGAGCCCGAGCGGAATGCCGGCGAGGGTGATTGCCACAATTCCCAACAGAATGGCGCTGCTGAACCGTCGAGCCATGAGAATGGAAATCAGCACAAGACCCGCGGTGGCAAGCAGAACCTCCGGGTCGGAAATTCTTCCAAAGCCGACATACGTAGCCGGATTAGCGACGATCATCTTCGCGTTGCGCAAGCCGATAAACGCGATAAACAAGCCGATGCCGGCGGCTGTTCCATGTTTAAGGCAATCCGGTATGGCGTTGACGACCTGCTCGCGAATGTTGCTCAGCGTAAGCAATAGAAAAAGGACGCCGGAGAGAAATACCACTCCGAGCGCAGTCTTCCATGGCACGCCGCGGCCAAGAACAATGGAATAGGTGAAGTAAGCGTTCAACGACATTCCCGGAGCGAGGGCAATCGGATAATTCGCCCAGAGTCCCATAACGACCGTTGCCACCGCGGAGGAAATGCAAGTGGCGAACAGCACGCCGTCGACTGGCATCCCGCTCTCGGACAGAATCTGCGGATTCACGATCACGACGTAAGCCATGGTCATGAAAGTCGTCAGACCCGCGAGCAGTTCGCGGCGCACGGTGGTCTGGTTTTCCTTCAGATGAAAAAGGCGTTCAACCAAGCGGAATCTCTCCCTGTCTCCTGATATGCTGTGCGGCGCGAGCGAGAGTGTACATCGAAGAGAGCGGTTACCCATTGGAATTCTGCCGAGCTCCAAAAAGGGCAAGAGGAAAAGAACATGACGGGACTCGCAAGGACTCGTTCGAGCGATTCATTCCAGCCCTTCTTGTCAAGAGTCGTTTGTCTGGGCGGCGTTTTGCTCCTTTGTGCCCCTTGGGCCTGGGCGCAAACCAAAACCCGGCATTCCGCCACCGCCCAGGCCGAAGGGGAGCGTCGCGGTACGCTCAACTTGGAAGCGGCGCGAACAAATCCCCTCGAACTCCGTAACTTCCTCAAGAAAATGCCCAAGGGCGCGGACCTACACAATCATTTGAGCGGCGCTGTCTACGCGGAATCCTGGATCCGTGCCGCGGCGGAAGATCATCTGTGCGTGAACCTCGCATCTCTTTCGTTCGCAAAACCGCAGGCGCGGTCCGAAAAGGATTCGAACGAAACAAACTGTGGAAGCGGTACAGTCGCCGCCGCACACGCCTATGAGGATCAGCATCTGTTCGACGCATTGATCGACGCCTTCTCCATGCGCGGTTTCGTTCCGTCGCCCGGCGTAACGGGACACGACCATTTCTTCGATGCGTTCGCAAAGTTCGGCGGCACCGATCATCGTCACCTGGGCGAGTGGCTCGACGAAGTCGCCTTCCGCGCGAATGCGCAGAACGAACAATATCTCGAATTGATGCATACGCCGGAATTTGCCCACGCCGCCGCCATCGCGTCGCAAATCGGCTGGCAGCAAGACTTTGCCCAGTTTCGCGACACGTTATTGGCGCACGGCTTGCGCGACGAGGTCGCTACTGCAACGAACGCCCTGAACGAGGCGGAAACTCTTCGGCAAAAACGCGAACATTGCGGACAACCGGACGCCGCCTCGGCTTGCCGGGTCCAGATTCGTTATCTGTGTCAAGTTCTACGCGGCTTTTCCAAGCAGCAAGTATTTGCGCAAACACTGCTTTGCTTTGAAACGGCCATGTCTGATCCGCGCTTCGTGGGCGTTAATTTTGTCATGCCTGAGGATGGATACATTTCCATGTCCGATTACGCGCTGCACATGCGCATAATTGCGTTTCTACACCAATTTTACCCAAAGGTTCGCTTGACCCTGCACGCGGGCGAATTGGCGCCCGGCCTCGTGCCGTATGAAGGCCTCTGTTGCCACATTCGCCTCGCCGTCGAGGAAGCCCAGGCCGAGCGCATCGGACACGGCGTGGACGTGATGTACGAAGATCGTCCTCACGAATTGCTCAAGGAAATGGCGCGCAAACACATCCTGGTGGAAATCAGTCTCACGAGTAACGACTTAATCCTCGGCATAAGCGGAAAAGATCATCCCTTTCCGCTGTATCGCCAGTTTGGCGTGCCTGTCGCGCTTGCCACCGACGACGAAGGCGTCTCGCGCATCGACCTGACTCACGAATATGTGCGGGCTGTGCAAGCGTATGGACTCAACTACCGCGATCTCAAGCACATCGTACGCACAAGCATCGAACACAGTTTTCTCCCCGGCGAAAGCTTGTGGCGCGCGCACGACAACTTCACGGCGGTCATATCTGCTTGCGGGAAAGACTCTCTGGGAAATGACAAGCCCTCTTCGTCGTGCGCTGCTTTCCTGGAGTCCAGCGAAAAAGCGGCGCAGCAATGGGAACTCGAACGCCGCTTCCGCAAATTTGAATTCGAATTGTAAATTGGTTTTCTTTTGCCTCTCTCGATAAACTGCCTCTCCCGAAGCTCTCTTGCGAGAGTCTCTCCTTCCTGAGGAGAATAGCCAAGGCAAACAATCCCCTGACAGCGGACATCTTAGTTGGCGTCAAACCGCGAGAGGGGGGCCCTTCCGGTATGAACTGCAGGACCGCATTCGTGGGTTTGTTGACCATCCTCAGCTTTCCGTCCTGCCTGCGGGCCCAAACCGCTTCGATAGCGGGCTCAATCACCGACAGCACAGGCGCGGCGGTGTCGAACGTGAAGATCACCGCCCAGAATGTCGATACGGGTGTAGCGCAAACTGCTCAAAGGGATGAGTCTGGCGTGTACCGGATGACCAATCTGAATCCCGGCATCTACGACATCACCATCGAGCATCCCAGTTTCAAGGCAGCTTTCAAGACCCGAGTTTTCACGTGCACCAGCCAAGGGCAATCGGCAAATGTGGATGTAGGCACGCCCAACGCTCCAAACAACGGCACGAATTTTGGCGCCGGACGTTTGCCGCGCGATCCCATCAGGCTGATACGGTCGAGAGTGCACAATCATGCAGCAAATCCTTGCCGTTTACCCAGACCCGAACGGGACGATCCTCGACGGTGCGCGGCCTCCTGCACTTCCTGAGTCACTCACGCGCAAACGCCAACAACGTCACCGGGCGCATCGACCATGATTTTTCCGAGCAGGCTGTCCTATCGCTCCGATACACCTTCAATCAGTATTCCGACTCCAATTATCAGCACGAAGACTTTCTCCCCGGCATCGGCGGGGTTTCCACGCTGCATCACAATCACAACTTTACCGCTCGTTTGACCTCTACGGCCGCGCGTGGACTTATCAATGAGCTTCATCTCGCTTTCAATCGCCTGGAATTCCCGCTGACGTGCACGTTCCGCCGTTTGGTTCTGGCGGCAATCTGGGCCGCAACCACCTCTGCGGGCCTGGCATCAACAACTTCGATGTGATCGTGGGTAAGCATGTAGGAATTCACGAGCGCCTGAAACTCGACATGCGCTTCGAATTCTACAATCTCTTCAACCGCGTGCAGTTCAGTCAGCCCGACAATCTTATGGCCGACACGATCCTCTTCGGTCACTCCACTGCGGAGACGTTCCGGCCCGACTTTACCACTGGCGCGCGTCAGATTCAGTTGGGCATGAGGCTCAGCTTCTAAAAAACACCTATCTGCCGTCCCCTCGATCTCCCAGCGCTTCCACTTTCGTCACCGAGTCGGTAGCTGCGGTGCCCGTGATCAGCCGTGCGCCCCGGCTGAACGTAAGATACTCGAATCCCCACTGAATGAAAACCAGCACGCGGCTTTGGAATTCTACGATGTACATCAAGTGGACAAAAAGCCAGATGAGCCAGGCGGGCCACCCGGAGATATGCACGCCAAAAATATTGGCGACCGCCGCAGCTCGTCCGATGACCGCCAAATCGCCTTTGTTGCAATAATGAAACGGGCGAACCTGCGGCTTCCCTTCCAGGCGCGCTCGAATCGTCTTCGCCGCGTAGGCTCCGCCTTGCATGGCCACTTGCGCGACTCCCGGCAACGGCTTCCCCTTTTCCTCTTCGGCATGCGCCAGATCGCCAATAATAAAGATGTCCGGATAATTCGGAATCGTCAGGTCTCGCTGCACCTTTATGCGCCCGCTGCGGTCGGTTTCCGCTCTGGTGCGTCGCGCAAGTTTTTCGCCGAAAGGCGTGCTCGTCACGCCGCCGGCCCACAGCACGGTCCTTGCGGCGAGCGACTCGGTGGATTCCCCGCGCTTGAACGTTACGCCTTCGGCACCAATTTGCGACACCATCACGCCTTTGATGACTTCCACACCCAGCCGCGTGAGCAGTTTCTCGGCTTTCGCCGACAAATCCTCCGGATATGCCCCCAACACGCGCGGCGCGCCTTCCAGCAACAGGATGCGCGCCTCCTGCGGTCGAATCTTCCGAAAATCGTGCCGCAACGTCTCGCGCGCAATTTCCGCAAGCGCCCCGGAAAGCTCTAGGCCGGTGGCCCCTGCGCCGACGATGACAAAGGTCAACCAGGCCCGCGCCTCCTCCTCCGTCGCCGCCCGCTCGGCACGCTCGAACGCATACAGAATCTTGTGCCGGATGGCCGTGGCTTCTTCGACCGACTTCAGGCTCGGCGCCCATTGCCGCCACGAATCATTTCCGTAGTAGGACGTTTGCGAACCGGTGGCCACGATCAACGAGTCGTACGCGTAGGTGTCCCCGTCGCGCAGGATCACGCGCTTCGCCTGGGGATCCACATCCACGGCCTCGCCGAGAAGCACCGAAGCATTTTTCTGTCGTCTCAGTACGCTCCGCAGCGGCGCCGCAATTTCTCCAGGCGAAAGCGATCCGGTAGCCACCTGATACAGCAGCGGCTGAAACAAATGGAAATTCCTGCGGTCGATCAGCGTAACTTCCACCGACGCCCGCTTCAGTTTCTGCGCGGCCGCCAGTCCGCCAAATCCTCCGCCGAGAATCACCACTTTATGTTTTGGCGCCATTTCCCCGCCTCAGCGCAACCCCATTCGAAAGAACATCATCTCATTTACCGTGATTGCTTTGCCTCTCACACGCAGGAACCCCTCGTGCGGCTTCCGGTTTGAATCTTCTTTCGCCGGCGCTTCCGCTGGCGTTCGGCGCCACGGCCTGCGCGGTGCGCCCTGTTACCGAGCGCCACGACTGGCCTTCTGTTCCGCCCGCGTCGCTCGGGACCCTGAAGCAACCTGTGATCGTTGTTGGCTTCGTCGGAGGCCTAGTGAAGCATGACGACCCCATCCACTGCGAAGTGAAACTCGCCGCGCATCTCCGCACCGAATATTCCGCCGGCGTGTACGTCCAGACCTTCGAGAATCGCCATCGCGAAGAAGCCATGCACGCGATTCTCACACAATTGGGCGCCGATCGTTCCGGGCTGCTGTCAGAAAACCAGAAGCGGCAGGCACGCATCATTCTGTGTGGTCAAAGCCGGGGCGGTTCGGCAATGGTCGAGATTGCCCGCGAACTCGGGAAGCACGGAACTCCCGTTCTTCTTACCGTTCAAGTCGACGGCGTGAAGTGTTTCGGCGCGGATGATGGCGTGATTCCTCCAAACGTAGCTCGCGCAGCGAACTTCTATCAGCCCGACCGCATGGTCCGTGGGCGGGAGGAAACCCGCGCCGCCGATCCCTCGAAAACGCAAATCCTTGGAAATTTTCGTTTCGATTACAAGGAACACCCGATTCATTGTCCCGAGTACCCTTGGTACGATCGGACCCTTGCGAAGACGCACACAGAGATTGCTTGCCGCCTTGCCACCTGGTCTCGAGCCGAAGCGCTCATCCGGCAGCAGATTTCGCCGGCGAGCGCGAAGCAGGATTGAGTTTATGGCTACATCTGAACCGGCGAGTCGAACTTTACTTGAAAGAAATACCCTCCGCTTCTTGTGTTCGGTCCTGATTCAGGGGGGAACGCGCGGGGAAATCTGCCGGTTGCTTGATCCCGGAGTTTTTCAGGATCCTCTGCGCCGCGTCGTCTTCGAGGAGATTCGCCAGCTGGGCTCGATCGATTCCCGCCGCTTGCGCGAGCTTCTTCCCGCCCGCGTCACCACTCGCGGTTTTCCCGACTTCGACCTCCACGCCTTCCTGGCCCCCCAGGAAGTCAGCGAAAAAGAAATCGACCAGCTTTTTGAAAGCGCCCTGCAGCTTCTCGATCTGAGCCATCCGGGCGAAGAAAATATCAGGGACTAGCCGCGCGATGACGCAAAAAACTTCACCGCTCTTGCCTCTCATCGAAGCTCTTGCCTTCGCCGCCTTTGCCGGCTGGTTCATCTGGCGGCTTCAGGAGGCCTCTCGATATGCTTGGATGGCGTTCCCCATTTGGCTGATGGCCAGCTTCGCGGCGAACCAGGACACGCCGCGATCGCTTGGATGGCGCGCCGACAATTTGTGGAACGCAACGAAACGCTCGTCACTCATCCTTCTTCCCTGCGCCATCGCCATCGCCGTTACGGGTTTGTTTCTCGGCGGGCGTCACTCGCTCCCTCACGTCATCCTTCCCGGGCGCTTCCTCGGCTACATGTCTTTCTGTTTGGTGCAACAAATCGGCTTAAATTCTCTCGTCACCAATCGTTTGCTCGCCGCCGTATCGAGCCCCGTTACGGTTTCTCTTATCGCCGGCGCGCTCTTTGCCTTGCTCCACTGGCCCAATCCCGTCCTCGTCCCGCTCACTCTGATTGGCGGCGCCTTAATGGCATGGTTGTTCGGTAAGCAACGCAACATTCTTCCGCTTACTTTGTGGCAATCGGTTCTCGGGTCGCTGGTGTGGTGGGCCTTTCCGATCGCCTGGCATCACAGCATGCGCGTCGGACCGGGCTTCTATCGATTCCATGCGCCGTGAAGCGCGGCGTTCATTCCTTTCCCCACTAGGCCATAATGCCTCTTTTGCTTGACACGAAATTGCGCTAAACAGGGCGTCTGGCAATTCAACTGAACGAGAATGAGTTGCTCAAGGAAAGTGAGTCTCATGAGCACAGCTGTTTCGTTCGAGGCCGCGAACTATCAGCCGCCGGCGTGGGAGGCCATTTCCCGGGCGCATGCTCTGATCGCCCCGCGGATTCACCGCACGCCCATTTTCACTTCTACTTCACTCGACACACTGGCCGGAGCCCGTTTCTTCTTCAAATGCGAGAACCTGCAGAAGACCGGCTCCTTCAAGATTCGTGGCGCCGCCAACTCCATTCTGTCGCTTTCCTCTGAGCAAGCCGCCCGCGGCATCGTTACGCAGTCGAGCGGCAATCACGGTGCGGCGGTGGCCTGTGCCGCAGCCTGGCGCGGCGTGCCCGCTTATATCGTCATGCCGAAAAACGCGCCGAGAGTGAAAATCCAGGCTATCCAAGTCTACGGCGGCAAAATCACCTTTTGTGAGCCCAAGGTTTCCTCGCGCAAGGAAGTCTGTGACCGTGTGCAGGAGGAGACTGGCGCCTATCTGGTTCATCCGTATGACGACGACCGCATCATCGCCGGCCAAGCCACAGCCGCCAAAGAGTTTCTCGAAGAAATACCAGACCTCGACGCTGTGTTCGCTCCCGTCAGCGGTGGCGGACTGCTCAGCGGAACCTGCCTCGGCGCAAAAGGCATTCGAAAGGACATTCGAATCATTGGCTGTGAGCCTGCCCGCGCCGACGACGCCTACCGCTCTCTCACTACCGGAACGCTCGAATCCCTCGAGTCGAGCGACACCATCGCCGACGGGTTGCGCGCTTCCCTTTCTCCGCGCACTTTCGCGATCTTGCGCAAGCATGTGGACCGCATCCTGCTCGTCAGCGAAGAAGAAATTATCGCGACCGCCCGCCTGGTCTGGGAGCGTATGAAAATCATCGTCGAGCCCTCCAGCTCCGTGGCGCTTGCTCCCCTGCTCAAGCCCGCTGCCGTCAAGTCTCTCAACCTGCCGCCTCGCTCCGACGGCAAGCCGCCCAAGCTCGGCGTCATCTTCTCGGGCGGAAACGTCGATCTCAACGCCCTGCCCTGGCTGCCCTAGCACACTCGGACAGCATTCCGACGCAATCGGCAGGCGCCACTGGCCGTCAACCGGCACTCCGTCTTCCTGGACGACGGGAAAATTTCCGCCCATGATGGTTATCTCCGTGGATGGAATGTGCAAAAGGCAACCGAACGGCAGGGCAAGACCCCTGCTTTCCCATTGAGAACTAATGACTTAGCAGACTAGGTGCTTTGGCTTCTCGCTTGCTCAAGATTATCCCCGGTTGGCTTCACATGAACGGACACGTGCACGATCGCGTCGACGAGCATCGCGCGGCGGTGCTCTTGGGACTGCCTGAATCGGACCTTCGCCGCTACTCCCGAGCCTCCGGTTTGGGTCACGTGGAGAACGACGACAAGGGCCAGAGGGTCGTCTTTACCTACGAGGAATTGCGCCAGATCTGTTTGCTGGTGGCACAGTCTTCGAAATAACCGCGCAGGGTTTTGTTTTGACGGGACTTTTGCTTCCCCCCTGTAGTACTCGCCTCGGCTCCGGGCGTCTACCCCCACAGATGCCCGGGGCCCTCTCCTTCCAAAGGGCATCACTTTTTTCAGCGGCCTCAATTGAAAACAGGAAGCTTTCGGCTCGAGGAAAAACGAGGGAAAGGCGCCACCGCGGTTTGCCGGAGAATCCGCTCTTGGTAGACCGAAGCTATTTCTCTTTAAGCTTCAACTTGCCTTCCGCCTTGTTTTCTTCGAGAAATTTGCGGAGGTCGGGAGACGCGTCGAGAAGCCGGACCCACTGCTCGTAATACAGCGTCACGGGAAAGCGCCCGAGGCCATAGACACTGACGCCGCCTTTTTCGCCCACGCGAAATTCCAGCGAGCCGGTCCGGCGGATAGGGCCTTTCTTTTCCAATTCGGCGACGCGGGCCTTGAGTTCTTCATAGCTTGGCTCCGACATATGGCCTCCAGGTGAGGATTAAGCAAGCTCGGATTATACAATGACTCATACGTTTCTACGGCGCGCCATCAACGCCTCGAACTTGCACCATACAAGCTGCTCAAAACTGGGCGGGCCCCAGGGCAGAAAGCGGCAACACCACGAAATACATGAACAGGAACAAGTTCGCCGTTAGAGCCGTCCGCACAGAACCGCGTGCTCAACCATTACGCGGACCACCCGGCTCGCAAGGTACTAAACCGCTGCGGCCATAAATGCGATGGTGAAATGAAAGATCGGCGCGAGCACGGCGGACGTCCAACCCATCTCGCTGGAGCGGGATCAAAAACTCCTCCGGCAATGGGCCGCAAGATGCGAAACGGTTTCGCTCCCAGGAGTCCAAACCCGATAAAGGCCAGGGTGATATCAAGGATCCCTCAATGCTATCCGCCCGAGGAAAATGCCGCCATTGCGCGCTCCGGCGCCCCGCCAGCCTGCTCGGAACTCGCCGGCCGGACCCGACTCTCCCTGCGGTCTTGCCTTGGTGAAAGATGATCTCGTTTTGTTATTTGTCGAACCATGACTCATTCATAGCGAAGGGCTGTGAGTGGATCAATACGCGTGGCGCGGTGCGCGGGGACCCAACACGCAAAAAGGGCAATCGCGGTGAGCAGGCAAACGACAACCGCGAACGTTAGGGGATCGGTCGGCTTAATGCCAACGATAAGCCCGCTCAGCACGCGCGTGCCCGCCAACGCAAGAACCAAGCCCAGCGTCAGGCCGATGCCTACCACGGTCAGCCCCTGGCGCAAAACCATTTTGAGGATGTCCTGCGGAGAAGCGCCCATCGCCACGCGAATCCCGATTTCTTGCGTGCGCTGCGTGGCCGCGTAGGAAACTACGCTGTAAATCCCAACGACCGCAAGAATCAAACTGAGAAGACCCATTGTTGAGGTCAGCTGCGCCCCAAAACGGAAAAGAAAGAAACCGTTGGCGCCCTCGAGGGCTTCGTTCATGGTTTTGACTTGGGTGATGGGCACATCGGGAACGGCCTCGTGGATGACGGACTGAATTTCGAGGGCCAGAGATTCAGGCGGCACAGTTGTGCGCACATGGATGGTCCGCAAAGAATTGTAACTCTGCTCGAAAGGCACATAGTAGAAAGCGCGAGGGTCCTCCACCAGGCTCTGATACTTCGCGTCCTGAACGATGCCGACGACCTCCATGAACGGGCCATTGGCGCTTTTGGTCCCGAAATGTTTGCCAAGCGCGTCCTCGTTAGACCAGAACTTCTTGGCCATGGTTTCGTTGATGATGGCAACGGGCGGAGCTTTTTCGCTGTCGGCATCGGAGAACTTGCGCCCGCCGAGGAGCGGGATTTGCAAAGTGTCGAAGTAAGCTGGAGTGATCTGGTTGAAGGGAATTTCCTGAGGCTGCTGGCCGGCCACGTAGGGGTGTTCTTGAATCCAAATGCGGTCATTGGCACCCACGTAGCCCAGGGGAACGGTGAAGGCTTCGGCGACGGACTCGACGCCGGGAAGGGCGCGAATTCGGTTCTCGATATCGCGGTAGGCTTCGCGAGCCCGGGGCTCTTTGTACCCCACTTGTTCGACGTCCACCGACAGATCGAGGACATGGTCGGGATTGAAGCCAAGATTCATTTTCTCGGCCTTGTCGAGACTGCGGACGAACAGACCAGCTACGATCAGCAGCACGAGAGAACCCGCCACCTGCGCAACCACCAGGACACTCCTTGCGAATTGACGGCGTGGACCGGACGACGACCCGCGTCCCCCTTCATGAAGGACCGCACTAACATTCGCGCGAGCGGCACGCCAAGCCGGCATCATCCCCACAAACAAACCCGTAAACAAAACCGCGGCGAGGGCGAAAAGGTAGACACGCGCGTCAGGCCGAAAATCCAGTCTTAGGGGTAGATCCGTGCCAAGAGAAAGCGAACTTAGGAACCCGCAAGCCCAGGACGCGAGCACCAGTCCTGCGCCACCGCCCAAAAGCGCAAGCAGGAGACTTTCCGTCAAATACTGCCGGACTAGGCGAGTCCGGCCCGCACCGAGTGCGGCGCGAATGGCCATTTCGCGCTGGCGGACCGTCGCGCGCACTAAGAGAACGTTGGCGATATTGAAACATGCAACCAAAAGGACGAGCAGAGCGAGGCACATAAAAGCAATCGAGGTGGCGGGAATGGGGTTTTCCGCATCCGGCTCTGGCCGCGCCAGCCTTTCCGGAAAGAGTTGCACTTTTATCCCTTTCTCGGTGTCCGGATGAGCCTCGGCAATGCGATCCGCGACTACATTGAGCGATGCCTGGGCTTGCTTGATGTTCACGCCGGGTTTGAGCCGGCCCATGACGGTAAGGCTACGATAGCCGCGGCTGGTCCAGATTTTCTCTACCGGATTGTCCGGATCTTCAGCGGTTTCCGCGCTCAAAGGTACATACGCTTCCATATCCATAACCGGATACGTGCCGCGGAATTCGCGTGGAGCCACACCTACCACCGTGAAGGAGCGGTCGTTTAATTGCACTTTTTGGCCGACAATCTTGGGATCACCCGCAAATCTGCTACGCCAGTAGGAGTACCCAAGAACAATGATGGGGTCACCGCCGGGAATGCGGCCCTCGGTCGGAAGGATGAGCCGTCCATAGGCGGGCTTGACGCCGAGCGACGTGAAATAGTTGTTGCTAACCCGGCTGAACAGGCAGTGGTCGGATTTGTGGTCCACCGTGAGCCCACCGAGCGATACCCTATAAGCGAAGACGTCACTAAAGGAGCCCGTTTGATCGCGCAGATCCCCGTAAGTGGGATAGGAGAAGCGATAGGTGCCGGCGACGGAGGATTGCTTCAGTGCGAGCACCGTAATTTGCTCGGGATGTGGCACGGGAAGAGGCCGAAGCAGAAAACCGTTGACGACGCTGAAAACGGTGGTGTTTGCGGCCATGCCGAGAGCGAGGGTCACAATTCCGATGACGGCAAAGCCGGGATTGTTCGCAAGCGTCCGCAGTGCAAAGCGAATGTCTTTTGCAAAATTGCGCATGGATGGACCTTCAGCGTTAGACCAAAGTTTCGAGGCAGCTTGAATGCCTTCGCGTATGGCACTGTAAGCTCTTTGCCGTCTTGCGATTAGGTGTCAAGGCAGGCACCTTTATCCCACCCCCTCGTTCGATTATGGGATTTTCGATCTCGGTAACGAACATACTTCGCAGGACCGGAAAGGAGGTGTATCTTTGGAGCCCAGTTTGGAGGGACAAATGTCCACGATGACGAGGAGAGAGTTCGTGAGAAGGACTGCCAAGCACGCCGCCGTGGCTAGCGCGCTCTGCGCGGGGGCGGTGGAGCTAGGCGCAAATCCGTTGGGGCTGCCGATCGGATGCCAGACCTGGCCGGTCCGGGAAATGATCGCCAAGGATTTTCCCGGCACCATCAAGGTGCTTGCTGCTGCGGGATTTCAGGCGATCGAGCTGTGCTCACCGGTAGGTTACGCGGATTCGGGTTTCGCCGGACTAGCGAAATACACGCCCGCGGAACTCCGGAAAATTCTGAGCGATCGAGGTGTGACGTGCGTCAGCTCGCACTTTGGCATTGGCGAGCTGCGGAAGGACCAGCCGGGCCGCATCGCCTGGGCAAAGGAAATGGGCCTGACGCAAATGCTCGTGCCGAGCCTTGACGGGCCGAAAAACCCCACGCTGGATGACGTGAAGCGCGCCGCTGACGAATACAACCAAATGGGCGAACGGGCGGCCGCGGCCGGAATATCGCAAGGTCTGCACAATGAGGACTTTGAGTGCTCGATGGTGGACGGCAAGCGCACCTATGACGTGTTATTCGGGCTGCTCGACCCGAAGCTGGTCAAGTTCCAGTTCCAGGTTTCCACCATCGCCCAGGGATTCGATGCGGGGGAATACCTCACGAAATATCCCGGCCGCTTTATTTCCATGCATGTACAAGGCTGGTCCGCGGAGACGAAGAAAATAACGCCTGTTGGGAAGGGCACTTTGGACTGGAAGAAGATCTTTACCGCGGCAAAGACGGGCGGCATCCAGAATTATTTCGTCGAAATGAACCTCGACTTTATGAAAGCCAGCGTTCCCTACCTTCGCAACCTGCAAGTGTGAAGATGGCCGGAATTCTTCCGTGACGGGCACGCAGGGCCGGGCGTCCCATCCCGCGCTGCCGCCCGAGCAAACGGGAAGACTGGCGCGGCCACGCGGGTCTTACGAAGGCGGGCCTTACGCCGAGGGCTTCCTACCCTGGGTGGCCAGCTCAAGGGAACGCCGGACGTTCTTTGATTGTGCGATCGAACGATGCGGAAGAGATCCGCGCCCATTTCTCCGGCGATTCGTGGGCTCGAAAGGATCGTCCACGCGTCAAGCAGGCTGTTCCTTGGCCGCCACGCTTAAAGCCCACTCGGCTAGCGGGCTAGACGCGGCGTGTTCCTCGAACCTGAGTCGAAAAATGAAAAACAGAGCGTTGCTGGTTCGCGCCTCCCAACTCGTTTACATTGGCGCGATGGCCTGTACGGCGCGCATGGCGGCGCAAACGCCGGCAATTGATACGGCCAAGGCACGGCAGTATTTCGCAGAGGCGAAAGCCCTCTCCGACCGCGACAACGGCTCGCTATGGAGAGTCGAGCTGTGCGGGCCGCTCCTTTTCGTGGATTACGGCACACGTTACGCCGTCGCGAACCAGGCGGACCGAGACGGCAAGCTGAAGTCGCTCGACGGCGTGTTCGTTGGGACCGCTTCCCCGGAATTGGGCGTGGCAAATACGGCGACGAAATGGGCTGGCGTCGAGTGGACCATGGTGATGTGGCCCGTGCCGCAGTACAAGCAGCCCCGCATGCGATTGATGCTGCACGAGTGCTTTCATCGCGTGCAGGCAGAGATCGGCCTGGAAGGAAAGGATGCGCAAAACGAACACTTGGACTCGCTCGAAGGACGGATCTGGCTGCAGATGGAATGGCGCGCGCTCGAGCACGCGTTCTGGCAGCAAGGCGAAGAACGCAAGCGAGACGTGGCGGATGCCCTTTATTTTCGAAATTACCGGCGTTCGCTTTTTCCCGCAGCCGATGCCAAGGAGGATGCGCTGGAAATGAACGAAGGGATGGCTGAGTACACAGGCTTTAAGTTGAGCACATCGTCGCCGGAAGAATATGCGGTAGCAGTGGCGGCTTGGCTGCGTGCGGCGCCGACGCGTACGCCGAGCTACGGCAGGTCGTTCGCCTATACCTCAGGCCCGGCGTACGGCGGATTGTTGGATCTGGCGAACAAGAATTGGCGCACCGGGCTGACGCCGGCAACCAATCTCGGGCAATTGCTCGGGCAAGCGTATGGAGTGCAGGTTCCCGCCGCGACCGCGCTGAACAAAACGGAAGCGCTGGGACGCGCTGAACGCTACGACGGCGGCGAAGTGGTGGCAATCGAGACCGAGCGCGAAGCAAAGTATCAGGCGCGCATAGCCGCAGCGAGAAAAACCTTCGTCGACGGACCGGTGCTGATGCTGCCGGTGGGCCAGGAGTTCCACTACACGTTCGATCCGAATGCGGTGCTGGGCCTGGACGACAAATTGACGCTGTACGAAGGCGAAATCCAGGTGAGCGATGCTTGGGGACTGCTAAAAACGACGGAGGGAGCGCTCCTTGTACGCGGTAACGGTAGATTGGTGCGGGTTCAGGTGCCCGCGCCGGCATATGCGAGCAAAAGCCACATGACCGGCAAGAGCTGGACGCTCGAGTTGAAGCCGCCCTGGCAGGTGGTTCCGGAAGGCCGGCCCGGGGATTTTGCGGTGCGGCAGAGGAGCGAGCCGTAGGAACGGCGACTCAAGCGGAGCGGCAGCGAAAGAGATCAGCGGCACTTTCCACAGCAACTCGCGCGCACCTTGGCGCGGACCGTTGTGTTGTATGAAGATGCGCGAACTTTTCTGTGGCATGGCGGGAATAAGAGTTTTGCTCGAAATGGCTGAAGTAAGTTGGGAATAAGCAAAGGATCGCTGCGGTTAGGGATATACGGAGAATTCCGCAACGCCAGCAAACACATGACGCTTCCGTCCAACCGAATGGCGTCGAGCAGGCAGACTCCCTAAGTACTCGAGAGTGTTGGGGATGAAGTGTGATAACCTTTGGACGCTAGATGGTGGGGCCGCTTCTTTCTTGTTCCCCAGTCCGCGACGTGCCGCCTCCTCGAGAATCGTGTCTTGCGAGCGGAGGCGATTTCCAGCCGGAAGCGATCTTAAGCGTTCGATCTCAAATCTGCACACAGAATGGGTAGACCATGAAATGCCATGCCTTGCTCGTTCGTACTTCCGTTTTACTCTCCTTGGCATTCCTAGTTGTCGAAACGCCGCGCTTTGCCGCCCAATCGAACCCCCAAGCCGCAAGCCCATCCTCGATCGTGCAAACGCCAGCAGTAGCGGCCCGCATTACGCAAGCGATTGATGAGACGCAACTGGTGCGTCTGAAGGGCAACGTGCACCCGCTGGCGCGCCCGGAGTTTGATCAAGGGCTGGTGAGCGATGCCACAACCATGAAGCGGATGATGCTGCTCCTGAAGCGTAGCCCAGAACAGGAAGCGGCGCTGCAACAGTTCATGGCAGAGCAGATGAGCAAGGAATCCCCCAACTATCACCGGTGGCTGACGCCGCAACAATTCGGAGCCCAGTTTGGTCCCGCTGATGCCGACCTGCAAGCCGTAACAGGTTGGCTGTCTTCGCACGGATTCACTGCCATCCGTGTGGCACCGGGACGCAACGTGATCGAATTCTCCGGAAACGTCGGGCAGGTGCGCTCTGCCTTTCACACGGAGATTCACAAGTTCGTAGCGAACGGCGAGGAGCGCCAATCAAACACCAGCGACCCGCAGATTCCCGCGGCCCTGACGCCGGTCGTGGCCGGGATCGTTTCCCTTCATAATTTCCCGAGCAGATCGCTGCGGCAGGTAGTGGGTCAGTTCACACAGTCACGAGCAACGGGAGAGATCACGCCGCTGTTCACGACAACTTCCGGTTGCGGCACAGGCCAGGCGCAACCTTGCTACGCCCTCGGACCCGCCGATTTTGCAAAAATCTACAATATTCCAGCGTCGCCTGACGGCACAGGCGGGAACATCGCGATCATCGGACTCTCAGACATTAGCGTCACCGACGTAAGCGACTTTAGGGCCTTGTTTGGGCTGCCGGCGAATGACCCGGTGGTCGTGCATAACGGCCCCGACCCCGGAACGGATCTCGCTGGCGGCGAGGGCGAAGCTGATTTGGACGTGCAATGGTCAGGAGCGGTGGCCCCAGGCGCGACCATTCACTATATCGTGTCCGAAGGCACGTTGACCTCGGACCCCATTTTCCTGGGGGCCGAGTATGTGATCGACAACAATTCAGACGACGTGATGAGCTTGAGCTTTGGCAACTGTGAAGCTGCTATGACCGCCGCGACTCTCAGCTTCTTCAATACCCTTTGGGAGCAAGCGGCGGCGCAAGGAATTACCGTGACCGTGTCCGCCGGAGACAATGGAACGGCGGGATGCGATGACTTCAGTACTCAGACGACTGCTGCTGCCGGAATCGCCGTGAGCGGGATTGCGTCGACGCCCTTCAACATTGCGGTTGGCGGGACCGATTTTGACGACGCGGGAACTCAGGTAAGCGGAGGTTTCTGGAGCGCGACTAATTCCACAGATGGAAAACGGGAATCGGCTCAGGGCTATATTCACGAAATACCCTGGAATGATTCCTGCGCCGCGACAGCGACTTCATCTAACCTGACGACGGTATGCGCTACGGCAAACAATATCGTTGCCGGCAGTGGCGGGCCTAGCGCGGTTTATGCAAAGCCGTCGTGGCAGAACGGGATTATACCGAACGGAATTGCGGCGGGGGATAACCACCGATACCTACCTGATGTATCGCTGTTTGCGAGCGACGGGCCCGCAAGCCTGAGCTTCTATGTGGTGTGCCAAGCTGACGCCGTGACTGCGGGAAGCCCGCCCTCGTGTGTGCCCGACGCTCAGGGGCATTTGAGCTTTTTGGGCGTAGGTGGAACCTCTGCTTCGTCGCCGAGCTTCGCTGGAATCATTGCCTTGATTGGGCAATCCGAATTCAATGCGGGCCGAAGCCGTCGCCAGGGAAACGCCAACCTGGTGCTCTACAAGATTGCGCAAACCGCAGCGAATTCTTGTAATTCGAGTACACAGCCCCTAACTCCTCCGGCGACATGCGTTTTCTACAATCAAACAAAGAACACCAATGCTGTGCCGTGCGCCGGCGGCTCAGCGAACTGCAGCAGCACAACCTCGGGAACGAACGGCGTGCTGGTTACGACCAGCGGAACAACCAAGACTCCTGCCTTTACGGCCACTGCGGGGAGCGGATTCATCCCCAGCTATAACCTGGCGACAGGGTTGGGGTCCGTGAACGTCGCGAACCTGGCCAGCGCCTGGGGAACCGCAGTCGGAAGCTTTAATGCCACCGCGAGCACGTTGACCATCAACGGCAGCTTAGCACCGGCGCCAATCACCCATGGAACTGCTGTCACGGCTACTGTAACTGTTAGCCCCGTGGCTCCGGCGACCGGTACCCCAACAGGGGACGTTGCCGTCCTAGCGCCTTTGGGAACGACTAACGGAGGGGGCACTGGTGGTACGCTTTCCGCCGGCACCGTAACCATCAATGGTGTCATCCTGCCGGGAGGAACCTACAACGTTACGGCTCACTATGCGGGTGACGGAACATTTGCACCCAGCGATTCTCTCGGCGTACCTATCACCGTGAATAAGGAAAACAGCGCCCTGCAGTACGGCATTGTCACGTTCAATATGACAACGGGCGCCATCGTGAGCACTAACGCCACGTCTATTGCGTATGGCTCGCCATACATACTGCGGTTTGACATCCTAAATAGCAAGGGAACTGCCTGCACTCCTGTTTCAGCGCCTCCCGTGATTACGGGTTGCGCGCTCGATGCAACGGGCAGTGTCACCATCACCGACAACGGCAGTCCTCTCGATCAGGGAACTTTCCCCGTGAACGCCGAAGGCAGCGGCGAGGATCAGCCGATCCAACTCCCGCCGGGAACTCACAACCTGTCGGCAAGCTATTCGGGTGATAACAGCTACAACGCCAGCGGCCCGGTGGCAGATAGCGTCACAGTGACCAAGGCCACGACAAGCACAGCAGTCACAGCTACTCCTTCGACTATAACAACCTCCACCTCAGTCACACTGACGGCCACCATAACCACGCAGAGCAACGGAGCAGCACCTACAGGAACCGTGCAATTCCTGAACGCCGCGACACCCATCAGCGGAACGGTTACTTACACGGGGCTAAGTGGCCCGCAGAATACGACGGGATTGGCCATGCTCACGGCCACGCTCACCACAACTCTTTCGGCGCTGCCGATCGGCCCCGAGCCGCGAGGGCCGCTACCCTTCGCGCCGCTGTTGCTGCTGGCCTGCGTAAGCCTAATTCTCGCACTAGTGGTTTTGCGGTTATTCCGAGACAGGCGACGCGGTTACGTTTATGCGACATTGCTCTTGCTACTGGGATTTGTTGCTGCGGTTGCCGGGTGCAGCAGCGGATCAAGTGGGCCGAGCACGATATCCATAACCGCGCAGTACTCGGGAGATTCCAATTACTCGGCCTCAAGCGGAACAAGCTCAGTGACAAAGCAGTAGAAAGCAAGCGCTATTCTGGGCGAGCTCCAGGGTACGGGGCGCCCTTCTTGTTGAACGTGGAGCAGAGCACCTGCATTTACGGTGTGGGGCAGGGAACGGAAAACGAAGCAAGCCGTTTTCGGTCAAGGGGTTAGAGACGGAGTTCAAGTAAAGCTTTCACTTCCCGGACTCCATCGCCTTTTTTTTGAAAAGAGTCGGAAGGCAAACAATCGAAAACAGTTGCCATTGCTTCTTGGCCAAACGAGAACCCACGGTGCAGCGGCACTGTCACGGGAATAAGCGACCCTTCTGGATTCAGCTGCGCGGGCCGCACAACGTTCACTTGGACTTTCTGCTGTGTCCGCGGATTCTCGAGAATGAATTTTGTTCTTGCTTCGAGACCTTGGCGAAGAATGATCATGTTGTCGGAGGCGCTGACAGTGTCGGTGGTCCCTTCGATGAGTTTGTCTCTGACCTGCAGGTGAACTCCGGAATCCGTGAAATGGCGCCTGTGTTCGGATGACGGAATCTGTATGTCGAGGAATGTGAAAAGGTAGAACGCCAAGCCGTCGGAATGCCCGGCATCGAGCAGGCAGAATCCTCAGAATCCTAAAGCGTTTACATGAAGTGTGCTAACCTTTGGACGCTAGATGGTGGCCCGCTTCTGTTTTATTCCCCAGTCCGTGAAGTGCCGCCTCCTCTGAGAATCGCGCCTTGCGAGCGCAGGCGATTTCCAGCCGGAAGTGTGTTGCGGCGTTCGACCTCAAATCTACAGAGTGGGTAGACGATGAACCTCCATGTCTCGTTGGTCCGCACTTCCCTTCTCGTTTCGGTCGCAGCCCTGACCTGCTGCTTCGTTCCGATGACTCGCGCCCAGCAGGATCCTGACGCCGATTCCAATACCGCAGCGACAGCGAAGTTTCCCGCTGCCAAAAGACCCCCAGGGCAGCGCACAACTGTCGCGAACACGAACGCACAGACCACCAAAGCACCCAAGCCCGAGAAAGACGGCGCCGATACCATTCGCAAACGCGAACAGTGGTTTTACAAACCGCGCGCATCCGCAAACGGTCACATTCCAGCGGGCGCGCGACTTCGCGCTTTGCAGCACATGCAGCGAATGATGCTCGCGGAAGGCAAACTGGTCGAACGGCCGGATGGCTCGTTCGCCGAAGTCGCCCCGCAATTCGCGGCCGCACCTCTAGCCACAACCGTGACGAACCCTTGGACCTCCATTGGCCCGACCCCCACTACCGGCAGCTCTTTTTTCAGCCCGGTAACCGGGCGCATCACGGCGATCGCGGTCGATCCGTCGGACCCCACCGGTAACACAGTTTTGATTGGTGGTGCGCAAGGCGGCATCTGGCGGACAACAGATGCAGGTGCTACCTGGACAGCAGTGGGTGACCAGAATGCGTCCTTGGCCATGGGCTCGATTGCGTTTGCGCCTTCCTCGCCCACAACGGTCTACGCTGGCACCGGCGAGCAAGCGTCCATCGGATTCGACGTTTATTACGGTGCAGGCGTACTCAAGTCAGCCGACGGAGGAAAAACCTGGACGGAAAGCTGCACGGTGGCGGGCCCCACTTGTCCCTTCATTGGTCCTTATAGCAACGCTAGTCCATTTGGTTTCTTTACCCTGGGTGGAACGCGCATCAGCTATGTGGCTGTGAATCCTTCCAACCCGCAAATGGTTTTGGTTGCCGCGCAGCAATTTGGGCACGGAGCGACCGAAGGAGTGTATTGCTCTGCCGACGGAGGCAGCACTTGGAACATCGTACCCTCGGCGTCAGGGGATATGGGAACGTTCGTGGGTTTTGCCTCGTCCAGCGTGGCTTTCGCGGCTCTCGGATTTCCGTATCCCGGCGCGACGGTGAATGGGGTCTACGAATCGACGAATGCAACGAGTTGCTCGCTCACATTCTCCCTGCTGTCTGGCGGACTTCCCACATCGAATGTGGGCCGCATCGATCTTGGAATCTCCCCACAGTTTGCAACCGACAATACGGTGTATGCCTCGATCTCGGATTCCTCCAACGGATCAAGCACGAACCTTGGCGTCTTTGTGACTACGAATGGGGGAACCTCCTGGACGCAAACCACCGCACCTGACATCTGTCAGATGCAATGCTGGTACGACAACGTGGTTAAGGTAGACCCCAACGGCGGTGCGCACGCGTTCTTCGGCGGTGCAGCGGTCTTCGATTCCGGCGGAAACCCAAGTTGGGTGATGAGTACGGCAAACACCGGCGCGACGTGGACTTCCGTCATTCCCAACCTGGCGGGCGGTAGCCCGGGTCTGCCTCACGTGGACCATCACGCCATTGCTTTCGCGAAGTTAAGCACGGGCAAGATTCGGTTGTATCTGGGAAATGACGGCGGAATCTGGCGAACGGACGATGCGGAAGCCGCCACCGTTGTCTGGACAAACTTAAACGACTCGCTGCTAACCTTGACGCAGTTTTATCCCGCCCTTTCCATCCATCCGTCGTCGCAGGCGATCGCGTTTGCGGGAACCCAGGACAATGGGAGCCAAATCTACGCCGGACCTAATACGGCTTGGACCGACAGCAATACTTGCGGTGATGGCACGGGCACAGCCATCGACAATGTGTTTCCGAGCACGGTATATGTGGCTTGCAACGGCGACAATGTCAACGTGTCGGTTACCAACGGCGCGGCGCAGTCTTACGTCCTGTCAGCAAATGGGATCAATCCATCGGACAACTCCAACTTTGTGCCTCCACTTGTAACGGATCCCGGGGCGGCCAATACCGCATACCTCGGGACCACAAAGGTCTATCAAACCGTAAATGCAGGTACAACTTGGACAGCCCTGAGCGGGGATTTGGTCAGCGGAGGCAATCTCGATTCTTTGACCGCGCTGGCGGTCGCTCCCATGACCTCAGCTTCTTCGGTTGTCTACGCCGGCGCAGACACGGGCCAGATCTTTGTAGCTACGAACATCACTGCAGGGACGGGCACATTCAATCTTGTCACCGGACAGAGCAGCCTCCCGGCGCGCCAAGTTCAGGCGATCGCCGTCGACGGGACGGACGCAACCGGGAAAACCGCCTACGCCGCGTTCTCAGGATTTTCGTTTGTGCAGGGCCCCATCAACGATCCTAAGGGCCATCTGTTCAAAACCACCGATGCGGGAGCAACCTGGACGGATGTGAGCTGCACGGTGGCGAACTGCTCGACACCGGCAGCAACCGATTTGCCGAATTCTCCGGTCAACGATGTGGTTATCGATCCTGACGTTCCGGGAACCCTCTATGTTGGAACAGACATCGGCGTATTCCAGGGAACATGCACGACAACTGCGCCTGCGACTTGCAACTGGGCTACGCTAAGCACGGGCTTGCCGAGAGCAGCCGTACTTTCTCTCAAGCTGCATCGCGCATCGCGAACACTTCGCGCTGCCACTCATGGGCGCGGGGCGTGGGACATTGTGCTGAACAATTTTACGTTTGTCGGCCCCCATATTTCTTCGATTTCGCCGGTTTCGGCGCTGGCTGGTTCCGCCCAGTTTACCTTCACGGTCAATGGAAGCGGGTTGACCGGGGGAACGGTCGAATGGAACGGTTCGGCGGTTTCTACCACTCCTGGTACTGATTCCCAACTGACCGCCACCATTCCTGCCTCGCTCGTCAGTGGATCGGGAACGCCACAAGTTACGGTGAGCGTCGCGACCACAACCAGCAACGGGCTTACGTTCACCGTTCTTGGTGGTCCGCCAACGATTAGCTCGCCGGTGAGTCCGGCCAATGCGCCTGTAAACTCGA
>Ga0134082_10000106_pt1 | contig 24281 bp, 18 predicted proteins | sample 15_taG_6_FD_94473 | JGI IMG/M metagenome (GOLD analysis project Ga0134082, IMG submission 94473) | Grasslands soil microbial communities from the Angelo Coastal Reserve, California, USA - 15_D_Rain_40cm_5_09182015 | ecosystem: Environmental > Terrestrial > Soil > Grasslands ... | reverse complement strand
TGACGGTAGCGGTCACGGTGGCGTTGGCGCCGATTGGTTGGCTCGTCCCCGTTGGGAAGCTCGGCCCCGTGACGTTGAGCGTGTAGCTCGCGGGGATGTTCTGGCCCGTGGTGGCGGTCGTGACCGAGAGGGTGCCCGTCGTCGTCGGGGCCGTGCAACTCACCGTAAAGGTGGTCGTGGCCGTGGTGCCCGCGGTGATGCTCACCGTGCGCGGGTTCGAGCTCACGGTGCAGTTCTGCGCCAGCCCGTTGAGCTGCACCGAGTGGTTGCCAGGCGACAGCCCGCTGAAGGTCACGCTGGTGTTGATGCCGATGGCTTGGCTCTGACTCCCGTCCACCACGACCGTATAGCCGTCGGGATCGAGATTCGAGCCGGTGGTGTTGGTCGTGACCGTCAGGTTGCCGGTCGTCGCGGCGCAGCTCACCGCGAACGTCGTCGAGGCGGTGCCGCCCGCGGGCACCGTGACCGTTCGTGAGGTCCCCCCGCTCGCCGAGCAGTTCGCGGCGACGCCGGAAAGCGCCACGCTGTGATCACCCGCCGATAGCCCGGTGAACGTGACGCTGGCGTTCGTCCCGATCGCTTTGCTCGAGTTCCCGTCTACCGTGACGGTGTAGCCGTCGGGATCGAGGCTCGAGCCGGTCGTACTGGTAGTGGCCGTCAGGTCGCCGGTCTTTGGGATGGCGGCACAGCCAACCGAGAAGCTCGTGGTCCCCACCACCCCGATGATAAGCGAGACGGTCCGCGGGTTGTCGCCGCTCACCGTGCAGTTCGAGGCGACGCCGGAGAGACCGACCGTGTGATCGCCCGCTGCGAGTCCTGTGAAGGTGACGAGCCCGTTCGCGCCCACGGACTGGCTCACCGAGCCGTCTACGGTGACGGTGTAGCCGTCGGGGTCGATGTCGGAACCGGAAGTGCCAACCGTGACGGCAAGTGTGCCCAGGTCCGGCAGCGGGAGCAGGGCCGCATCAGGCTGCGGACTCTCTGAATCGTTGCACGCGGTCGCGCCGAGCAGTATCGCGACCGCCGCTGCCAACCAGCACCGTCCACCGCCGCGTACCATGAGGCTTCCTCCGGAAGGGTCCCTGCCGCCTCTACAATTCGCAGCGCCCCGGGGGCAAAAACCGGACCGGCTCCTAGTGCAGCGGCTGCAACAGGTTAGTGCCGTCTCGCCACGGCGCGCGCGCGGCACAGTGCCGCGTCGCTGCGCCGTGGCGAGCGGTCGGCATCGCCACCACGGCCCGTTGCCTCGACGCAACAGCCGAGCTGCCGGGAGTGGCTCCAAGTGGCGGGGAGGACAGCCCGCTTTTTGCAAAGGTTTACTACGTTCCTGGTACCCTTTCCACGCCGGCTGTGCGAGGTGGCATGACCGATCGACTCATCGAGTCGGGACTGAAGGTGTTCGCGACCTGCCCGCCGTCGTTCACGGCGTCTCCACTGACTTACCGCCGGCAGGTGGTGGACGTCGCGCGCTGGAGCGAAGCCGCAGGGTGCGAGGGGATCCTCGTCTACACCGACAACGGCCTTGTCGACCCGTGGCTCGTGGCGCAGCAGATCCTCACGCACACCAACCGGCTCTGCCCGCTCGTCGCGGTGCAGCCGGTCTACATGCATCCCTATGCCGTCGCCAAGATGGTCGCGACGCTCGGGTTCCTCCACGGGCGACGCGTCTACCTCAACATGGTTGCGGGCGGCTTCAAGAACGACCTCGAGGCGCTCAACGATCCGACGCCCCACGACGAGCGCTACGCCCGGCTGGTCGAGTACACGACGCTCATCATGCAGCTGCTCGGCAGCACGCGACCGGTGACGCTGAACGGGCGCTACTACCGGGTCACTCAGGTGAAGCTGACACCGCCGCTCGACCCCGCCCTCAAACCCGGCGTATTCGTCTCCGGGTCGTCGGACGCGGGGTTGGCGGCGGCCCGACAGCTCGGCGCGCTCGCCGTGCGCTATCCCAAGCCGGTGGCCGAATACGAGGCGGCGCCGCCGATCGACGCCGCCGCGCTCGGGATCCGCATCGGGATCATCGCCCGCGAGGAGGCGAGCGAGGCATGGGCTGTCGCCCGTGGCCGGTTTCCCGAAGACCGCCAAGGGCAGCTCACCCACCAGCTGGCGATGAAGGTCACTGATTCGGAATGGCACAAGCAGCTCTCCCGCCTCGGGGAGACCGCCGCGGCGGAGGACCAGCCGTACTGGATGGTGCCGTTCGAGAATTACAAGACGTTCTGCCCGTACCTGGTAGGGAGCTATGAGCGGGTGGCGGATGAGATCGCGCGCTACGTCGGCGTCGGCTATCGCACCATCATTCTCGACGTCCCGGCCAGCCTGGAAGAGCTCGAGCACATCGGCGTGGTGTGCGAGCGCGCCGCGGCGCGCGTGACGCCGTGAGCGCGCTGGGCCAGCGCGGCGCTCCTCGACGTGCCATCGCGTGCTCCGGGTCGGTGCACGTCGTTCGCGCCGTGGACACATCTTGAGGCAGCTCTCGTGTGGCGCGGCGACGACACGCCGCCCGGGCACCGGAATCGCCGCACCTCCCGCACCGCAGCCGCGTGGCCCAAACCGTGCGGAGGCATGGGTACGCAGCACCGTTCGCACCCAATGAAACTGTTGCCGTTGGACAGGCCTGACCTGATCGAGCTCGTGGCCGGCTGGCTCGGCAAGGAGGAGAACTACAAGTGGCTCGACTTCGGCAACGGCGTCCACACCGTGACCGCAGTGGCGCTCAAGATCATGACGCAGCGGGAGCTCCACTTGCTGCGGGTGTACACGCCGGATGACAGCGATCTGCCGATCGGCGTGTGCGGACTGTCGAACGTGGATCGCCGCTTCAAGACGGCAGGCTCGCTGTGGGTCGTGCTCGGGGAGAAGCGCTACGGGGGCTATGCCAGCCGCGCGGCCTCCAAGCTATTGACCATCGGCTTCAGGGAGCTCGGGCTCGAAGCGGTGGGTGCCTGGACCGTGGACGTCAACGCGGCCGCCCGTCGGGGACTGGAGCGCCTCAACTTCACATACATCGGGCGGCAGCGGCGGTGCCACTGGATCGATGGCCGGCCGTACGATCGGCTGTTGTACGACCTGCTCGCGACGGAGCACCGGGAGCTCGACCATGACTGACGCCCGGGACCTGGAGGCCCAAATCGCCGAGGTGTTCGCCGAGCGCCTGCAGGTGGAAGTGCCGTCGCCGGACCTGGATCTGTTCGAGGGCGGCGTGGTCGACTCGCTGATGTTCGTCAAGCTACTGACCTCGCTCGAGCAGCGGTTCGGTTTCCGCATCTCTTTCGAGGAGCTCGAGATCGACGATTTTCGTACGCTCCGCCATATCGCTCGCTTCGTGGCTGCGAAGCGAGCCCCGCAGGTGCGCCGCGTGAGCGCGTCGTAGCGCTCCCGGTCGGAGACGCAGAGACCCCGCAGTGCCGTGACCGGCGCTGCGGGGTCGCAGGTTCGAGAATGGGCCTGAGTGGAGTTGAACCACTGACCTCACGCTTATCAGGCGTGCGCTCTAACCACCTGAGCTACAGGCCCTGCTGCTCGTCACTCCCAATCCCGCCGCGGTCCTTTGCGCGGCCGGAACTCCTCGTCCTCTTCGTCGTCAAATTCGTCATCCAAGTCGTCGTATTCGTCGAGATCGTCCAGATCCTCCTCGTCGAGCTCGTCCTCATCCAGCTCGTCGTCGAAGTCCTCGTCCAGGTCCTTGTCCTCTTCGAAGTCTTCGAACTCTTCGTCGTCGAGACTGTCGCTGCGACGCTTGAGCGACCAGTCCGACGTCTCACGGGACAACATCGTCACCCCCAGCTGAGGTTGCGGTTGATGGTTTGAGCGAGCGATCCGGCGCTGCTTACGATTCCTCGGCCCGCGCGTTTCGGGCGAGCTTGCGGCGCTCCGTGGCGCCCAGGGCCCGCTTGCGCAACCTGATGGACGACGGCGTCACCTCGATTAATTCGTCGTCCTCGATGTATTCGAGCGCGAGCTCCAGGGTGATCTGCCGCGGCGGCTCGAGAATGATCATCTCGTCCGACGCGGTCGTCCGCATGTTCGTCAGCTTCTTCTCCTTCGACGGATTCACATCCATGTCGTCGGTCCGGGCGTTCTCTCCCACGATCATGCCCTCGTACACGGGATCGCCGGGCTTCACAAACATCGTGCCGCGCTCCTGCAAATTGAAGAGCGCGTACGCCACCGCCACCCCCTGCCGGTCCGCGACCATCACCCCCCGGCTCCGCCCCGAGATCGGCCCCGCCCACGGCCCGTAGTCGTAGAAGCGGTGATGCATGATTCCCGTCCCCCGCGTATCCGTCAAGAACTCGGAGCGGTACCCCAGCAAGCCCCGGGCGGGCACTTTGAACCGCATCCGCACGGTCCCCACTCCGGGGTTCTTCATGTCGAGCAGCGTCGCCCGGCGGGGGCCGAGCTTTTCCATCACCACCCCCAAATACACCTCGGGGCAGTCGATCATCAGCTCCTCATAGGGCTCAAGCTGCTCCCCGTTCGGCCCTTCACGCGGGATGATGCGCGGCCGGCTCACCTGGAACTCGTACCCCTCGCGCCGCATCGTTTCCATCAACACGCCGAGGTGCAGCTCCCCGCGACCCGACACGGTAAACGTCTGGGGATCGTCTGTCTCCTCCACCCGCAGCGCCACGTTGCGCTCGAGCTCCCGGAACAGCCGCTCCCGCAACTGCCGGCCGGTGACGAACTTCCCCTCCCGTCCGGCGAAGGGGGAGTCGTTAACCTTGCAGTCCACCGAGATCGTCGGCTCCTCGACCGCGATGCCCGCCAGCCGCTCGAGGTGGTCGGGCGCCGTGATCGTCTTCCCGATCTCGACGCCGGCCAACCCGGCGAGGGCGACGATTTCGCCCGCCTCGGCCTCCTCCAACTCCACCCGCTCCAGCCCCTCGAAGCCGAACAGCTTCACGACGCGCGCCTGCTCGTAGGGCCCGTCCCCCAGGGGCCCCGGCGGGCCCAGCGGCAGTAGCGCGACGGTGTCGCCCAGCCGCATGCGGCCCCGCTCGATCCGCCCGATGGCGATCCGGCCCAGATACGATGAATAGTCGAGGGTCGAGACGAGCATCTGCAGTGGTCCGCTCAGGTCCGCGTGGGGCGCGGGGATCGTGCCGAGGATGGTGTCGAACAGCGGTTTCAGGTCGGTGCCCGGCGTCTTGAGGTCAAAGGTGGCCGTGCCCGCCCGGCTCGATGTATAAAGGAAAGGGCAGTTGAACTGCTCGGGGGTCGCGTCCAGCTCCAGAAACAGCTCCAGCACCTCGTCGTGCACCCGCAGGGGCTCCGCGTCGTGGCGGTCGATCTTGTTGACCAGCACGATCGGCTTCAACCCCAGGGCCAACGCCTTCCCCGCCACAAACTTGGTCTGCGGCATCGGCCCGTCGGCGGCATCCACCAGCAGCAGGAAGCCGTCGACCATCCGAAGGATCCGCTCCACTTCGCCCCCGAAGTCCGCATGCCCCGGGGTGTCCACGATGTTGATCTTGGTGTCGCCCCAGCGTACCGCCGTGTTCTTCGCCAGGATGGTGATCCCCCGCTCGCGCTCCAGCGGGTTCGAGTCGAGCACCCGCTCCCCCACCTGCTGGTTGGCGCGGAACACCCCCGCTTGGCGGAGCATCTGGTCCACCAGCGTGGTCTTCCCATGGTCGACGTGGGCGATGATGGCGATGTTGCGGATCTGCAAGGGGCTACGTTCCTGATGATGGCTCGAATCGAGGGGCGCAGTATAGGAGGGTGGTCTCGAAAATACAAGACGGGGAGAGGGGAGAAGGGAGCGGTACCATACGGCCCAGGACGTGGTGACGCTCCTCACCGGAGGGTCCTTCCCCGCGCTTCCTGCTCCCGTCATTCACACGTCTGGTCTCGCTCCATTTGCACCGTCACGTGCCCGATTCCCATGTCCCCCAGGCGGTCCTGGACCGCTTCGAGCACGCGCTGGTTGTCGCCCGGGTTCTGGACGACGAGGTGCCCGCTCATGGCGATGATGCCGCTCGTCACCGTCCACACATGCAGGTCGTGCACCGACGCCACGCCGGGGACGGTGGCGATGCGGTCGTGCACCTCAGAGAGCGCGATATGGGCCGGTGCTGCCTCGAGCAGCACGTCTGCGCTCTCCTTCACGAGGCGCCACGCGCTGGCGAGGATCAGCAGGGAGATGAGGATCGAGGTCAGCGGGTCGGCGGCGACCCAGCCGATCGCGAGGATGATCGCGCCGGCGGCGAGCGCCCCGCCGGAGCCGAGGGCGTCGCTCAGCAGGTGGAGATACGCACCCCGCTCATTGAGCGAGTGGTTGTGCCCGCGGTGCAGGAGCGTCGCTCCGGCAACGTTGGCGACGAGCCCGAGCCCGGCGACGGCGGCGAGCAGCGCACCTTGGACTGGCGCGGGGTCACGCAGCCGGTGCAGGGCCTCGATCGCTACGCCGATTGAGATCGCCAACAACGCCGCGCCGTTCACCAACGCCGCCAGGATCTCGAGCCGCAGCAGTCCGAAAGTGCGCTCCGCCGTGGCGGGACGCCGGGCCAGGTAAGCCACGCCGAGCGCGAGCCCGAGGGCGCCGACGTCGGCGAGCATGTGACCAGCGTCCGCGAGCAGCGCCAGGGAGTGCGCCACCCAGCCACCCACAGCCTCGGCGACCATCACCACAGCCGAGATCCCCAGCACGACCGCCAGGCGACGCCGGCTTTCGGCGCGCAGCGGCGCGCGGTGGGTGCACTGGACTTCTAACGGCAAACTCGCCATCGGCCGTCAGCCTTCAGGCCGTTCGCTGCGCCGAGCTGCCGACGGCTGACGGCTGACGGCGCCTTGTCGCACGCGCACCGCCTCCGCATGCCCAAACAGGCCCTCGGCTTCCGCCAGCGCAATGATGTGCGCCGCGTCTTGTTCGAGCTGCCATTCCGAATACCCGATCACGCTGATGCGCTTCACGAAATCGTACACCCCCAACGGCGAAACATACCGGGCGGTTCCGCTGGTGGGCAACACGTGTGACGGGCCCGCGAGGTAGTCGCCCACCGGCTCGGGCGTGGAGGCGCCGACGAAGATCGCCCCGGCGTGCCGGATGCGGCGCGCCACGGGCCACGGGTCGCGCGTCAGCACCTCCAGGTGCTCGGGCGCCCGCCGGTTGGCGACTTCGACGGCACTATCCAGATCCGGAACCACCACAACAACGCCGTGTGCGGCGAGCGAGCGTTCGACGATCGTCTTCCTCGGCGCGCGCGCCACCTGCCGCGCCAACTCGTTATCGAGCGCGTCCGCCAGCACAGTGCTCGTGGTGACGCACCACGCGCAGGCGTCTTCATCGTGCTCGGCCTGGGCGATCATGTCGGCCGCGATGAAGCGCACGTCCGCGTGCCCGTCGGCGATGATCAGCACCTCGGTCGGTCCGGCCATCATGTCGATCCCGACCTCCCCTGCCACCTGACGCTTCGCCTCGGTCACGAACCGGTTGCCCGGACCCACGATCTTGTCGACCCGCGGGATCGTGCGCGTGCCGTAGGCGAGCGCGGCGATCGCCTGCGCACCGCCGATCCGGAACACCCGATCCACTCCGGCCAGCCGCGCCGCGGCCAGCACCACGTCGGGCGTCTCGCCCCCGCGCCCGGGCGGCGTGACCATGACGATCTCCGCCACTCCGGCGACGACCGCCGGCACCGCATTCATTATTACAGTCGAGGGATAGGCGGCCTTGCCCCCAGGGACGTACAGCCCCACCCGCTCGAGCGGCACCACCCGCATGCCGATCTCGGTGCCGTGCTCGTCGCGCTCAAGAAAGCCCTCATCGGCCTGGCGGGCGTGATAGCCCCGCACGCGCCGCACGGCCGTTTGCAGTGCCGCGTGAACGGCGCGAGGGATCTTTTCGAGTGCATCCTGACACCTGACACCGGGCACCTCCCACTGCTCCGGCGCCAGATCCACGCCGTCGAGTCGCTTGGTGTGCTCGCGCACAGCCGCGTCGCGGGAGGTGCGCACATCGTCCAGGATCGCGCGCACCGCGCGCGCAGTGTCCGGGTCGGCTCCCCCGATCCGCGGCAGGTGGGGCGCCAGCACGTCATACGGCGGCGCTTGAAGTCGAGTGAGCACCGGCTATGTTCCCGCCTCTATGCCCGGGCCTCTGTCACAGTCGATCGGCATGCGCCTCATCGCGGTTGTGTTGCTGGTGCTGGCCAACGCGTTCTTCGTCGCGGCGGAGTTCGCGCTCGTCGCCGCGCGGCGCACGCGCATCGACGCCCTGGTGCGGCGCGGCGACCGGAAGGCTAAGACCGTCCAGACAGCGCTGCAAGATCTCTACCGGCAGCTGTCGGCCGCACAGCTCGGCATCACCGTCGCCTCGATCCTGCTCGGCTACGTGGCCCAGGACACCGTGGCCCACCTGTTCCACGACTGGTTCGCCGCGCTGCCCGCCGCGCTCAGCTTCCTCACGCGGGGCGGCGTCGCCTCGACCGTCGCCGTCGCGGTGATTTCCTTCCTCCACGTGGTGTTCGGCGAGCAGGCGCCCAAAGCCTGGGCCATCACCTATCCCGAGGGAACGAGCCGCTGGATCGCGGCGCCGCTGATCTTCTTCTCCTGGATCACGCGGCCGTTTACCGACCTGCTCAACTGGAGCGCCAACCGGGTCGTCCGGCTGCTGGGGATCCGGAGCGCGACCGCCGAGCTCGAGCGGATCCACTCCCCTGAGGAAATCCGCATGCTCGTCGAGCAGAGCCGCAAGACCGGGCGTCTCGCAGCGGACGACGCGCGCCTCCTCGAGGGCGTGTTCGAGTTCAGTGAGAAGACGGCCCGCGAGGTGATGACCCCCCGCACCGACATCGTCGCGCTGCCGATCGACCTGACGCTCGAAGAGGCGGCGGATCAGGTCGCCGTCGCCGGGCGGTCGCGCTACCCCGTGTACCGCGAGACGCTCGACGACATCGTCGGCCTGGTCCACGCGAAGGACATCCTCGCGGGGCTCCGGTCGGCGAAGGGCGGCTCGCTCCGCGCCATTCTCCGCCCCGCCGTGTTCGTGCCCCGCACCCGCGAGGTGGAGGACGTGCTCGCGGACATGAAGCGTCAGAAGATTCACCTCGCCATCGTGCTCGACGAGTTCGGCGGCACCGCTGGACTGGTCACGATGGAGGACCTGCTCGAGGAGATCGTCGGCCAGATCTACGACGAGTACGATCGGCCCAGCGCCGAGACCCGTGCAGCGCCGGGCGAGGGCGCCCCCTTGCTGCCCGGCGCCATGCCGCTGCGCGACGTGAACCAGACCTACGGGCTCGACCTCGACGAGACGAGCTACACCACGATCGGCGGCTACCTGTTCGGCACGCTCGGCCGACTTCCCAAGGTCGGCGACCACGTGCCCGTGAAGGGCGCGGCGTTCGAAATCGTGCAAATGGACGGCCGCCGAGTCGGTGCCGCACGCCTGCTGCAGCGGGCCGCCGGTGAGGGAACGGCGCAGTGACCCGGCGGTCCTCCATCGCCCCGATTCCGCCGGGCGCACTCGATCTCACGGGCGCCGCCGTGCGTCGCCGGCGCACCCTCCAGAGCCGCATGCTCGAGCGGCTCGAGGCGGCTGGCTACGAAGAGATCATCCCACCCACCTTCGAGTACGCCGAAGTCTTCGTGCGCGCCGGCGGCGGAGCGGCCGACATCGCGGACCGGCTGATTCGCTTCCTCGACCTGGACGGCAAGCTGCTGGCGCTGCGCTACGACTTCACTGCCAGCGTGGCGCGCCTCGCCGCGACCAAGCTCGCCGATCGGCCCACGCCGCTGCGCCTCTCGTACGCCGGCAAGGTATTCCGCCAAGACCCTGAGCGGGAAGGGCGCCGGCCGCGCGAAATCCTCCAGGTGGGCGGTGAGCTGCTGGGGGAAGGCGGCGTGGTGGCCGACGTCGAGGTGCTGCGCCTCGCGCTCGCGCTCGTGGGCTCCGCTGGCGTCGCAGAATTTCAGCTGAACTTGGGCCACGTCGGTGCGCTGGCGCCGGCACTCGCGGCCCTCTCACTCGACGAGCGCGCCGCGGTGCGGCGCCTGATCGACCGGAAGGACGCCGCCGGACTGGCCGCCGCCGCGCCCGGCCCACTGACCGAATTGCCGTTCATCATCGGCCGGCGCGAGGCGCTCGACCGTGCTGCTCGGGTGATCGACACCGCGCCCGGATCGAACGGTGCGATCGCGCGGCTCGAGGCGATCGACACCGCCCTGTCCGGAAGCGAGCGACACCACGTCGTGTACGACTTCGGCGAGGTGCGCGGTCTCGACTACTACACGGGCATCCACTTCGAGATCTTCATCGCGGGAGCGGGGACGGCTGTCGGAGCGGGTGGTCGCTACGACGATCTGATGGGCCGCTTCGGCCGGCCTCTCCCTGCGGTGGGGCTCGCGCTCGACCTCGATGCGCTGGCCGCGGCGGCGCCGTGACCGCGCGGACCATCCTAAAGATGGCGCTCGCCAAAGGGCGTCTCCTCGAGCCGTCCCTCGCTCTGCTCCGGACCAGCGGCGCGGCGGTGGCGGAGCCCGCTACCAACCGGAAGCTGCTCGTACCCTCGTCGGACGGGTCGCTGTCGGTGCTGTTCGTGAAGCCTGCCGACGTCCCGGTGTACGTGGAGTCGGGTGCGGCGGACGTCGGGATCACGGGCACCGACGTGCTGCGCGAAACGGAGGCCGACGTGCTCGAGCCGCTCGCACTCGGCTTCGGCCGCTGCCGCCTGGTCGTCGCGAGCCCGACCGAGGTTCCATACCCGGCCCTAACTGGCGGCGTCACGCCGCGGGTCGCGACGAAGTACCCCCGGTTGACGCGCGCCTTCTTCGCCGAAACCGGTCTGGGCGTGCAGGTGATCGCGGTGAGCGGCAGCGTCGAGGTGGCCCCGCTGCTCGGACTGTCGCACTGGATCGTGGACCTGGTCGATACTGGTCGCACGCTGCGCGAGAACGGCCTCGTCGAACGCGCGCAGATCCTGGACGTCGGCGCCGTACTGGTGGTGAATCGGGCGAGTCAAAAGCTACGACTCGAGCAGCACCAGCAACTGCTCGAGCAGCTGCGGGTCGCCGACCGGTCGCGTGCAACCCCGGGGCGTCGCCCCGGGGTCAGCCGCCCGTAGCCAAATTCAAGCGGCTGACCCCGGGCCGGTGGCCGGGGTCACCGGCCCTTCCGGCCCGCCAGCTCTACCGCCAGCTCGAGCGCCGCCCGCATGGAGCTCGGGTCCGCCACGCCTTTCCCGGCGATATCGAACGCCGTCCCGTGATCGGGGGCCGTCCGCGGAAACGGCAGCCCGAGGGTGACATTCACACCCGTGCCGAACCCGGCGACCTTTACCGCCGTCATCCCGACGTCGTGATACGGCGTGAGGACGGCGTCGAACTCTCCGCGGAGCGCCCGCACGAAGACGGTGTCCGCGGAGAGGGGGCCCGCCGCGGCGAGGGCTTCGGCCGCCGGGCGCAATACTCGATCGTCCTCGTCGCCGAACAGCCCTGAGTCGCCGGCGTGCGGGTTGAGCGCGCACACGGCGAGCCGCGGCTGTGCGATCCCCCACCACACCCGCAGCGCCGCCTCCGTGATCCGGCCGGTGCGCACGACGCGCTCGGTCGTGACGGCGCGCGGCACGTCCCGCAGCGGCAGATGAGTGGTGACGAGCACTACCCGGAGCCCGCGCGTGGTGAGCATCATCGCCACGTCGCGGTCGCCCGCGAGATGCGCCAGGAACTCCGTGAGGCCCGGGTAGCGGAATCCGGCGAGATGCAAGGCGTGCTTGTGCACCGGCCCCGTGACGACGGCGTCCACGTTCCCGTCCCGGGCGAGCTGTACTGCACGTTCCACCGCCTGGCCCGCGAGCCGGCCGGCGAGAGCCTCAGGGGAGAAGGGAGAAGGGAGAGGTTCGCTCCGGCGCACCGCAACCGATCGATCAGCTGAGGGGACCTCTCCCTTCTCCCCTCTCCCGGCGTTCCACACGCCGATCCCGACCTTGGCATCCGCTCGCAGGTCGCCGACCTGATCGTCCGCCCCGATCACCGTGACCTCGGCATCGAGGGGCGCGGACGCCAGCGCGCGCGCGACGACCTCCGGCCCGATGCCGCGCGGGTCGCCGAGAGTGACGGCGAGACGCGGGCGGCGGGCCACGGCGTCAGGGGCGGATGTCGACGTAGGTCGTGCGGCGCAGGATCTCGAGATAGTGCTGCACCGCGAGCTGCTGGCCCATGTTCTCGCGGATCCGGTCCTTCACGTCCTCGAAGCTCAACTCACCCTCGGGCAGGCGTTTCGTGAGCTCGAAGACGACGAACTTGGGCCGCCGCGAGTCCGCCCCCACCTCGAACACCGGCTTCAAGCCGGGGACGGTGTCGCTGCCGATCGCGCGCTGGTAGTCCGGCGGCAGCTGGGTCAGGGGCAGCTCCGGTACGATCTTGCCTTCCTGGGGATCTCCATAGCGGCGCGCCAGCGAGTCGAAGGGCGCGCCGGCGGCGAGAGCGGCGTGCACCGAATCGGCCACGCGACGCGCCCGCTCGATCTGCGCAGCGGAGATGCTCGGGGCGATCAGCACATGGCGCGCCAACACCTCCGCCGGCTGGACGCGCTCCACCTGGATGATGTGGTAGCCGAACTCGGTCTCGACCGGATCGGAGATCTCCCCGGGCCGGAGCCGGAAGGCGATGTCCTCGAATTCCTTGACCATTACGGCACGGCGGAACCACCCCAGCTCACCGCCCTGCTCCCGCGACGCGCTGTCGGCGGAGTATTTCTTCGCCACGTCCGCGAAGTTCGCGCCGTGCCGCAGCACCACCACCAGCGACTCCGCGAGCTGTCGCGCCCGCGCTCTGGCGGTGGAGTCCGCCCGCGGGGTGACGACGATCTGCCGGAACGAGATCGCCGCCGGGCGCTTCGGCTGCTGCGCGCGGTTTTCCTCCCAGAACTGGCGCATCTGCGCGTCCGTGGGCGGGATCGGCCGCAACTTGCCCTTCTCCCGCAGCTGATCGAGCAAGCGCTTCTGCAGAATCCCACGGCGCTGCTGATCCGCCAGCCAGCGGCGCCATTCCTCCTCCGACAGGAACTGGGCCGCCCGGAGCTGCGCTTGAAACTCGGTGATCGACGTGAATTGCTTCCGCACGTTCTGCACAGTCTGCTCGACCTGGTCCTGAACTTCCTGGTCGGTGACCTTGATCGTCGTGTCGCGCTCCGCCTGCTGGACCACCAGCTCCTCATCCACCATCTGACCGAGCACCTGGCGCCGCGCCGCGGCCCGGCCGGCGGAATCGGTGGGGAGCGTCATCCCCTGCGCCTGCGCCAGCACGAGCTGCTCCTCCACCTGCGACGCGAGAATCGGCTTCGACCCCACGATCGCCACGATGCGGTCGACGGGCCGAGCCGAGGCCAGCTCCCTTTGGCCTGCCGCACGTGCCGCACCTCCCAAGACGAGGGCGAGCCCGAGCCGCATCGCGCTGCCGCCGCGCATGTTACCGCGGCGCCCGCTGCTTCGCGCTGTCGGCGGGCGGCGCGGGCGGCGGCCCCGGCGCGGGCTTGAGACCGGTGCCGCTGCCACGGCTGGCGGAATCGCGCTGTGCGCGGATCGCCTGCGCGCGCTCCAGCGCCTGCGCCAGCCCCGCCTCGTTGACGGACCAGCCTTGCCCCGGACGCAGGGCCATCGCGAGAAACGGAGGCACCGGGAAGAACTGCGCCGCCCCCTGCTCGAAGACCCGATCGAGGTACTCGTTGACATGCCGCGTCGCGAGCTCAATGCGCGCCGGCTCCGTCGCCGCGGAGTCCTTGAGGACCCGCGGTGAGAGCGCGAGCAGGGTCCTCAGGATCGTCAGCACCGAGTCGTGTTCGGTCTGGAGTCCCCGCCAGTCCTCGGGCGTGAGCCGTACGCCGGCCGAGTCGACCTCCCGCAGCAACAGCTCGCGCTGCGCCAGACGACGGACGAACTCGGTGAGCTGGGCGTCGCTCGCCATGCCGATGCTGCTCACATCGCGCTGGTCAAGGGCGAACAGCCACCGAGCCAGGTCCCGCACCCGAAACACGCCGCCACGGTAGGTAGCGAGCTTGCGGCGATCCTCCGTGGCCGGCGCGACCTCCTGGATCGCCTGGCGGACGAGCGCCGCGGCCCCGCTCTGGACCTTCAAGTCGCGCTGCGCGGCGAGACTATCGATGTACGCCGAGTCGAAGTGCACCGCCATGGCGGTCTCGAGCTCCGTGCGGAACGAGTCGCGCACCTCCTCGAGCGGGGGACGGCGAATGATGTGAAAGCCGAACGGCGACCGCACCAGCCCGCTCATCGCGCCCGGGGCGAGCCGCCACGCCACGGTGTCGAATGCCGGGACGAACCGGCCGCGCCCCACCGCGCCGAGGTAACCGCCGCGCGACTTCGACCCGGGATCCTCCGAATAGCGCTTCGCCAGCTGGCTGAAGTTGGCGCCGCGCTGGGCCTGCACCTGCCGGAGCAATCCTTCCGCCTGCTGCTTCTTGTCCTGCTCGACCTTGGACGCAGCGCTCGGGGGGACGCTCACGAGGATGTGCTGGAACAGGCGGACGTCGCCGGCGTGGTACGCCGAATCCGTCTGGGCCGGCGTGAGCTTCGCGCGGGCGGCGACCAGTTGATCGTGGTAATGCTCCCACCGGAGCTGCGCGACGTTGGGCCAGTTGGCCTCCAGCACCAGCGCCGAATCGTCCATGTTGCGGCCGCGGGCGAGCTCCACTGCGAACACCGCATAGTCCAGGTAGACCGTAGTGAGCCCCGTGACCGCTTCGGTACGCAGCGGCACCTTCTTGGCTCGGCCGGCGAGCTCCGCCAGGCGCGCCACAGTCAGGGTCTGCCCCGCCGCGGTCCCCGCCACTGCAGGATGCGCGGAAAACGCGTCTCGGAGAGCGCCGCATCCCGCGAGCGTCAACAGCGCGACTACCAGACCCAACCGTCGCATCCTGTCTCCTTAGGCGTGAGAGTCCTGCAGAACCGCCGTGAGGGCCCGCACGAGACCGGGACCGATGGCTTCGCCGCCCAGCCGGCGCAGCCGGAGAGAGAGCGGCGCCGGGCGCCGCACCTCGGCCTCGAACTGCACGGCATCGAGCGCCGCCGTCAACCCGGCGAGGCGCGGATGCGCGTCCCGCCGAAACGTGAGCCGCGCCTCGTCGCCTTTGACGAGGACCAGCTCCAGTCCCGCCTGGGCGCCGAGCGCGCGGAGCTCGGACACGAGAAGCAAGCGCAGCGCGTCGTCCGGGAGAGGGCCGAACCGGTCGCGTAGCTCCTCGCGCACCGCTTGAATCTCGCACGGCCGCCCGGCCCGCGCCAGCCGCCGATACAGATCGAGCTTCGCCGCCGCGTCGGGCACGTAACTGTCCGGCAGATGAGCGGGTCGGTCCAGGATGACCTCTGGCGGCGCGAACGTCGCGCTGCCTGCCTGTCCCTCTCCACCTTTCAGCGCGTCGACGGTTTCCTGGAGCCACCGCAAGTACATGTCGAAGCCCACGGCCTGCGCATGGCCCGATTGCTCGCCGCCCAGCAGGTTTCCGGCGCCGCGCAGCTCGAGGTCGCGCAGTGCGATGCGATAGCCGGCGCCCAGATCCGTGTGATGCTCCAGGACGCGCAGCCGCTCCTCGGCGTCGGCGTCCACAAGGTCGGGCGCCAGCAGATAGCAATAGGCGCGACGGTGGCTGCGGCCCACACGCCCCCGCAGCTGGTACAACTGCGCCAGACCGAGCTGATCCGCGCGGTTCACGATCATCGTGTTCGCATTCGGCACGTCCAAACCCGATTCGACGATCATCGTGGACACGAGGATGTCCACTTCGGCCCGCACGAACCGCGCCATCACGTCATCGAGCTCCGCCTCCTTGAGCTGGCCATGCGCCACCGCGATACGCGCCCGCGGTGGCGCGAGCGCACGCACCCGCTCGGCGATCGTATCGATCGTCTCGATGCGGTTATGGACGAAATACACCTGCCCGGCCCGGTCGAGCTCCCGCGCCAGCGCCTCCTCGATCAAGGCGTCGTCCCAGGGCTCGATAAACGTCAGTACCGGCGAGCGGTCCTTCGGCGGCGTCTCGAGCAGCGTCAGGTCGCGCAGTCCGGCGAGCGACAGGTGCAGCGTGCGCGGGATCGGCGTCGCGGTGAGCGTCAGCACGTCCACCGCGAGCTTCAGCGCCTTCAGCCGCTCCTTGTGCCGGACGCCGAACCGGTGCTCCTCGTCCACGATCAAGAGCCCGAGCTCGTGAAACTTGACGTCGCGGGAGAGCAGCCGGTGGGTGCCGATCACCAGGTCCACGGTGCCCTGCTCCAGGCCCTGGACGACTCGCTGCGTGTCCCTGGGATTGCGGAACCGCGAGAGCACCTCGATCCGCACGGGGTAATCGGCGAGCCGCTCTCGGAAGGTGCGCCCGTGCTGCTCGGCGAGGATCGTCGTGGGGGCGAGGACCGCGACCTGTTTGCCCGCCTGCACCGCCTTGAACGCGGCCCGCAGCGCAACTTCGGTTTTGCCGTACCCGACGTCGCCGACCAGCAGCCGGTCCATGGGCCGGGCGCGCTCCATGTCGCGCTTCACCTCCTCAGCGGCGCGACGTTGATCGGGAGTGTCTTCGTACAGGAAGGCCGACTCCAACTCGCGCTGCCATGCGGTGTCGGGCGGGAAGGCGAACCCGGTGGCGAGCTGGCGGCGCGCGTACAGGTCGAGGAGTTCGGCCGCCATCTGGCGGATGGCGGCCCGTGTCTTGTCGCGCTGGCGCTGCCACGTCGTCGCGCCGAGACGGTGCAGCTTGGGCGGCGGCGTGTCTCCGTTCCCGGCGGCTCGGTAGGGCTCGAGCTGATCCAGCCGGTAGAGCGGGACGTTGAGCCGGTCGCCGCCTTCGTATTCGACGACCGCCACTTCGAGCGTGCCGCCCTCCGAGCCGACCGCGATCGTCTGGATCCCGCGATACAGCCCGATCCCGTGTTCGAGATGCACCACGTAGTCTCCCGCCTGCAGCGCACGGGCCGCCGCCGTGGGGGACGCCTCACGGTAGCGCCGCGGCCGCCGCAGGCGGCGTGCGCGCCGAAAGATTTCGTGGTCGGTCAGCACGCGAAGCGCCGGCAGCACAAAGCCGCCGTCCAGCGCTCCGATCACCAGCGTCGCGGCCTCCGCGCCGAGCAGCTCCTCCAGCCGCTCCAGCTGGCCTTCGTTGTCGCACAGGATCACCGTCGGCGGGCCACCCGCCACGAGCCGGCGCAGTCGCTTGATGTCGCGGTCCACCGGCTCGGGCGGGCCGACCGGGAAGCGGGCGGCAGCGTCCGGCGCATTCAGCACGAGACGCGCGAACGCCGCCAGCCCACGGTGCCAGCGCTCCGGAGCGAGGAACAGTTCGTCCCGCGCCGGCGGCTCCTCGCCCAGGCGGCGGGCGATCTCGAGGTGGTGCGCCGCGTCCGCCCAAGCGCGATCGACTTCCCGCGCCAGAGCGGATTCTTGTTCCAACACGAGCAGCGCATCGGTAGGGAGGAGATCGAGCAAGGGCTGCCGCTGTAGGGGCGCAGCATGCTGCGCCCCTACGGTGGTCGTGACCCCCTCGGTTTTCACCGGTAGTATCGTGACCCGCTCGATCGGCTCCCCTGAGCGCTGCGAGTCGAGATCGAACGTGCGCAGCGACCCGACCTCATCACCCCACCACTCGACCCGCGCCGGCGACGCCATCCCGAAGCCATATACGTCGAGGATCCCGCCGCGCACGCTGAATTGGGCGACCTCGGTCACCGTGGGGACGCGATCGTACCCCATCGCACCCAGCCGCCGGACGATCTCAGTGAGACTCCCGGGGCCCGGGGCCTGGGGCCCGGGGCCCGCCTCCAGCACCAGCCGCATCGCTTGCAGCGCCGCCGGCACGCCCGTGCGCTCCGCCGTGGCACGGGCCGTCGTGACCAGAATTCGGACCCTTGCCGACAGCAGCGACTCGACCGTCTCGATCCGTTCCCCTGCGATCTCGAGGTGCGGTTCCTCGGCGCCGAGCGCTTCCCGTTGCGGATAGAGCGCCGCCACGTCGCCTGCGAGGGCGCGGGCGTCCGCGAGCCAGCGCTCGGCGTCCGTCGGGGTGGCCGTGACCACGACGAACACTCGCTGGGAGAGTCGGCGCGCCAGCGTCGCGACGAGCAGGGCCGGACTCGAACCGGGAAGGCCGGACACCGGGACCCGGGTCCCGGGCCCCGGTAGACCGGCGGCGAGCGCTCGGGTCGCCGCTAGCTCGTCAAAGCGGTCGATGAGGAAGTCGAGCGACATCAGCGGGCGCGCGTCGCGACGCCAAGCTCCACCGCCGCGACGAGCAGTGCGAGCGCGAGCAGCAGGCCGCTCACGTCCGCCCGACGCGTGCCAGCGAACCGCTCCGCGGCGAAGCGCGCCTCGTCTTGCACCTCGGCGCCGATGGCGCGGCGCACGACAGCCGCCGCAGCGGGCGTCAGATCGGACTCGCGACCATCGGGCCCGGACACCGTCGCCCCGACCGTGTCGGCCCCGTGCACATGGAAAAGCACGCCGGGCGGGCCCTCCGCTTCCTCAATCTGGGCCTCGCCGCGCGCCAGGCGGTTCACGAGCGCATCCACGAACGGCACGAACGCGGGGGACGCAGGCAGCGCGGTCCACACGGTGTCGAGGCGGCTGCCCAGCAGCACCACGTCACCCTCCCGCACCAGCCAGGGATCGCCGTTCACGGTGGCGATGACGGCCGTCGAGTCTCCCCCTTCGAGCCGATAGCGCCGCGCGACCGAAATCCCGTTGAGGCCTGCGAGACTCGCCGTCGCGACCGGTCCGGGGGTCGCGGTGGCGCCGAACCGCCAGCGCTCGCCGCGCGCCGCGAGCGCGCGATTCGCCTGACCGACGAGAGCGGGATCCGCGGGCGGGAGCAGGACGGTCTTCCCGGCGCTCCCCTGCAGCCGCTCCCCCAGCGAGACGTCGCTTCCCTCGGCGATGCGTTTCCCCTGCATGAGCACGGCGAGCGCCGCCGCCACGAACCGCCCTGCGCTAGGGTCGGCGCGCACGCGGGCGGGAGGCGCGACGCGCCACACGAACGCTCGGCGGTCGTCGGCGCGCAGCTCGTCGGGATCGAGCACCGCCTCTCCGAGCCACCAGCCGGGCGTCACGCTCGGCAGCGGGACCGCCGCGCTCGACCCAGTCGAGACAAGCGCCCGTCCTACGTCGCGACTCCGCCCCCCGGGACTCGCCGTCGCTCGCAAGCGCACCGTCACCGGCGCCGGGCCGGCACCGGGAGTGCCCGCCAGCGTGATCGTGACCGCACCGTCGATGACCTGCGCTTGCGCGACACCCCGGTTCGCCAGCCCCTGGCCCGGCGGGGCGAGCGCAAGCACCCGTACGCCGCGCGGCACCTCCGCCCGGCCCACTCCGAAGGCGGTGCGCTGTAGATCGCTCACGACCTCCACCTCGCGTCCCGGGAGCGGCTCCGCGTCAACGAGCCGGGTCGCCCGCGCCACCGCCGCGGTGAGGTCGAGGCGCCGCCAGTCGGGCTGTACGCTGTCCACGGTTGCGAGCAGCGCTTCGCGCGAGCCGGCCCGCGCTACGCCGTCGGCCAGGATTAGCCACAAACGATCCCCAGATCCGGCGCGGGCGATCGACGCGCGTGCCACACTCTTCAAGCGCGCGAGCAGCGGGCGTCCATCCACGACCGCGCCGGAGGACGGAGAGTTGTCGAGGATCAGCACCAGCGCTGTCGGCTCGTGCGTCCCTCCCCCGCCGCCGGCATGGGACCGCACAAGCGGCCGCGCCGCGGCCATCACAATCAACGCAATCAGTGCGGTCCGCAGAATCAGGAGCAGCAGGTGCCGCAGTTTGAGCCGCCGCGCGCTCTGCCGCTCGGCCTCGCTCAAGTAACGAATCGGTGGAAACTCCGCTTCGGGGGGCACGCGCCGCTCGAGCAGGTGCAGCAGCGCGGGGATCGCCGCGGCGGCGAGCCCGATGAGCGCCAGCGGATGCAGAAAGGTCACGCGAGGAGACGCAGCGCCATGCCGAACGGCAAGTCGGTCAGCACGTGGTGGTACCCGATGCCGTGCCGTCGACACGCGGTACGCCACGCCGAGACCTCGCGCCGCACCGTCTCGGCATAGGCGCGGGCGAGCTCGCGCGGTCGTACCACAACGCTCGCCGGAGACTCGGGATCCCGGAACCGGACTTCGGGCGGACCGGACAGCTCGGCTTCCGCCGGGTCCATCAGGTGAAACACGATGACGTTGTGGCCGCGGTGGCGCAGGTAGCGGAGCGCGGTGAGCGCGAGGGTGCGGTCGAACAGCAAGTCGGACACGAGCACTACCAGGCCGCGGCGCGCCAGCAGCGCCGTGAGATGTAACAGCGCCGCCTGGGCGGCCGTGCCGCGGCCATCCGGCGTGTCGAGCAGCCCGCGTACCAGTCTCATCCACTGCCCTGTCTTTACGCGAGCCGGGATCACCTGGCGCACCACCTCGTCGAACGTGATCAGTCCCGTAGCGTCGCGCTGCCGCAGCAGAATCAGTGCGAGTGCCGCCGCGAGCCGGTCGGCGTACGCCCGCTTCGTGAGGCGGGTCGGCGCGCCCCGCCACGCCATCGAGCGGCTCGCGTCCACGAGGAGCATCGCGCGCAGATTCGTTTCTTCCTCGAACTGCTTCACGAATAGCCGGTCGGAGCGCGCCAGGATCTTCCAGTCGAGATAGCGCGGCTCGTCGCCCGGCTGGTAGGCGCGATGCTCGGTGAATTCAACCGAAAACCCGCGGAACGGCGAGCGGTGGATCCCGGCGAGGAAACCCTCGACCACGCCTTGCGCGACGATCTCGATGCCGCCCAGGCGGGCCACCTCCGCCGGATCCAGCAAATCGATGCGCCTGACGTCAGCCATGCGTGGCGGAAGCTAATGAGCGGCGGACTGTCCGGGGTAGAGGACAGCAATTCGAGCGTGATCCCCGTCTCACAGCGGCAACGCCACTGTTCGCAGTCACTTAGGAGCGTCCCGGTCAAGCGCCGACCTGGCATGGTCCCTGCCCCCTGCGCTGTCGGGAGGACATCTCTTATGCTTGCCACCTTGGCGTTCTTCAGCTTGCTGACGGTTTCCGGCCGGGCGCCGACGCCCCAGCCGGCTGCCTTTTCTTACCGTCCCCGCATCGAGGTCTGGACCAACCGCGGGGACGATCCGTATGCCAGCGGGCAGGCGGCGCGGGTCTCCTTCCGCACCGAACAAGACGCTTACGTCACCATCTTCCGCGTCGACACCGATGGCCGGGTGCGCGTCCTGTATCCGCGAGAGCCGTGGGACGACAGTTTCGCGCGCGGAGGCCGTGACTACGAAGTCGAGCAGCGCTCCTCGCGCGATGCGTTCTACGTCGACGACTACCCCGGCGTTGGGTACATCTTCGCCGTCGCGGCGGCCGATCCCTTCGTCTACGATGCCATGGAGAGCGAAGATCATTGGGATTATCGCGCTATTGCGGATGGCCGCGTACGCGGCGACCCGTATGTCGCCCTCACCGACCTCGCCCAACGCATCGTCCCGGACGGCTACGCCGACTGGGACTACGACATCGCGCCGTACTACGTGCAGCAGCACTACGATTACCCGCGCTTCCTCTGCTACGACTGCCACAGCTACGTCAGCTATCCATACTGGAGCCCGTACGACTACACCTGCGTCCGTTTCCGGATCGTGGTGTTCGACGATCCGTACTACTACCCCTACCGGTACTACGGCGGCACGCGCGTGGTCTTTACGCGGCCGCTGCGGCCGGCGCCGCGCTTCGTCTTCAAGGACCGGCAGGGTTCCAGCCTATTCGTGACGCGCGTCCCACAGCGCCCGGTGACCGACGACCGCCGGCGCGACGTGGGGGTGCGTGGACGTGACTTGGGCGGCGGCAGCATCCCCCCGCCGAACATTCAGCCGCGGCAGCGTCCGATCACCGGTGGCGGCCCCCCCATCATCGAGCGCCCCCGCGAGCGCCCGATCACCGGCGAGCCGCCACACAACGACGACGACCGCATCGGGCGCCGCCGGCCCGAGCATCCGGAGCATCCGGAGCACCCGGAGCACCCGGAGCACCCGGACCGGCCCGATCATCCTGGTCGGCTGGACACCCCGCGCAATCCCGCTCCGCCCGAGCGGCGCGAGCGCCCCGATCGACCGGTCCAGGACGTGCGGCCTGATGTGTTCCGTCCGGACCGCGTTCGGACTGAGCCGCCAGCGGTGGTCGCTCCCGAGCGGCCGCGCGCGGAGCCGCAGCGACCACCCGAAAGCCGGCCGCAGGCCGTGCCCTCCACGCCAGGGCGGGTCCAGCCCCCCGCGGCTTCGCCCCCGCCCCCCCCCGCCGCGCCGCCGCGCAGCGAGCCGCGCGCGGAGCCAAAGCGCGATGCGCCGCGAGAGAAGCCCAAGAACGACCCGGAGCTCAGGCGGCGTAAGCCGTAGTCCGGAGTGAAACGGTGTGACGCGCTCGGCCATAGTCCCCCCTGGTCGGGCGCGTTAGCTTTCGGTCCCTTTCCTTTGCAGGAGCCCATCCGTGCGTCAGCTGGTCGGTCTGGGTGCGTTGCTCGTCCCATGCGCTCTCGCGGCGCAGACTGCGGCGACCGTCCAGCGCGCCGTCAACTCGATCACCGCCGAGGATGTGCGGCACCACATTGGCGTCCTCGCGGACGACTCCATGCTCGGTCGGGCGACGCCGAGCCCGCAGCTTGAGCAAGTAGCGAGCTATGTCGCGGACCAGTTCCGTCGGTTCGGCTTGAAGCCCGCCGGCGACAACGGCGGCTACCTGCAGCGCTATACCGTCGCCCAGCGGGTCGTGGATACGGCCACCAGCGCCATTCGCATCGTCGGCGCGACGCCGGTGACGCTGAAGCCTGGCGTCGATGCGTATCTGTTACGGTTCACACCGCTACCGACGCGTGAGATCAGCGGGCCGGTGGTGCTGTTCACGGGCACGCCCGACTCGGCGAACCCGCTCGCGGGCGCGGACCTGAGGGGTGCCTGGGCGGCGATCATCGGCACTGCGACGGCCCAGGGCATCTCGATCAACCCAGGATGGATCATGGCGGCACTGCGCGCCGGCGCGATCGGGTGGCTGGTGATCTCCAATCGACCCGACGCGCAGTGGCAGAACCGCCTGGCTCGGACGACCCTCCCCTCGCTCACGCTCGAAGGGGTACCCGCGGACAGCGAACTCGCCGCTGGCTCCTTCGAGATCCGCGACCCCACGGCGGCGGCGGCCCTGGGCATCGACCCGCCGACGCTGCGAGCACGCACGAGCGGTTGGAGCGGCCGCCGGCTCCCCGCCATCACGATCACCTACCTTGTGAAGCAGCGCGAGCTCGTCCGCGCCTCGGCGCCCAACGTGATCGGGGTCCTGGAGGGGAGTGACCCCAAGCTCAAGGGCGAGTACGTCTTCTTCACTGGACACATGGATCACATTGGGACGCCCGGGGTGGGGGAAGGCTGCGTCGCCCAAGGCGCGGACTCGATCTGTAACGGCGCCGACGACGACGCGTCGGGAACCACCGCCGTGATCGAGACCGCCGCGGCCTTCGCGAAGCTCGCGCCCCATCCCAAGCGCTCGCTCGCCTTCATGACCGTGAGCGGCGAAGAGCGCGGCCTCTGGGGCAGCCAGTTCTTCTCGGAGCACCCGACGGTCCCCCTCACCAACGTAGTGGCCGACCTGAACAGCGACATGGTCGGCCGCAACTGGAAGGACACGATCGTCGTGATCGGAAAGGAGCACTCGAACCTCGGCGCCACGCTCAACCGCGTGGCGGCGGCTCACCCCGAGCTGCGGATGACACCGATCGACGACATCTGGCCACAGGAGCGCTTCTACTTCCGCTCGGATCACTACAACTTCGCGAGGAAGGGCGTCCCCATTCTGTTCTTCTTCAACGGGACGCACCCGGACTATCATCAGGCGAGCGACTCCCCGGACAAGATCGACGCGGAGAAAGAGGCCCGGATCGTCAAGCTCGTGTTCTACCTCGGGCTCGAGGTGGCGAACGGGGCCGAGCGCCCTAAGTGGAACCCGGACAGCTACAAGCAGATTGTGGGAGGCGCGAACTGACCGCTACGGCACCGGAGCCAGCAGCTCCTGGTTCGTCTTCGTCCGCCTGAGCTGCGCCAGCAGCACGTCCACCGCCTTCTCCGGCGGGAGCCCCACGAGGCCCCGCCGGAGTTTTTGTTTCGCCTCCACCGTGGCGGGATCGGCGAGCAGCTCCTCGCGCCGAGTACCGCTCGCGGCGATGTCGACGGCCGGATAGATCCGCCGGTCGGCGAGCTCGCGGGCGAGGCGCAGTTCGGCGTTGCCGGTGCCCTTGAACTCCTCGAAGATCACGTCGTCCATGCGGCTCTCAGTCTCGATGAGGGCGGT
>Ga0134082_10000101_pt1 | contig 24767 bp, 16 predicted proteins | sample 15_taG_6_FD_94473 | JGI IMG/M metagenome (GOLD analysis project Ga0134082, IMG submission 94473) | Grasslands soil microbial communities from the Angelo Coastal Reserve, California, USA - 15_D_Rain_40cm_5_09182015 | ecosystem: Environmental > Terrestrial > Soil > Grasslands ... | reverse complement strand
TGGGGATACATCAGAGGCAGCGGGTCCAGCAGAAAGTGCAAGAAGGCATGGCGAATCACATCCGTTGGAATCTCCTCCCCTCCGCTGAGCACCAACGCATAGTGATCCCCAAAATTCCTAACATTGGTGATCCGCCCCACCAGGGGCTCGACGACGACCGCAAATGTGCGCGGCCCGGACGGCTCGAGGATTTCGCGGAGATATCCCGACGCGACGAAAACAATCTGCGACAGCGGATCATGGAGCCGTTCGACTTCGCGGTTATAAACGGGCTGCACTTGCCGCCACAATTGGCCGATCTTCTGCTCCTGATAGTAGCTGGACAGGATTTCGCTGAATCCCTCGAGCGCAATGATCTCGGGAGGCAGTTCATCGCGCCGCAAAATCGGCTGAAACGCAGGCGCTGGCCCGGACACCAGGCCGAACCACAAATACCTGGAAAGAGTCGCGCCCGGATCGCGCAATTCGTGCTGGCGGTAAAATTCCCGCACCGCCTCCACAGCCGGCCCCTGCTGCCGGCGCAAACGCTCCCGCATCTGCGCGCGGAACGCCGTCCAGTTGTCGGAACTGACGTTCGATGCAAAACCCGCCGCGACCAGCGCGCACATGGTTGTGAACATGGCCTCGCTGCCATCCACGCTCACAGTGCTCGGCGGAGCGGTTCGTGTGCGCTGCCGGGGCGCTGGCGTTGGGCTAGCCGGTGGTGCTGGGGATTGCACTTGTGCCGGTATGGGGGCCTGCGCTTGTCCTGTCGCGGCCGACGCTATTGCCAAGCACAATGCCACCAGCACGACCTGTTGTTGAAGTTTTTTCATGCCTTTCGCCGTAGTCCTCACTCGGGCCTGTCGCTGTTTCTATCTCCGCGTTTCGCGGTTCTCCGTACGGAAGGGCATTTTTGGGAGCAGTCCATGTCCTCTCACAGTTCTACGGCATATTGCCAATCTACAAGCCCCTACAAACTCCGTCAAGGAATCCCGTCTTGCTCCGCGAACACTTCGTAGGCCCGGCGTCTCTGCTTTTGCCGCTTTCAAACGGAAAATCGGTCGCTCGACTCGGACAACGCTTGCGCCTTCGCGGGGCATCTGCTAACAGTGGAGATGCTTCTTAAACCACCGCGGGATGGCCGCTTGATGATTCGACCCCTCATGGGAAAACTGAGATCTTCTATTGGATTTTTGCTCGTGGCGGCTGCTTTTCCAGGTGCCTTACATGCGCAACTCGTTCGTGAGAACACCACGCCTCCGCTGCAGCAAGCGCCTGCCAAGCAAGATTCGCAGAACCGTGCCGCCACGCAAACGCCGCAAGGAAAGAAGCGCCTTTCACAGGAAGTCCAGATAACCGGCGAAGAATCCTGGATCGACACCAGCGTCGACATTCAGGCCGGCGAGCACGTGCTCATCACTGCCACCGGCAAGCTCCGCTACGTCGACGCGAAGGACGACAATGGTCCTGACGGCCTCCCGCGGAGCTTCAAAGACCTTCTTCGCGTCTTGCCATTCAATGAAGCGGGGCGGGGCGCGTTGATTGGGCGCATCGGCGACAAAGACACCGCCCAGCCTTTTGCCATCGGCGCGCGCCGCGATGTTGTCGCTCCTGTCTCTGGGCGTCTTGCCGTGGGCATCAATCAGACCACCGACGACGCTGGTAGCGGCACGTATGCCGTGCGCATCGAGGTTTACGCGCCCGAGAACGGCACCGCACGCGTCGTTGCCCAGCAAGTCAGTTCGTTGCCTGGGATCGACAACAATCTCTTCTCAAAAATCCCGCGCCGCGTCGGCGACAAGCAAGGCAACCCCGGCGATATGGTCAATTTCCTGATCCTTGGCTCCGAAGCCGCCATGCAGCGCGTCTTCACCACCGCGGGTTGGGTAAAAGTCGACGCTGACGTCAAAGACACCGTCCTTCACGGCCTCATCGCCAGCCTGTCGAAAGAAGCTTACTTGACCATGCCGATGAGCCAGCTCTACCTGTTTGGCCGCGCGCAGGACTACGGCTGGGCGCACGCCGAGCCCCTTAGTGTCGTCCGATCGCGCAATCATCTGCGCATCTGGAAGGCGCCGTTCGAGGTGAAAGGTGAAACGCTATGGGTCGGCGCCGCTACTCACGACATCGGATTCGAACGTGACCAGCGCAACAACGGCGTCACCCACAAAATCGATCCCGATATTGATCTCGAGCGCGACTACGTTGAGAAGACTCTGGCTTCCACGGGTCTCGTTACCGGAATTTCCCACTTCCTGCCGGACAATCCAATGAAAGAAGCCAAGACCGCAACTGGCGGCACTTTTCATTCGAACGGCCAGGTGCTCATTCTGAAACTCGACGATTCCGCACCTAGTCCCTGATTCGAGTCTTCCGCTACTTCGCCGCCTCCAATTCAAGAACGATCACGCGATCCACTTCTTCCGCTTGCGGTTCCGGCAATTTCAGAACCAGCCCTCCCTTAACGACGCTGAACTCGACGCCGCTTCCATCGCGCAGAAGCCGCGCCGAATGAACGGGCCGCGGGATTCCAGCCAATGCCAGCACCGGCTGATTCCAATCGAGGACATGAACGTAGACCGTCGAGCCGCGCTGCGTCGTCACGCCCCACGGTCCGGCTGGGACCGGGCCTCCCCGCGTTCCATAAATCGAATTGCCGTACTGCTTCATCCACTTGCCCACTTCCGTCAGTCGCTGCACAAACTCGGGCTGGATTTCGCCGCTCGGCATCGGGCCCACATTCAAAAGAAAATTCGCGTTCAGTCCTGCGGCCCGTACCAGGTATCGAATCAAATCCGCCGGACTCTTGTAGTGTTCGTCGGTGAGATTGAATCCCCAGGCGTTGTTCATGGTTTCCGCAGTTTCGAGTGGCAGCGCGCTGACCGATTGCTCCGGGTTGAAACCAGTGGTGTGCTGGCCCGGCAAATCTTTTTCAAACATCTGAAAATCCTCGCCGGGGAATGGCGTCTTATGATGATTGCTGCCGACCAAGGCCTGAGGCTGGAGTTGATGAATCAGCCCGTAAGTGCGGGAGAGATGCCAATCCGCATCGAGCTTGTCCCACATTCCGTCGAACCAAATTCCCCCGATCTCTCCATAATTCGTCAGCAGCTCTCGCAATTGCCCGTCCATAAAATTCAGGTAAGCATCCCAATTCCCGGAATCCGGGCGGCCCGTACGATGTCCCGTTCGCCCGCGCGGAAAATAATCGGGAGAATGCCAATCGAGTTGGGAGTGGTACAGGAACAGCTTGATGCCCTGTTTATGGCACTCCTCGGCGAGCATCCCGATTACGTCCTTGCCGTAAGGCGTGCGCGCCACGACATTCCAATCCGTCAATTTCGAATCGAACATCGCGAACCCGTCGTGATGCTTCGAGGTAATGGTGATGTATTTCATGCCTGCGGTCTTTGCCAGCGCGACCCACGCCGCGGGATCATATTTGATGGGATTGAAAAAAGACGGCAGCTTCGCGTAATCCGTCCTGTTGATGGGGCGCGTCTCCATGATCCATTCGCCGTCGCCCAGTACGCTATATACGCCCCAGTGGATGAACATGCCAAACTTCGCATCCTGGAACCACGTGCGTGCCTTCAAATTCGCTGCAATAGGCGTGTAATTCTCCTGCGCGGTTGCGCGTGGTCCCGCTGCGATGGCAGTTGCGAGTAGAGCAGTTGCGATGGCGATGGATCGCGCGCGCGTCGTCATGTTCATGTCACCTCCAGTGGAAACCACAACTCGTTCCGGGATCGAACAGGTGGATTCTAGCGAATGCCGGCAGGAAGTCGAGCAATAACGCAATCGAGGCGGTCGCATTCATGTAGTTTTGGAGTATGATTCCGCTCTCGGCCAGCGTCCAATTCTCACCGGAGAATCATGCAGGAGGTGGCTCATGGATATCGTCAAGCCAGTCAATGAAGCAGGCAGGATCGCCGCCTTGGAGAAGTACGCTATCCTCGATACTGATCCGGAACAATCCTTCGACGACCTCGCTCTGCTGGCCTCGTTCATTTGCAAGACGCCCATAGCCCTGATTTCACTTGTCGACGAAAATCGCCAGTGGTTCAAGTCTCGCGTGGGTTTGGATGCTTCGGAGACCTCGCGAGACATTGCCTTTTGCTCCACGGCCATTTTGCAGAATGATGTCTTCGTAGTTCCCGATGCGCTCGCAGACGATCGCTTTCGCGACAATCCTCTTGTCGTTTCTGACCCGCATATCCGCTTCTACGCCGGCGCGCCCCTTATTAACGAAGATGGTTACGCACTCGGAACACTTTGCGTCGTGGATCGCGCGCCTCGCGAATTGGCGCCCGAGCAAAAAGAAGCGCTGAAGGCATTGAGCCGTCTGGTTCTCGCGCAACTCGAATTCCGCCGCAACTTGTTGCTGTTGAAAGAAACTCTCACCGACCGTACGAGAGAGGAGCATGAGCGACAGCGCGAGCTGGTCCACGTCCAGGAAACGCTTATGCGCGTCTTGGGGCTGCGCGCCGTGCCCGCTTCCGCAAGATAGCAGTGAGCCCATCCGCTTCTACTGGATTGCATTCCTGCCGAGGTGAAGCAAGTCGGTTGCTTCTGGACGTTCGCTATTCGAAGCATCGGTCAAGGCACGGTGTGGCTCCCCAGATGTAAAGTGCCCCCTTTGAATCTTCGCCTCACGGAATTCGAGGAATGCTATCCTCTCACGGCGTGCTCCCATGGAAAAAAAGCGCACAGCGAAAATACTCTTGATCGGAGCATTACTTCTAGCTCCCGCCCTGATTGTCACCAAGCCTGCGTTTATCGCCCGGGCGGCAAGCTCGCGGCCACAAGACACTGCGGGCGTCAAAGAACATCAGGACTGGCCGGCATATGGCGGCGCGCCGGAGAACAATCACTATTCCAGCCTCGCCCAAATCAATCGCAGCAACGTCAAGCGCCTTACCGTTGCATGGAGCTTCGACACGAAGGAAGAAGGCGGCCTTCAGACCAGCCCCATTATCGTCGCGGGAGTCCTTTATGGAATCACGCCGACGCAAAAGGTTTTCGCGCTGGATGCCGCGACCGGCGAGCTCCTTTGGAAGTTCGACTCTGGAATTCGAGGCACGCAGCCAAATCGCGGTCTGGCCTATTGGGCCAACGGCAACGACAAGCGCATTCTTGTGGGCGTGGTGAATTTCCTCTACGCTCTGGACGTCACGACTGGCAGGCCGATCCCATCGTTTGCGAAAGAAGGCCGCATCGACCTCCGCGAAAATCTTGGCCGCGAACCTGCCTCCGCTCAATCTATTGCCCTGACCAGCCCACCTGTCGTTTACAAAGATTTGGTGATCGTCGGCGGCCGCAATCCCGAGACTCTCCCCGCGCCCCCTGGTGACATTCGTGCCTTCGACGTTCGAAGTGGCAAGCTGCGCTGGTCGTTTCACACCATTCCGCACCCAGGCGAATTTGGGTACCGCACTTGGCCCCAGGGCGCGTGGAAGAACAGCGGCGCCGCGAATAATTGGGCCGGTATGACCCTCGATCCCCAACGCGGCATTGTGTATGTTCCAACCGGCTCCGCCGCATTTGATTTCTACGGCGCTGATCGCATCGGTGACGATCTCTTCGCAAATTGCCTGATTGCCTTGAATGCCCAGACCGGCGAACGAATCTGGCATTTTCAAGGTGTCCACCACGATATTTGGGACCGCGACTTCCCTTCTCCTCCCGCGCTCCTCACCGTCAAGCGACGGAAAAGAAATTGCCGCGGTAGCGCAAACATCCAAGCAGGGTTTTGTCTATCTATTCGACCGCACCAGCGGGAACCCTCTTTTCCCCATCAAGTCCTGCAAATATCCCTCAAGCGCTGTGCCCGGCGAAGCTGCCGCCCGCGAGCAGCCTCTTCCCCTTCGCCCTGCGCCCTTTGCGCGCCAGCTTCTCACCGCGGATTTATTAACCATGCGCACGCCGGAAGTTCATCAGTGGGCGCTCGAAAAGTTCAGGAAAGTCCGCAGTGAAGGCCAATTCGTTCCGTTCAGCGTGGGAAAAGACACCGTAGTTTTTCCAGGCTTCGACGGCGGCGCCGAGTGGGGCGGCCCCGCGGTGGATGCGGAAACCGGAATCATCTATGTCAATTCGAATGAGATGGCCTGGACGGGCGCTCTCGCTCCGAACACCGGCGAGAATAGCCCGCGCGCCATCTATATGAGCCAGTGCAGCGTTTGCCACGGTGAAAAAATGACGGGTTCACCTCCGGCGATGCCTTCGCTCGTAAGAGCTTCCGAGCGGCTGACGTTTACGCAAGTTGCGACCACCATCAAGAATGGAAAGGGACGAATGCCTGCTTTTCCCAATTTGACGGAAGACCAGTTGTTCGCGCTCATTGATTTCGTGATGAGCGGCGAAAATAAGGAGCTTTCCAGTTCTGCGCCGCCCCCTGTGTCCATGAAGTATCGCTTCACTGGCTATCACAGGTTTCTCGACCCGGAAGGCTATCCCGCGATCGCTCCCCCATGGGGCACCTTGAACGCTATCAATCTGAACACCGGCGAATATGTCTGGAAGATTCCGCTAGGCGAATACCCGGAACTCGCCGCGAAGGGACAGAAGAATACCGGTACGGAAAATTACGGCGGGCCAATCGTCACTGCGGGTGGGCTGCTGTTCATCGGCGCGACCACCTTCGACAAAAAATTCCGCGCTTTCGACAAATCCACCGGTGAGCTCCTTTGGGACGCGACGCTGCCCTTCTCCGGCAACGCTACTCCCGCCACCTACGAAGTAAATGGCCGCCAATTCATCGTCATTGCTGCAGGCGGTGGCAAAGATCCCAAGTCACCATCCGGTGGCATGTACGTCGCGTTCGCGCTGCCCCAGGATTCATCGGCCCAATCTGCCAGACCGCAGCCGAAGGATTAGTTACGTAAATCAGTTCCTGCGCGTTGCGTACTCGCGGACCCCTTGGCTACTCGATCTGTTGCGTCCTTTTTTTCGAGAAGAGCGCTCAACAAGTTGGCGAGCTGCGACTCCTGCTGCAGAAGGGCCTCCTGGTGAGCCGCAGCGCCGTCCGTTTCGGTCAAATGCGCGAGCTGTGCCGCCAGATGGCGCACCGCCACATCATTTGGCACGTACCTTCGATTCGTAGGTGCGACCGCTTCCCAGCCGGATTCCGTTCGGCGCAGCTCCCAGCGAACTTTTTCGTGACGCTGTTTGTAATCCGTTTCTCCACCCGCTATGGTTGCGTGAGAATCAATCTGCAGGCGCGCCCATCCATGGTCCCGCTTGATTTCCAGGCGCTCCACGCGGAGCCGCTCAAAAATCACCACGGGCTGCCTCAGTTTTGAGGGCGCATCCGTGCGCAGGATGCTTCCCGAAGCATTGCTCAATTCAGAAATTGCTACAGCAACTTGGCTGTTCGTCGGCGGCTTGTTCGCCGCTGCAATTATGATGCTTTCGGGCACTTCAAACGGCGTGGCTGCAACCGGAGGTGCTGGCTCAGACGGCTGTTCATTCACAACCTTTGTTCGCTCCGAAGCCATCTTCGGCGGGCGATCCGCTGCCGAAGCCGCCGCCGTGGATCGCTCTTCGATCACTTGCGTAGCATCGTGCGGCTTTGCGGAATTTGGAGCTCTTACGGGTGCCGGGCTCTTCGCCGCAGTCAAGATCTCCGCGTTTTCAACTTTGTACCGATAGAAGCGTGGTCTCCCCCGCGACTTCCAATACAGTCCCTCGTAATTCTGGGCCTCCGGCCCTGTACTCACCAGGCTGTAAAAACTGTGCTCCGTCGGCTCCAGAACAATGCCGACGTGGCCTGGCCACACAATCAAGTCCCCGGGCTGCGGGTGTCGTACGCGCTCAAAATTCTCGTCCCCTGCGTAGAGCTCAAACGAGCTCGCATAGGGGTATTCAAAACCCGCGTTGAGATATGCCTGATGAACAAGGTGCGAACAGTCCTGCGCGCTATGCCGAGGGCGATCCTGATCTCGCGCCGCATCCGCGATGGTCCGTCCTTCCTCCACGGTCAGCAATCGGGAATTGGACGCCGCTCCCTGTGTTCGAGCCGCAACCTGCGCCTTTGCCGGCGCGCCGCCGAATAAGCAGCCGCTCGCCACACATGCCGCGAGTGTCAGTTTCTGTACTGCTCTCCGCTTCCATTTAATCTTCGCGTTGTCCATTGCCCATTCGTCCTTGGCCGTTGCCTGGAGACAGTTTCCCCTCCTTCTAGAATCCATTTAGGGCTGGGGGTGGCAATGGAACTTGCTCTGAGCGTCATCGGCCAAATGGCCAGTCAATACCGGCTTTGGGAATCCGCTGGGTTGTAGGGCCGGGCTGGGGAGGAGGGCCGCGAGCCGAAGCTTACTTAGTTCACTACAACTTGGACTGTTGTAGTACGACTCACGTTGCCTGAGCTATTGGTTGAGGTACCGGTGATCGTGAGCGTGTAGCTCCCGGCGGGTGTGCCTGACGCTGCCGGTGGCATCACGGTGAGGGACGCAGTCTTGGTCACGCCAGCATAGGCCGCCGTAATTGTGACGGGCGTTGAGGCGCTTACCGTGGTGGTGTTGACCGTAAACGTCGCGCTGTTGTATCCCTGAACGACAGTCACGCTCAATGGCACCATCGCCGCCGACGCACTGCTGGAAAGATTGACGACCGCGCCACCGCTCGCGGCCGGCCCGCTCAGAGTCACTGTGCCAGTTGACGAAGATCCGCCGTTGACACTGGTTGGGCTAAGCGTTAGCGCGGATAGCGTCCCGGAACCCGGCGGGTTGTTGACGTAGCCGCCATAGCCGCCACAGGAGGATGCGCAAAGGGAAACAGTAAGTACTCCTGCCAAAGCAGCAAGGCCAGTTCTCTGGCGAGGAATGCGGCCAAAGCTGAACGCGATCAAAACCAATACAATTAGCGTAAGCCATGTTAACGGCGTCACCCGTACCGGCGTCGGCGGTGCATATTTTCCCAGGAACCGTGGCGTCGCCATCGCCGACCTTGCTGTCGTCGTTAGCGTGACCGTCGCGGTTGCCTTGTTGGACCCATCCAGCACAACAGATGACGGCGAAACAGCGCACGTGGCGGCCTGCGGCGCACCCATGCAATCCCAAGTTACGGTTTGTTTTGAACCATTCAACGGCGCAGCGGACACTGTGAAGCTCGCCTGCTGACCCGCAGTGATGGTCGTCGTGGACGGTGTCGCCGAAACGCTGTAGTCCTGCGAACAGCTCGGCGTGGTTACCGACCCGAGGGCCATGCACAAATCGAGGCGCCCGTTGTTCATGCCGGGGTCGGTAAGCGGTACGGCGTGAGACGTGGCCAAAGCGGCCCCAGACTGGGCAGTAGCCGTGCTCAAATTGTGTAACAGCGCCGCGCCTCCTGAAACAAACGGCGCGCTAAACGATGTTCCCCATCCCGCCGCATAGGTGTTGAAGGGATATGTGCTAACGATGGATTCTCCCGGAGCTGCTACCCACACGATCGCGTTCCCATAGTTGGAAAACTGGGAGCGCGTATCCTGATTCGTCGTTGAAGCCACGCCCATCACATCGTTTTGCAGGGCCGCCGGATAAACAATCTCCTGCGTTCCGTCGTTGCCTGACGATGCCGCGCAGATCACATTCTGCTTGTTGGCATAGTCGAGAGCCTTTTGCAGCTCCACGGAACTTGTCTTCATGTCGAAGCTCATATTGATTACATTGGCGTTGTTTTGCACGCCGTAGTAGATCGCGCGGAGAATGTCAGAGAGGGACGCTGTTCCATCCGAATGGAACGCCTTCAATGGCATCAGCTGCGCGGTCGGCGCGACCAGGTGGATAATGCCCATTACCATCGTGCCGTGGCCAAACGCCGCATACTTATTGGGATTCCCGTTACCGTCGAGCACCGCCGCCGTAGACTGGTCCAACACCGCCGCGGTCGATTGATTCACTTGCGCGGGCGCGGGACAAGTCGATGAGCTGCACGTGGGCGGAGGATAGGTTGGAAAATCCGATGGCGCGACGTCATTCAGCTCGGAACCGCCTGGCTGGTTCCGCGTGAAGTCGTAACCGTCACCCGGCACCAATACCGGTTGCAATACCGGGTGAGTCGGATCCACTCCCGTATCTATGTCCGCGACGACACCCGTCCCCGTCACTTTGAACGAGTTCTGCGCATTCTGGATTTCTACAATCGACGCCGCTGGCTGATTGACGTAGCTGTTCCATGCCGACGTCGAAGAACCTGCAGGGTACGCCACCGAACTCCTGTCCGACATGAGTGTGGGGGATATTGGCGTAGGAACTAGGTTATGCAAGTCAACCAGGCTGAGCAGTTGGTTCACCTCGGCATCCACGAAGCCGGTCAGTCCACCAACGGTTCCGCCCAAGAGATTGATGAAAGTCGTTGGGTCAAGGGGCGTGGTCACAAGGAAAACTTGGCCTAATGTGCCGTCAAGCGATCCCACAATGGTGCACGGCGATAGCGGAAGGCTGCAGAAGACTTGCAGCGCGGAGAGCCCACCCGTCGTCCGAATGATGATCCCCGTGTCTGCCTTCGCTGGCGTGGCCCACAGCAAGGCTAGGAGTACGCCAGCCAGCCAAACTCGCCCTTTCATGGCCGTCGTCTCCCTTTTACCTGCTGCTTTTCTTCTCTCGCGTCTCCCTGCCTCGCCTCACTTGTTTCCAAAATACCTTGCTCAGCTCGCTCCAGAAAATCACGCTCGCGCATGGATTTCGCCCCCCAAATTCATTCACACCCCTCGGAATAAACCTTCTGCCATCCGGGGCTTACAGGATGGTGGCATCAGCACATTTCCGATTTGAATCCCAATTATTTCCCGGACTGACCAACGTCGCCACACTCCCTCGGAGGCAAATCGTTCGGGGCGCGTCGTGCGAAGGTCAGTCCGGCTCGTCCCTAGTAGTAAGGTTGAAAATAGGGGGGAAAAATAGGAGGGAAAGTCTGCAAAATAGCCTAGGGTGAAGACCTGATTAGAAGAAGTGCCTTGCAGCTACGCGCTGCCGATCGCCCGCTTCAGTACCTCGCGCGAAATGTTCGCTCCACTCACGACTAGTGCCACAGGATCACCGCTGCCGGCCTCGCCTTGTAGCAACGCCGCCGCGCTCGCAGCTCCGGCTGGCTCGGCCAGCACATGCTCCTCCAGCAGTAAAGTCTCAATCGCGCGTAGCAATTGCTCCTCGCTTACCAACACTACTTCATCGACAAGATTCTTCACCTCGCGAACGTTCGCCTCCGCGGGAGTTCGCGTCGCCAATCCATCGGCAATCGTGTCGCACGTCTCCGTACCCACGACCTTGCCTTCCTTCCATGACAAGTAGTACGAGGGTGCGCGTTCCGCCTGCACGCCAATAATCTTCAGTTGCGGCGCGATCTGCTTGGCTGCCGCCGCGATCCCGCGAATCAGCGCTGTATCCCCCATCGGCACAACGATCGCGTTGGTTTCGGGAAGCTGTTCCAGGATTTCGCAGCCAATCGTTGCGGGACCGGCAGGCAGATCCTCGTCGGTAGCATCGTTAAGAAAGAACACCCCCGGCCTTTCGGCATACTCCGCCGCCAGCGTGAACGCAGACGCCAGGTCGCTTTCTCCGCTCTCCACAATGGACGCTCCCAACGTCGAAATGCGTTCGCGCTTCACGAGATTGCAGTTCGTCGGCAGAAAAATCCTGGCCTTGATTCCAAATTGCTTCGCGGCAAAGGCAACCGCCGCCCCGTGATTCCCCGTGCTGCAAGCCACCACTTCTTGGATCGGCCCCCGATTCATTCTCTGCGCCAGCGCGTAGACCGCCCCCCGCACCTTGAACGATCCTGTCGGCAGCTCCGTCTCCAATTTCAAATAAACGCTCTTGCCTGTCCTTTGGCTGAGGAATGGCGCAGCAATCAACCGCGTCGTCCCAAAATGCTTGGCCAGAAATTTCTGCGCCTCACGTATCGTGGGAATAGCCGGAACAATCTGCGAGTGTCCCACAGCGGTTTTCATTCGTACCTCAGCGCCACCATTGGATCGAAGCGCGTGATCTCTGCGCCCAAGAAAGAAGAGAGGCCTATCCCTGCAACGTTCCCTGTCGCAGGGATGAGCCTCTCTTGATTTCTAACTCCGGACGCATCCACCTCGGTCTAACACAAGCCCTTCAAAGAAACGGCGCCTAATTGTGGGTTCAGTCCAAGGCTGAATGCGCGTCCTGCTCACCAACTGAACAGAGCATAACCTCCCTGGCCTGCCGTCGTGGTCGGAAAAAAGGTCGCCCCTGCCCCGCCGGCGCCAAACTGCCCGTTGGGTTGGAAGGCAAAGCCGATCACCAGATAGCCCGGTCCTCCACTGCCAGTAGTAGAGAACGATGGGGCGGAAACACCGCTATGGCTAATCATGGCGGTTGAGTCGGATGCTCCGCCAGCAGCGCCAGGAAGAGGCAAGCCGCATGGTTGAGAGTCAGGTTGACCTCCGCTGCCGCCATGAGCGACAACAAGCATCGTGTTATTGGCGTCCAACACTTGCGTATCGCTTCCATTGCCTCCGGCCGTGGATAATGTCCCAGCAACACCTCCAATGCCCACGTTGATTGTTAAAGTTTGACCCTCTTGGACTGTCAAGATCGTATTCGAGTAAGCGCCGGCACCTCCGCCGCCTCCGCTATTGCAATGCATAACGGCGCCACCTCCGCCGGCGCCGTACAGTTCGATACTCAGCCGGCTAACCCCAGCTGGCACAACGAAAGGGCCGTTGCTCAGAAACTCCTGCCTGCCGCCAAGCCCACCACTCGAGCCGGCGGTTCCCGCTGGGCCCTGGGGCCCGGTATCTCCTTGGGGCCCCTGCGGAATCAAAAAGTTGAGCACCGCGGCATTCGCCGTCCCGCCATTCAGAACCGAAGCCGGCGTGCCTGCCGCGACAGTCACAGTGGTTCCCACCTGAATCGTGGCCGCCGCACCTGCAGCGCCAGCTGCTCCCGCAGGCCCCGCGGGGCCGGGATCACCGGTGTCTCCTTTCGGTCCCTGTGGACCGGGGGCGCCTTGAGGTCCAGTTGGACCGACAGGCCCCGGAGGACCAGTGGGGCCTTGGGGGCCAGGATCACCTTTAGGCCCCGGAGGGCCGATTGGGCCAATGGTCGAAGCGGGCAGCAAGGTCACGCTGAGGTCGTTGTTGCCGGAAGCCACGTCTACGCTTCGCGTGTCCGCGTTCCAGCTCGAGTTTGGGATGGAAACCACCACCGTGTGCGTGCCCACAGCGAGGCTAGTGCTCATCGGCGTGACTTTGCCGGTGTCCACTCCGTCCACGGCGACGTTGGCGCCCGACGGAAACGAAGTCACCTTTAGCGCGCCGCTCCCACTCTGCGCCCCTACTCTGCTAGGCACCAGCAAAAGAGCTCCGGCCAACGCGATCATCCAGGCAATCCTGCTAGGCTGGTTCATCGAGCCCTCCTTGAACGTTCTCACCGTTCAACTTCTTTGCGCCAACCTGACGCGGTTTGTGCTTATTTTCGGGGGAATACTTAGGTAAATCTTGGCAATTGCCGCTCCATTGTTGTCGCCACACGTAAACCATTTGTTTTCAGCGATGGAGAGTGGCAATCATAATGCTCAATTGACAATTACTGTCAGTCCTGATGCGGAAGAGTGTCGTACAAATCGTTCAAAGTCGCTGGTACATGATTCATCATGCGCCCGAGACACGCCTAATTCGTTCGACCATCCACCCGTCTCGGAAGCGACTACGCCTCACTCGTACCTCAGCGCCACCATTGGATCGACTCGCATCGCGCGGCGCGCGGGGATGTAGCTTGCCCAGAGCGCAACTATGAAGAGGACGACAGCAACCGCGGCAAATGTCACCGGATCGTGCGCCGTCACCTCAAACAGCAGGTTCGTCATCAACCGCGTCAATGCGAAAGCAGCGCCGATTCCAATCGCCACGCCCACCAGTGCCATCTTCGCGCCCTGCTTCAAGACCATTTGCAGCACGTCTCCACGCTGGGCCCCGAGCGCCAGGCGAATTCCAATTTCGCGCATGCGTTGCGACACAGTGTAAGAAATCACGCCATAGATGCCGATGATCCCCAGCACCAGCGCCATTGCCCCCGCAATCCCGAGCATCACAAGCGTGAAGGAAGTTCGCGCCACCGATTTGTCATACACTTCCTCCATCGTCCGCACTGATGCCAGCGGCAAGTTCGAGTTCACCGACCACACCACCGCTCGAACTTCGTCCAGAAAACTTTGCGTCCCAGCGCGCTCGCTTCGTATCACGAACGTCACCGTCCGTACCGTGTCCGCAGTCTTGCGCCCGAACAGGTATTCCATCATCGGTGGCCAATAAACGATTTCAGGCGCCTTGTCCTGCACACCTCTTTCTCGAACATCCTGTATCACGCCGATCACCTCATGCCATGGCATCGAGGAAAACTCCCGCAATTGTTTGCCAATCGCCTCCTCCGGCGTGCCCCATATCTCTCGCGCCAAATTCTCCGAAATCATCACTACTGGTCGCAGTCCGTATACGTCACTCCACGTAAATTCCCTGCCCGCAATCAATCGTGTTCCCGCCGTTTGCAAAAAGCCTGGAGAAATATACTTGTACAGATACAGCGGTGCCATCACGTTGTCGGGGTATGTCTTGTCTTGGGCAAAGATGCAGTCCCAGTCCGAATCGAAACCTTCCATCGGCATTTCGCTCACCAGCCCCGCAGACTTCACGCCGGGGGTCGCTGCCAGTTTCTCCAGAATTTCGTTCTGAATGCGCAGCACTCGCTCCGGCTCTGCTACCAGCGCGTCCGGAATCGAGATGCGCATCACCTGGAGATGCTGGGGGTCCGTGAACCCTGGGTCGACCGTTCGCAATGCTCGGAACGTTCGGATCATCAAGCCCGCGCTTACGAGCAGCACGAGTGCCATTGCCACCTGACCCACTACGAGAATGTTGCGGGCGCGGTGGCGCTCCCGGCTCGCGTTCGCTGCCCGGCCTCCGCTGCGGAGAGCTAACGATGCCCGCGGCCCGGCATATTTCAGCGCAGGAATTAGCCCGAGGAATAAACCGGAAAGCACTGCAAGCAGCACAGTAAACCCGAGCGTCCGCGCATCCAGCGAAATCTCACTTAGGCGCGGCAGATTCGTCGGGCCAATGGCCAATAGCAGACGCACCCCGGCATAAGCGAAGGCAGCGCCGAGAGCTCCGCCCATCAGCCCCAGCATCACGCTTTCAACGAGGAGTCCTCGGACCATTCGTCCCCATCCCGCGCCAAGCGCGGCGCGAACGGCTAGTTCCTGCTGTCGCGCCTCGATTCTCACCAGCAACAGGTTCGTCACGTTAGCGCACGCGACGAGCATCACCAGCCCGATCGTTCCCATCACCACCCAGAGAACGTCGCTGACGTTGCCAATGACTTCTCGCTTTAATGGACGAATCATCGGTGTAATCTTCCATGTCTCGTAGAAATGCGGATTCGTGCCAGGACCATTTGTCCAGGAGTCCATCCAGATTGGCAACATGCGCGTAAGATCGGCATTAGCTTCCGCGATGGTGAAACCGGTTTTCAGCCGCGCGACCCCCTCGAACCCGAATCCCGCAAGGATCAAATTGCGGCGGTCAAACGCGAGCGGCACCATGACGTCGAAATCGGTATCGACCAACCGGGAGCCTTTATGGGTAACGCCGACTATTTCTCGAGGCCGCGCATCCACTGTAATGTTGCGCCCGATGATCGACTGGTCTCCGCCGAACTGCCGCTGCCAGTAGCCATAGCTGATCATTACGCGCTGCGGGCCGCGCGGAACTTGATCTGCCTCGGAGAGCCATCGCCCAACTGCAGGCGGAACGTCCAGCGCCTGAAGTACGCCATCGCTGACTTCAACTGTACGCACCTGCTCCGGCTCAGCCACGCCTGTAACGCTCGCGGTTCCGGTAACCCACACTCCCATCGACTGGAATGCGCGATTGTGCTCGGCGTACGTGAAATACATCGAGGGTGAAAGGTGCAGGCCGCTCTCGAAATCCGCTAGTCCTGGCGCGCCAGGAGCGATTTGGTGCAGCGATACTAACTGCTCAGCATTTGGATAGTTCAGCGGTTTCAGCAGCACGCTACTCACCACGCTGAACACCGCCGTGTTCGCGCCGATTCCTATCGCGATTGTCAGCAACGCTACTGCGGTAAACGTCGGGTTGCGGCGGAGCGCGCGCAGGCCATAGCGGATGTCCGCAAGAAATTCTTCAACGGAAGGCCAGCGCCAAACGTCTCGACTGTCCTCTTCCGTCAACGTCACATTCCCAAACTCCCGGCGAGCGGCGTACGTGGCCTCTTTCCTGGACATACCTCTCGCAACCAACTCCTCGATCTTCTCTTCAAGGTGCTCCCGAATCTCTTCCGACAGCTCACCGTACAGTCGACGCCGCGAAAATAGTTGCTTCAGCCACATCACGATTCACCTGTTGCTAGAGCACATCTAAGCTTTTCGAACATCGTTCAAAAATCTTCACTCGTACCTCAGCGCCACCAGCGGATCGACACGCATCGCGCGGCGCGCGGGGATATAACCAGCAATAAGTGCTACGCCGGAAAGAATGCACGTGGCTACTGTCAGAGTTACAGCGTCGCGCGCGGGGAGCCCAAACAACAGACCCTGCAGGACCCGCACGGCCGCTAGTGACATGCCCAGGCCGGCTGTTATTCCGCACCCCAGAATTGTGCCCACATCTCTCGCCACCAAAAGCAAAATCGACCTCGGCTGCGCCCCAAGAGCCATGCGGATGCCAAATTCGCCTTGCCTCTGGGATACGAGGTAGCTCAGCGTTCCATAGAGACCAATCATGGCGAGCAGCAAGGCCAGTGCGCCAAAGAAGCCCGAGAGCAGCGCCAGCAAACGCTCCTGAACCATCGAGTCGTTCACTTGCTCGGCAAGCATGTGAAACTCCAGCGAAATTCCCTTGTTCACTTCGCCGACCGCACTTTGAACTGGCCCTAGAAGCTCCGAGGGCCGCATCGCCGTGTGCAACTCGAAGACTTCTGCCTTAGGTCGTTCAGGATAGGGGTACTGGGTGTCAGGAAAGAATGCAGTCGGATGGGTGTCCTCGCGAACCGACTCGTACTTGGCATCCTTGACGAGTCCGACGATCTCGATAGGCGGGCCGAATTCCCCGGAAACTTGCTGCAGACGAAAAGTCCTGCCAATGGGATTCAGGTTTGGAAAGAACCGCCGCGCCAAGGTTTGGTTGATGATCGCCACTCTCAGGCTAGTCCCAGTATCGCCGCTGGTGAAGTTGTGACCGCCCAGCAACGGCATATGCAGAGCTTCAAAGTATCCCGGCGAGACGGAATTGAGCCACGTTTCCGCTTCTCTGTTCGTCAGGGCATGGGACCAGTCTGTCTTGATGGGCTGACTCCACGCGCCTCCCTCCATCGGACTCATCATCGATCGACCCACAGAAACAAGGCCAGGCAAAACGCGGAGCCGCTCTTCGATGGTTTCGTAAATGGCGACCTGCCGGTCCGGTGGCACCTTTGCTACTTTAAGATCAGCAGCCACAAGCAGGACGTTGTTACGGTCAAAACCGATGTCGAGCGTCGCGAGCTTAGTAAAACTTCGCAACAACAGGCCAGCCGCCACTAAGAGAACAAGAGAGAGCGCCGCTTGCGCGGCCACGATCCATTTGCGTGTGCGAAAGCGCAACGGCCGCTCGATTTCAAGCGCCTGGCTTCCTTTCATGGCCGAACTCAAAGAAACTCGCGTGGAACTTAGCGCAGGTAGAAGACCAAACAGAATGCCGGTAACCACCGCAATCGTTGCCGTGAAGCCAAGGACGCGGCCATCGGGAGAGAGATCGAGGAAGACAGCATTACGATGCGTGGAGATGTAGCGAACCAGCAGAGCCGTACCCCAGTGCGCGAAGAGGATGCCCAACATTGCCCCTGCCAACGAAAGCAGGACGCACTCCGTTAGCAGCTGGCTAATCAAACGCTTGCGGCTTGCGCCCAATGCTTGCCTTACCGCTATCTCCTTGTGACGTGTAGCGGTGCGCGCCAGCATCAGACTCGCGATGTTGGCGCAGGCAATGAGCATTACTAGTGCGACCACGGCCATCAGAATATCGAGCGGCCGCTCAAACTGACGCCGCATACCAAATTCGGAAATGCCGGTGGCGGCAGGCGCGGCCATCAACGTGAGTTTCAAGAAGCGTCGCTGCCCATCGGGAGAAAAGTCCTCAGGCAACGCGGCTGCGAAGATCGCCGGTGAGATCACCTTTAGCCGCGCGGTTGCTTGCAGTCGGCTGATTCCCGGCTTGACTCGCCCCGCCACCTTGAGCCACCACCAACTGCGACTGCCCAGTCTTGATTCTTTGTTGTCAAACAGGGCCGTAGCACAAATAGGCACGGCTACGTCGAACTTTTCGCCCACGTTCAATCCGTAAAAGCCAGGCGGCGCGACGCCTATTACTTCAAAGGGTTGGCTGCGAAGTGATAAGGTGCCACCTATAGCGCTATCCACCCCGCCGTAGCGCTCCTGCCAAAACCCGTAGCTTATTACGGCTACTGCGGGACAGCCTCGACGGTCGTCGGAATCCACAAACAACCGGCCAGCAGCGGGGCGAAGCCCCAACGCATTGAAGAAGCCGCCGCTCACCCAAATCCCGTTCGCCAGACGAACCGCACCGCCCTGGGCAAGGTCGAACTTGTCTTCGCCCCAGGAGAAAGCACCGGAGAAAACGTCCTGACGGTCGCGTATCTGTTCCCATATCGGACTCGTGAAGCTAGCGCCTTCACCACTCCAGTCCGGATCGTCATATTGTACCTGCAGTAATTCATCCGGCTTCTCGACAGGCAGCATCCGCAGCATGACGGCATCAATAAGACTGAAGATCGCGGTGTTCGCGCCGATGCCTAGGGCGAGGGTCAGAATGACAACCAGCGTGAATGCTGGAGACTTGCCGAGCGTCCGCAACCCATAGCGAACATCTGTTAGAAAATTTTCAACGAATGTCCACCGCCAAATCGCGCGGCCATCCTCTTCCGTCAGCGTCACGTTCCCAAACTCGCGCCGAGCAGCGTAGGTGGCTTCCTTCCTGGACATGCCGCCCGCAACCAACTCCTCAATCTTCTCCTCAAGATGCTCCCGAATCTCTTCGGAAAGATCACCGTAGAGCCGCTGCCGTGCAAACAATCGCTTGAGCCAACTCATGATTCACCCGGCGCTAACACCCGCGTAATTCCTTCAAGCATCTTTTCAAATCGCGATACTTCATGCTCCAGATGCTTCGCTCCCTTGACCGTCAGCTTGTAAGTACGTACGCGCCGATTCGTGGACGAAATGCCCCAGTCGGCTTTCACCAACTCTTCCTTTAGGAGTCGCTGGAGAGCCGGATAGAGCGAGCCTTCTTCGATCTGGAGCAAATCATCGGACGCTCGCTTGATGTGCTGCGCCAGGGCATACCCATGCAGAGGCTGCCGCTTCAGCGTTCGGAGAATCATCATCTCCAGTGCTCCAGGAAAGAGGTCTCGCTGCTCGCGGTTTTTCATGGGTAGGAAGTTCTCTCCAGGCCTCGATTCTAACTACTGTTAGTCTAGGCCTAGAGCAAAATAGTATGAGCTTGGGAATTCGCTGTCAAGAGGAAAACGAGTCACGCTCGCCGCACTCTGGTGTCTTCAACTCGCCGCCGCTGCCACTTCTTTCTTCCTGGAAAGGTTCCACAACTGAATATACGGCTCCAGGTCCTTCATCATTTTTTGGAATTGCGCGATGTCCAGCGATTGCGCGCCGTCGCTGATGGCTTTTTCCGGCGCGGGATGCACTTCCACGATCAATCCATCAGCGCCAATGGCCACGCCCGCGCGCGACAATGCCGGCACCAAGCTCCGTTTTCCGGTCGCGTGGCTCGGATCGAGAACCACCGGAAGATGCGTCAATTCATTCAGCGCGGGAATCGCAGCAATGTCGCAAGTGTTGCGCGTCACCGTTTCAAATGTGCGAATGCCCCGTTCGCATAAAATCACGTCGGCATTTCCGTGCGCCGTAATATATTCTGCCGACATCAGCAGCTCTTTCACCGTGCTGCTCAATCCGCGTTTCAGCAGTACCGGACGTCCACATTTTCCGAGCGCTTTCAGCAGCATGAAGTTCTGCATGTTTCGCGCGCCCACCTGCATCACGTCCGCATATTTCGCAACCAGGTCCACGTCGCGGTCGCTCATCACTTCCGTGATAATCGCCAGCCCCGTCGCCTCTTTCGCTTTCTTCAGCAGCTTCAAACCTTCTTCCTCCATCCCCTGAAAATCGTACGGCGAAGTCCGTGGCTTGAACGCGCCGCCGCGCAGCATTTTCGCGCCGGCTTTCGCCACGCCTTCCGCCGCCTGCATGATCTGTTTTTCCGATTCCACTGAGCACGGCCCGGCCATCACCACGAATTCCCCGCCTCCAATTTCCGTTCCATTCACTTTGATTTGCGTTTTTTCCTTGCGGAATTCCTTGCTCACGAATTTGTACGGAGCCGAAATCCGCACCACGTTGTCCACCTGCGGCATGGCTTCGATCGATTCCATGCACGCGGTTACATCCCCCACCCCGACCACGCCGATTACCACGCGTTCCTCCCCTTCGATGGAGTGCACCTTGTATCCGAAGTGCTCCACTTGTTTTCGAACCTCGTCAATCTCTTCCCGTGTTGCATGCAATTTCATGGAGATGATCATTTTCCCGGTCCTCTCGATTTATTTTTCGCCCCTAAAACAAAAAGCCCACTCGGCTGGCGAGTGGGTCGAAAACTTTTTTCTGTTGATTCGCTTACAGAAACGCCCCACGCCGCCTGGATGGATTCCAAGTAAATCGATACCAGCGATAGGAGTTGGCGATCTCGGCGTTCATGACCAATGCAGTGTAATTCTTCTTCTCTCAGGATTCAACAAATTCTTTGAGCCAACAATGGCGCAATGAAACCCATGCGGACGCATGCAGGACTCAGAAAAACAGCACCGCGATGCGATAGTGCGAAAATCCCGGAGCAACATTCGCGCGGCACGCTCCCACAGCGGCTTTACTGTAAGGCCCGCTCCGAATCTTTTTTTCGATATCCTCCGGCAATTTGCTCAGGTCGAAAACTTCAAAACGCATCATCGATTTTGCCGCGCCCTCCGCAAGTCCCGCGTCGCTTCGGCAGGTTCTCCGCGCTTCCTCCGTCGCGCTCGCAGAATGGAATCCCATCGCAGCGAGCAAAGAAACCACCTTCTGTTCCTGCTGCTCCACGCTCAATTCCGGGACTATCTGCGAAAAATCCTGCACCGCGAACAGCCCGCCCGGCCCGTGCACGGCGGCAATGCCGACGGAAGTGAGCCGCGGGTCCAAAATATTTCTTCGGTGGCCGGGAGAATCCATCCAGCCGGCATGAATGATTTGAGGGCTCGCGCCAACGGCGATGTTTTCGGCGATGACGCTGAAGCGCGCACCGGCTTCCGCGAGACGTCCTTCAAGATTGGATTCGTTGGGGAGCTGGTGCTCGAGCATGTTCAGATTCGCCATGCGGAGAGCGTGCCGGCGGGCGGCTTTGAAGAGAACATCGTCCCATTGCAGCGCGGAGAGGCCTTGCGCGGCGCGTTCACGATTGAGAGCTTCGAAAAGCTGGCGCTCCGAATCGTTGCGCTGGAGTTGCACGTTCGCGCTCGCGGAAATAAAAAAAAGAACAGTAGCGGCGAGGAGAACTCTTGAATTTCTCATCGCGGCGGCCAGGAGAAATTTAGAAATTCTCATCGCAGCAAGGAGAAATTTTAAATTCCTCATTGCGGCGAAAATCAGCCGCGAACGCGAACGGCGCTGAAGCTGAGGACCACGTGCCCGCCGGAAGTCGGACGGCCGAAGCTCAGCATGGGGCTGAAGCGCGAGAAAAGCAGAATCTGGTCAAGCTGGTGGCGGAGCTCCACACTCGTGGGCCCGGAGAGAATCTGGTAATCGGTCATTTGGCCGTGCGAGTCCACGGTGACATCAACGAGCAGGCCATGCGGCAACGAAAGTTCAAGGTCCTGCTCCTCCGGCGCCCAAGATTGCGGGTAGTCCGAAAGAGAAACCAGTTCGGCGGGGCGCATCAGGTTGAGAGCCACGTCGTTCTGCACGGCGCGCACAGTGGCGCCCGGCAAAATCATCTGGAGCACCAGAATGAAAACAAGAATAGCGGAGAAGAAGCCGCCCGTGGCCGGGACGGTCAGGGGCCGGAAAACGTTGTCGAGCAGAATTTCCGCGCGATCCTTGATGCGGCGAACACGGCTCGCCCAATCCCGCGAATGTTGGCCCTGCGCAGCAGCAACTTTAATGCGGATGGCGAGATCGGCAGGCGGAACGTTCCTGGGAACGCGCGAAAGCATGACGGCCAGCTTGCGGAAACGTTCCAATTCTTCGCGGCAAACGCTACAACCTTCGAGATGCTGCCGAACCTGGATGCGCTCCGCGACGCGCGCTCCGCCAGTTATAGCATCGTCGAAATAAGCAGCCAATTTAGTTCGTACTGTATTGCACTTCATGGGAGCCCCTCGCCCGCGGAACTTGCCCGCGGGGATTTTGCCTCTGGTGACTGCAAACCGGCTAACCCCTCGGAAGAAAACGTGAACCTGCGCGCGGCAGAAAACGCATCGCCGAAAGGCGACGGCCGCGATTCGGAAACATTGCCGTGCGAAGACGTTTGCCCGCGGCCCGCATGAATCTGCTGCGCGCCCAAGAGCGGCTCGAGAATTTCCTTTAGCGCGCGACGCCCGCGAAGGATGCGGGACTTCACCGTGCCGACGCTGCATTCCAAGACTTCGGAAACTTCCTCGTAACTCAGGCCTTCCAGATCGCGCAAAATCACCGCGCTGCGAAAGACCTCCGGAATCTGCTGCAAAGCGCTGTGGACGACCGTTTGAGTTTCCAGGGCCGCGAGTTGCTCGAAAGGCGTGGCGCAGAGATCCTCGATTTCGATGCGCGCATGACCTTCTTCCGGTTCGGCGTCGATGGAGACATTTTTCTGCAAGTGGCGCTTGAACCAGCGCTTGTGATTCAGCGCTTCGCGAATCGCGATGCGGTAGAGCCACGTTTTCAAAGAGCTGCCCTGGCGGAAATTGCGAATGCCGCGAAAGGCCTTCAAGAAAACTTCCTGGGTGCCGTCGGCGGAATCGGAAGTATCGCCGAGCATGCCGAGAATGAGGTTATAGACCGGTCCATGATAGTGGGTGACGAGCCAGTCGAAGGCCGTCTCCGAGCCGGCTTGCAGCTCATGGACAAGATCGGCTTCATCGCGGCCCCAAGAAAGGGCGCTAGCCCAATCGGACACTGCCGGCCTTTCCGGCCCGCTGCTGAAAAGCGAGCCACGCTGCTAAGGGGTCAACGTTAGAACGCCTTGGCGTTAGAACGGTGGACCCAGGCCTTTTTTGCGAGTGCGACCATTTTGCTCAGGGTTTGTAAGTACAAACCCTGAAACCCGAACGGTCGACTTGCAACCCCGAATGAATCGGGGTAAATCGGGAACGCCGTGAAGCAGGTCCCCGATGTCCGCTCACTAGTCTTAGACACCGAGGAAAGCGGACTTGTTTCCTCGGATCGTGAAGAAATCCCGTGCCTTCGCGGATTGTGGCACCAATGGCGTTTGTCTGCAATGGGACGGATGGTCCCGACCGGTCGGGACCTCCCGCTCCACAATTGCGGAGAGCTTCGGCTGGAATTTTGGGGGTACCCACCCCGGGTGGTTTTGGGCAAAGAGTGCGGAAGCAGCTGAAAATAAAGGGGTTGACTTTTTTCACGACGCAAAATAGTGCGCAAAGCTATGATAAGAAAGGAGTTGACTGCAGTGGCGAGTGATCAGCGACGAATTCTGCGGCCCGGTGGCCCTCACATTTTTGTAACGATATGATATGACAGGGTTTAAGAGGTGGTGGTCGGCAAACGATATGATTCCATGGGAGTTAGGAGAAGATGGGTGGCAAGTACAGACTGGACGGGGTGAAGAAACAAGATCGCGGCGAGCATGTTGAGCCTGAATCACCCTGAAGGATAGATGGAAGTAAGGATTGGTTAAGTGTTTTGCAGTGAATGGTAGAAATTGGGGGTTGAACGGTAGCGAAGGCGGGTTGAACAGCAGCGGGCGCGCGAATGGGAAAATAGGCAAAGTCAAAAGCCCCAGGTGTGAAACCGACCGAGGGGCATCCGGCCGCAGCGTCACCCTTTTGCAATGTAGAGGGGCGCCCCTTTGGAGTTGGTGTTGACGCTTGTAGCCTTTCATCGGGGAGCTGGCGCTCCCCCTTTCTTCGTTGCGCTCAATTCCGATTTTATGAATTTTCCCTGGTCCTGGAGGTCATGCCACCTCAAAAGAATCGCTCTGCGAGCCCTGCAGCGCGAAATTTTTTGGCGAGGATAAAGGAGCGCCCCTGTGGAGTAAGTTTTGCGTGTTGTTTCAATCTTTCTCCAGTTAGAAAGGAGCGCCCTCGGTGAAGAGTAGCAAATACATCGGCATGGATGTGCACACGGCAACGATTTCCGTCGCGGTACGGGATGCCGCCGGAAAGTTGATCATGGAATCAGTCATTGAAACGAAAGCCAGCACAATTCTGCAGTTCATCCGCGGATTACGCGGGGACCTGCACGTCACATTTGAGGAAGGCACCTGGGCGGCTTGGCTGTATGACCTGCTCAAGCCTTACGTAACGAACGTCGTGGTGTGCAACCCGCGCCGCAACGCCTTGCTGAAGGAAGGCAGCAGGTGCGACCGGATCGACGCGCGGAAGCTGGCCGAGCTGTTGCGCACCAATCTGCTCCGCCCGGTCTATCACGGAGAGAAGGGCCTGCGCACGTTGAAAGAATTGGCCCGGGCTTATCTGACCATCAGCAAAGATCTCGCGAGGGTC
>Ga0134082_10000053_pt1 | contig 30729 bp, 36 predicted proteins | sample 15_taG_6_FD_94473 | JGI IMG/M metagenome (GOLD analysis project Ga0134082, IMG submission 94473) | Grasslands soil microbial communities from the Angelo Coastal Reserve, California, USA - 15_D_Rain_40cm_5_09182015 | ecosystem: Environmental > Terrestrial > Soil > Grasslands ... | reverse complement strand
CCGGGCTCATTCGAGGCGGCGAGGCGAACTTCCCACCGCGACAGCTCAACCACGAACTCGATCCACTCGCGCCACGCGAGCGCCGAGCCGCGCCGCCCTTCGAGCTCGCGAAAGCGCGCCACGAAGTCGCGAGCGAGCCGCTGTTGCCGGATGCGCTCGCCCTCGAGCAGTCGCGTCACCACGGAGAGGATCTGGCGCGGCTGCACGGGCTTGACGAGGTAGTCGTCGACCTCGACCCCGATCGCGTCGCGCAGCGTCCCGTCGTCCTCGCTCTGAGTCACCATCACGACCGGCACGCCCGCATCGATGGCGCGGATCTCGGGGAGGAGCTCCAAGCCACGCCGCCCCGGCATCTGCTCGTCGAGCAGCACCACGCTGTACGGCTGGCGCCGCAGCATCGCCAGGGCGTCGTCGCCGTGGGCCGCCGATGCCACCGTGAATCCCTGGGTCTCGAGGAAGCGACGGTGCGGGGCGAGCGCGTCGATCTCGTCGTCCACCCACAGGATGCTCTTCGGTCGTGGCATGGGCGAAAGCTAATGACGACTGGCGAACGACGGCAACGCGATCGTAGTTTTCGGCCCCGTGCTGTGCGTCCTCCTGGTGCGCTTCAGTTCCATCGGCGACATCGTGCTGACCACGCCGCTGGTGCGCGCGCTCGCCCGGCGCCACCCGGAGGCGAAACTCGTATACGTGACCAAGCGGGCCATGGCGCCGCTCGTCGCTGACAACCCCCACCTCGCCGAGGTGGTGGCCCTCGAGCCCGACGAGCCGATCCGTCACCTCGCCCGCCGGCTCTCCGCCCTCGCTCCGACCCACGGCCTCGACCTCCACGGCAGCGTGCGCAGCGCCGCGCTGCGCCTCCTGGTCCGCTGCCGCTGGTCCGGGTACCGCAAGCGCAAGCTGGCTCGGACGTTGCTCATCGCCACGAAACTCGATGCGTACCGCGTCCGCGTCCCGGTGGCGGAGCGCTACTTCGAGGCCGCCGCGCGGCTCGACACCCACCCCGACGGCGCCCCACCGGAATTCTGCCTGGGCCGCGGGGCGACCGAGCGCGTGGCGCAGTGGCTCCGCGAGCGCGGGCTCGCCGACGCACGACTCGCGGCCCTCGCCCCCGGCGCCGCCCACGCCACCAAGCGCTGGTCTGTCGCCCACTGGAGCGCGCTCATCGAGCAACTGCGGGCGGGAAGCTATCGGCCGGTGGTCATCGGTGGCCCGGAGGACCGCGGACTCGCCCAGCAGCTCGTCGCGGGCGACGCGGCGGCGAGTGCCGCGGGAGAGTTCTCCCTGCAGGAGACCGGTGCCCTACTCGCGCGCGCCGCGGTGGCCGTCTCGGGCGACACGGGCGTCATGCACATGGCGACCGGCGTCGGGACGCCCGTGGTCGCGCTGTTCGGGCCGACGGTCGAGCAGTTCGGGTTCTTCCCCTACCGGGCGCGCACCGCCGTGCTGCAGCGGGAGCTGGCCTGCCGCCCCTGCTCCGCGACCGGCACCGCCACGTGTCCGCTCGGCCATCACCGCTGTCTCGGCGACATCACGCCGGCCGAGGTGGCGGCGGCCGTCGCGCGGCTCGTCGCGTGATTCAGGCGACGACCCCGGCGGAAGGGCGGCTCCTCGCGCTCGTCGGTGCGGCGGTGCGCGGCCCAAAGCGCGACGGGCTGTTCGCGCTTTGGCTGGTGCTGCGCACGGCGGAGTCGCTGCTGCCACCGCGTGCCGTGTCGGCCAAGAACCACCGGCGCCGACTGCAGGCGCTCGAGACCCGGCTAGCGAGCCTCGCCCTTCCCACACCCCTCAAGCGGGCGCTCTCCGCCGCGCGGCAGCACCTCGAGCCGGCTACCCCCTCGGCCGCCGCTCTGGTCCTGTCGCAGCTCGTCGCCCCCGCCCGGGAAGTGCTGGGGTCCGAGGCCGGCGACGCCGTGGCGGTTGCCGCCCGGTCGGCCCGCATACATCTATAAGGCTGGACGCACAGACGCCGAGACGCACCGACGCACAGGAGAACACGATGCCACGACGGCTCGAACGCCGCGCCTCCGCCCCTTCTCCCGAAGCGCTGGTCGCGCGCGTCGATCAGCAGCTTCCGGGTGCGATCTCGGACGACACCGTGCCCACCGGCTTCCCGTCGGTCGATCGCATCCTGGGCGGGGGGCTCCGCCGCCGCGACCTGGTGGTGCTGGGCGGGGACGTCGGCTCGGGCAAGTCGGCGCTCGCCCTCGGGATCGCGCTGCGCGTCGCCCAACAGGGGCTCGGCGTGGCATTCTTCTCCGGGGAGATGGATGAGGAGCGGTTGATGGAGCGAGCGCTCGCCGTCGAAGGCCGGGTCGCGGTGGACGAGTTGCGCGCCGCCAAGCTGAGCGACCAGACGCGCGCCGGGGTGGGCGGGGCCGCCGTGCGGCTGCGCGGGCTGCCGCTCGCGATTCTCCCGCTCGCTGCCGCGGACTTCGAGACGCTCACGGCGCGCCTCGACCCGCTCCGCCAACTCGGCCTCATCGTGGTGGACTACCTCCAGCTGGTCCCGACCCCGGCCGGCACCACGCGCTCTACCCAGGATGAGGACCTCGCCCTCGTGCTGCAGCGGCTCAAGGCGCAGGCGCTCGAGCGACAGGTGGCGCTGCTCGTCGTGTCGCAGCTGTCGCGCTTCGCTGTGACGCGCGAGAACGCGCGGCCCAACCTCGACGACTTCGGCCACCTCGGCGCGATCAAGCAGCACGCCGACGTGGCGCTCGGCATCTACCGCGAAGAGATGTACCATCCGGGCTACGGCGTGGAGGGCGCGACCGAGTTGCTGGTCCTGAAGAACCGCAACGGCCCGACCGGGTTCGTCGATCTCTACTTCTACCGGCGCTGGATGCGGTTCGAGGACATGCTCGACCCGGATCGCTGAGCCCCCGTGCTGTCCGCGCCGGGGAGCGTGCCCACGAGCGTGTACGTGGTCCCCGGACCGCCGGCGTTCCGCCGGAGGGTGATCCACAGCGGTTTTCCCCGGCGCTCCGCGTAGAGCGCGATCGACCCGTCGGGCATCGGCTGATCGCCCTTCACCACCCAGTCGTTCAGCTTGAGGTTGACGCGGTACCACCCGGCTACGGCCGCGAGGGGCGCGGGCGTGGTGAACGCCGCTTGCGCCGCGTCCGCGCCCGCCGACACGCTCACGACCGCGGAGGATGGGAAGGCGAGGACGTCCTTCAGCGCCTCGGCGGCCAGCGTGCGGTCGGCCGTCCCCTCGCCGGGACGCTCGCACGACGCGAAGAGGATCAGCCCAAGCAGGAGCCACCGGGGACGGTGCATGGCGCGGTATCCTAGCTGTGGCGTGGCGCCCTGGTCAAGTTGTAGTTTTGGACGGGCGTGACACGTCCCACGTCCCACGTCGCACGTTGCACGAGGGCGCCCGGCCGTGAAACGTGTGACGTGTAACCTGTAACGGGTGCTCCCATGGCCGGCCACAGCAAGTGGAAGCAGATCAAGCGCAAGAAGGCCGTTACCGACGCGCGGCGCGGGGCCCTCTTCACCAAGCTGATCCGGGAAATCACCATCGCGGCAAAGCAGGGCGGCGGGGATCCAGCGGGCAACGCCCGGCTCCGGACCGCGATCGACGCGGCGAAAGCGGAGAACATGCCGCTCGACAACATCGAGCGTGCCGTCAAGAAGGGCACGGGGGAGCTGGAGGGCGTGCAGTACGAAGAGGTGTCCTACGAGGGGTACGGGCCGGGCGGGGCGGCGATTTTCATCGAGGCCACCACCGACAACGCGAACCGGACCGTGGCGGAGATCCGCCACATCTTCCAGCGCTACGGCGGCAATCTCGGGGCGGCGAAGTCGGTGGCGTGGATGTTCGACCGCAAGGCGCACATTACCCTGGATGCCACTAAGGTGGACGAGGACACCGCGATGGAAGCCGCGCTGGAGGCGGGCGCGGAAGACCTCGTGCGCGACGGCGATGTGTTCCTCATCACCGGGCCGGTGCACCAGCTGCACGAGATCACCGAGCAACTAAAGAAGCGGAAGATCCCCGTGCAGTCCGCCGAGATCGGCATGGTCCCCAAGAGTACGGTGAAGGTTGACGGCAAGGACGCGAAAAAGCTGCTCGAGCTGATCGAGGAGCTGGAAGCGCTGGACGACGTCGCGAAGGTGTCCTCGAACTTCGACATCGACGCCGAGGCGATGGCGGCGGCGACGGCGTGAGGTGAGAGTCCTGGGCGTCGACCCGGGGACGCGGGCCACCGGCTACGGCGTGATCGAAACCGGGAACGGGGCGCCCGGCATGGGCCGGTTGATCGAATGCGGCGTTATCACCTTCGCGCGCCACAGCCCCCTCCCTCGCCGACTCCATCAGTTGCACGTACAGATCGCCGATTTGATCGCGCGGCACCGGCCGAGCGCCCTGGCGCTCGAGAACGCGTTCTACCACAAGAACGTGCAGACGACGCTCGTCCTGGGGCACGCCCGGGGTGTGATCCTGCTGGCCGCGGAAGAAGCGGGGCTCGCGATCGCGCAGTACCCCCCAGCGACCGTGAAGAAGACGGTCGTCGGGGCGGGCGGCGCGCCCAAGGCCCAGGTCGGCGCGGTGGTGGCCCGGCTCCTCAAGCTGAGACAGGCCCCGGCGCCCGCGGACGCGGCAGACGGCGTGGCGGTCGCGCTCACGCACATCCTCCGCGCGTGAGCCCCGGATGATTGCCCAGGTCAGCGGGCGCCTCGCCGCCAAACAGGCCGACCGCGTCGTGGTCCAGACGGCGGGCGGCGTGGGCTACGAGATCGCCGTCCCGCTCGGCGTCATGGAGCAGCTACCGCCCGTAGGCGAGAGCGTCAGCTTCGCGACTGAGCTCGTGGTGCGCGAAGACGGTTGGGCGCTGTATGGCTTCCGGGACGAGTCAGAGCGGCGGTTTTTCCAGCGGCTCATCGGTGTCACCGGCATCGGGCCGAGGATCGCGATCGCGCTCATGTCCGCGCTCGGCGTAGCACGTGGGGTGCGGGCCGTGCAAGAGCGGAACATCGGGTTATTGTCGTCCGTGAACGGCATTGGCAAGAAGACCGCAGAGCGCCTCGCGCTTGAACTGGCCGACAAGCTGGGCGAGTTTGCGGAGCCGAGCGCGGGGGCGGGGGGGGCGGGGCCGGCCGACGGCACCGCGGAAGCGGCCCTCAAGGCGCTCGAGCGACTGGGCTACGACACCGCCGAAGCAGACCGCGCGCTGCGCGAGGCGCTCGCCGCGGCGGGCGGCGGCAGCACCGAGACGCTGGTGCGGCGCGCGCTGCAACTTCTCACCCATGGGTGACGATGGCGACGACCGCTGAATGGATCTGCACACGCTGCGGCTCGACCAACCGGCGCCTCGTTCCGGACGGCGCGACCCGCGCCGTGGACGAGTGCCTCACCTGCCACGTGCGTCACGAGATCGCAGCAGACGCGCGCCCGGTGCGCTGGCGGGCTCGGCCGGTGGGGAAGAAGGTCGCGTGAATGCCACGCCTTCCCAACTAAAGCCTGGGCTCGGCAAGGCACTGTGCTGAAGCACACTTGTCCTTCAGGACAGTGTTTCGCCGAGCACGCTCTTCAGAGTGTGATACGGTGACGAAGCAACGCGTTCAGATCACCACCCCCGAGGCGCTCCCGGACGAGCGCGTCACCGACGCGGCGTTGCGCCCCTCACGCCTCGACGAGTTCGTCGGCCAGGCCAAGGTCAAAGAATCGCTCCAGATCGCGATCGACGCGGCGAAGCAACGCAAGGAGCCCCTCGACCACACGTTGTTCTTCGGGCCCCCGGGCCTCGGAAAGACCACGCTGGCACTGCTGATGGCGCGCGAGCTCGGCGTGAACGTCCGCACCACGTCGGGGCCAGTGCTCGAGCGCCCAGGAGACCTGGTCGGCCTCCTCACGTCGCTGACGGCAGGGGACATCCTGTTCATCGACGAGATCCACCGCCTCCGGCCCGCGCTCGAGGAATTCCTGTACCCCGCGATGGAGGAGTTTCACGTCGACGTGCGCATCGCGGACGGGCCGCACGCGCAGACCATTCCCATGGCGCTCGAGCGCTTCACGCTGGTCGGCGCCACCACGCGGTTCGGCCTGCTCACCCCGCCGATGCGCGCGCGCTTCGGCCTGGTCGAGCGACTGTCGTACTATCCCCCGGACGACCTGGCTCAGATCCTGGTCCGCTCGGCGGGGATCCTCGCCGTGCCTGCCGATGCGGCGGGCATCGCCGAGATCGCCCGGCGCAGCCGTGGCACACCGCGCGTCGCGAACCGGCTGCTCAAGCGGGTGCGCGACTACGCCCAGGTCCGTGCCGGCGGGAAGATCACTGCCCCGGTCGCCGGTGAGGCGCTCAAGCGGCTCGACGTGGACGAGTTCGGGCTCGACGACATGGACGGCCGGATCCTCAAGACGATCATCGAGCAGTTCGAGGGCGGGCCCGTGGGACTCACGACGATCGCAGCGGCCGTGGGCGAGGACCCCGGCACGCTGGAGGAGGTGTACGAGCCGTTTCTCATGCAGCGCGGCTTCCTGGCGCGCACGCCGCGCGGCCGCTGCGCCACGGGAGCCGCGTACAAGCATTTTGGCTTCATTCCGCCCCGGAGCGCCGAACAACCGACGATGTTTGACGGCTGAGAGACTGATCTTCCGCGCCTCGGACTTCGACTACCCCCTCCCCGTCGAGCGGATCGCTCAATATCCCCTCCCCGACCGCGCCGCAAGCCGCCTGCTCGTGCTCGAGCGCGCGGGCGGCACGGTCCGGCACGCGCAGTTCCACGACATCGTCGGCCTCGTCGCGCCCGAGGACGTGCTGGTCCTCAACACATCCCGCGTGATCCCCGCGAGACTCCACGGGATGCGGGATGCGGGAAGCGGGATGCGTGGGCCTGGTGGGACGGCAGAGATCCTGCTTGTCCGCGAGCTATCAGACAGAACCTGGCTCGCGATGGGCCACCCTGGCGGGAAGCTCAAGCCAGGACGGCGGGTCACGTTCGGCGGGGACAGTGCCGTAGAGATCGTCGAGATGCTGGGCGGCGGGCTGCGAAGAGTGAAGTTCGTGGGCGCGCTCGACGCTGGCGCGACGCTTGCCAAGTACGGCGAGACGCCGCTGCCCCCTTACATCCGCCGGCCGCCGCGCCCGGACGACCGCGAGCGCTACCAGACCGTCTACGCGGCGCACGACGGCAGTGTGGCTGCGCCCACCGCGGGGCTGCACTTTACCCGGCAGCTGCTTGAGCGCGTGCGGGCGCGAGGCACGGCGGTGGCGATGCTCGACCTGCACATCGGCCCCGGCAGCTTCAAGCCGGTCGAGGTGGAGGACCTGGTGGATCATCCCATGCACGCCGAGGCGTACGCCGTGAGCGAGGCGGCGGCGACGACGATCAACGAGCGGCGAGAGGCGGGAGGCCGAACCTGGGCGGTCGGGACCACGGTGGTCCGCACGCTCGAGTCATGCGCCGACGAGCGGGGCGCGATTCGCGCCGGAACCGGCGAGACCTCGCTCTTCATTCATCCCCCGTACGCATTTCGCGCCGTGGACCGCCTGCTCACGAACTTCCACTTGCCACGCTCGACGCTGCTCATGTTGGTGTGCGCCTTCGGGGGCTATGAGCAAGTAATGCGGGCGTATCGGGAAGCGATCGCTCAAGGCTACAGGTTCTATTCGTATGGCGACGCCATGGCTATCGTTTGAAGGTGACGCATGTTCGACTTCACGATCCACGCCAGCTGCGGCGCCGCCCGCACCGGCACCCTCAGGCTGCCGCACGGCGCTGTCGAGACGCCGGTCTTCATGCCCGTGGGGACGCAGGGGACGGTCCGGGCGCTCTCCCCCGGCGACCTGAAGGCCGTCGGGTCACAGCTCGTACTGGCGAATACCTATCACCTCCATGTCCGCCCCGGAGAGCGCGTGGTAGACCGGCTCGGCGGCTTGCACCGCTTTATGGGCTGGGACCGGCCGCTCCTCACCGATTCCGGCGGCTTCCAGGTGTTTTCGCTCGCAGGGTTCCGGCGCGTGGACGACGACGGCGTCGAGTTCCAGAGCCACGTCGACGGGGGCCGGCGGCACTTGACTCCGGAGCGCGCGACCGAGATCCAGTGGACGCTGGGCGCGGACATCGCGATGGCGTTCGATCACGTCGTGCCGGGGGGGGCGGACGAGACCACGGCTCGGGACGCCCTTGAGCGGACGCTTCGTTGGTTAGAGCGCTGCGCCAAGAGGCATCGCGAACTGTCGGACGGTCGGACGGTCGGACAGTCTGACGGTCAACGCCTTCCCGTCCGTCCGTCCGACGGTCCGACGGTCCCACAGACGCTATGGCCCATCCTCCAAGGCGGTACCCACCTCGGGCTGCGCGAGGAAGGTTTGCGCCGGATCCTGGATCTCGGTGCGTGGACCGGCCTCGCCATCGGCGGGCTGTCGGTAGGAGAGCCGAAGCCCGTGATGTACGAGATGCTCGAGGGCCTCGAGCCCCGGCTGCCCCCCTCCTGGCCGCGTTATCTTATGGGCGTGGGGTTCCCCGAGGACCTCGTCACGGCAGTGGAGCGCGGCCTCGACCTGTTCGACTGCGTCGCGCCCACGCGCAACGGGCGCAACGGTTCGGCGTTCACGCCCGACGGCCCGGTGAACATCCGCAACGCCGAGCACCGCGACGACGCGCGGCCGCTCGACGCGACGTGCGATTGCGAGACGTGCGCCACGTTCTCGCGCGGCTACTTGCGGCACCTGTTCGTGGCCGAAGAGCTGTTGGGACTTCGGCTGCTGTCGTTGCACAACGTGCGGTTCCTGATACGGCTCACCCGGGAGATGGGCGCCGCGATCCGCGCCGGAACTTTCCCGCGGTGGGCCGCTGAATGGCGACGCCGCTACACCCGATCGGACTGACCATGCACGCATCCTACGCGCTGCTCTTCACGCCCTCCGGCCAGCAGGGGCCCGCCGCGGGCTGGTTCGTGTTCCAGCTGGCGGCGGTCTTCGCCATCATCTATTTCATGATTCTCCGCCCGCAGAAGAAGCAGCGGGAACGCCACAACCAGCTGCTCGCCTCCCTGCAGAAGGGGGACAAAGTGCTCACGTCCGGCGGGATCCTCGGTGAGGTGGTGCACCTGAAGGACGACGAGGTCACGGTGAAGAGCGGCGAGGCCCGCCTCGTCATCGTCCGCTCGAACATCGCTAACATCCTCAACCGATCCATCGAGGCGAAGTCGCAGTGACGATCCGGAGGCTCCACCTGCTGGGCTCGCCGGTGCTGCGGCAGCCGTCGACACCGGTCGCTGCCGTGGACGACGAGGTCCGGCGGCTGGTGGACGACCTGTTCGACACCATGCACGCGGCCAAAGGCGTGGGACTCGCGGCGAACCAGGTGGGCGTAGCGCGGCGAGTTGCCGTCGTCGACGTGGGCGAGGAGTTCCCGCCGCCCCTCGTGCTGGTCAACCCGCGGATCGTCAAGCTGAGCGACGCCGTCGAGACGGCCGAAGAGGGGTGCCTCTCGATCCCCGACATCTACGGTGATGTGGAGCGCCCGCTTGCCGTCACCGTCGCAGCGCTCGATCGCGACGGCCAGCCGTACTCGGTCGAGCTCTCCGGCTTCAAGGCGCGCGCCGCGCAGCACGAGATCGATCACCTCGATGGCATCCTGTTCCTCGATCACTTGAGCGCCGTGAAGCGTCATCTGCTGGTGGCGAAGTGGAAGAAGGCCCGTAAGGGGCAGGCGGGGTATCTCAAGGAAGTGACGCCGGAGCCGGCGGGCGAGCTCTAGGTGCGCGTCGTTTTCTTCGGCACACCTGAATTCGCGGTCCCCTCGCTGCGAGCGCTGCTCGGCGAGGGGTTCGACGTGCTCGCCGCCGTCACGCAGCCCGACCGGCCGCAGGGCCGCTCTCGCTCGCAGGTCGTACCGCCGCCCGTGAAGGTGGAAGCCGAGGCGGAGGCGATCCCCGTGCTCCAACCCGAACGCCCGACCGAGCGCGGCTTCCTCAACCGGCTCCGTGAGCTCGCGCCGGATGTCGGCGTCGTGGTCGCGTACGGGCATATCCTGAAGCCGGAGCTGCTCCGGCTCCCTCCCCGTGGCATGGTCAACGTGCATCCGTCCCTCCTCCCGGAGCTGCGCGGCGCGGCGCCGGTCGAGTGGGCGATCTTGAACGGCGTGGCGAGGACGGGCGTCAGCATCATGCAGCTTGACGAGGACCTCGACTCCGGGCCTATCCTGCTCCAGATCCCGCACACGATCGAGCCGGACGAAACCGGAGGGGAGCTCTCCGCGCATCTCGCCGAGATCGGCGCGCAGGCCCTGGTCGAGGCGCTCGCGCTGTGGGAGCGGGATGCGCTCCGCCCCGTCCCGCAGGATCATGCCCGCGCCACCTACGCGCCCAAGCTTACACGCGACACCGCGCGGATCCGGTGGGACGATCCCGCCGAGCGCGTCGCGCGTCTTATCCGCGGCCTCGACCCGAAGCCCGGCGCCTGGACTACACTACCGGGAGACGGGAAACGGGAAACGGGAAACGGAGAGCTCAAGCTGTTTGGCGTGCGGGTAGAAGAGGGCCACGGCGCGCCTGGCGAGGTGCTGACGGCTGACGGCCGGCTGCTGATCGCGACCGGGAGCGGCGCCGTGGAGGTGGCAGAGGTCCAGCCCGCGGGCAAGGTGCGCATGGCGGTCGCGGACTGGGTCCGCGGCCGCGGCGTCCAGGCCGGCCAGCGCTTCGCGTGACGCACGCGGCGCCGCTCCCCCGGCTGCACGCGATCACCGACGAGCGGGTCGCGCGCCGCCAGGACTTAGACACCGTCGCGCAGCAACTCGCGGCCGGCGGCGGCCACGACCTCGCGTTCCACGCGCGCGGCCGCGGCCTCTCGGGCCTGGCGCACTACGAGCTCGCTGTCCGTCTATCCGTCTATCCGCCTGCCCGTCTGTTCGTGAACGACCGTCTCGACGTCGCGCTCGCCGCGGGCGCCGGCGGCGTCCAGCTCGCCGGTCGGAGTCTCGACCCCGAGCACGCGCGCCGTTTCAACCCCAGCTGGTGGATCGGCAAGTCCGTCCACGACTTGCGGGAGGCGCACGCCGCACGGGTGGCTGGGGCCGACTATCTTTTAGTGGGGCCCGTTTTCCGAACGGCGACCCACCCAACGCATGATCCGTTGGGGCCGGGCCCGCTGGTTGCACTCGTCGGGCTCGGGCTTCCGGTGATCGCGATCGGCGGCGTAACGCCCCAGCGGGTGCCCGAACTGCGGGCCGCGGGTGTCTACGGCGTGGCGGCGATCCGCGCCTTGTGGGAAGCCGCCGATCCGGCGGCGACGGCCCGGAGGATGGCGCAGGAGCTGACGCAATGAGCGACACGATCGATATCACGCTGAACGGGGAGCGCCGCGCGGTAACGCGGGGCGTGACGCTGCTCCAGCTGCTCGCTTCGCTCGAGCTCGACCCGCGCGCCGTCGTGGTGGAGCACAACCGCACCATCGTCCGCCGGCCCGCGCTGGGCGAGGTCCGAGTAGCTCCGGGGGACGCGGTCGAGCTGGTGCATTTCGTGGGAGGGGGGTGAGCCGATGGCCACCGCCGTGGAGACGCTCCGCGACACGCCGTTCACCATCGGCGGGCGCACCTTCCACTCGCGCCTCATGGTGGGGACCGGCAAGTATCGGGACAACGACACGATGGTCCGCGCCATCGAAGCGTCGGGGGCGGAGATCGTCACCGTCGCCGTGCGGCGCGTCGACCTGGACCGCACCAAGCAAGGCGGCGTCCTGTACCACCTGGACCCCAAGCGGTACTTCCTGCTCGCCAACACCGCGGGCTGCTCGACGGCGGCAGATGCCGTGCGCTACGCCCGGCTCGCCCGTGAGGCGGGGTTTAACGAGTTCGTCAAGCTCGAGGTGATCGGGGACCAGGAGACGCTGCTCCCCGACGTGCAGGGGCTGCTCGAAGCGGCGACCATCCTGGTCCGTGAAGGCTGCAAGGTCCTCGCCTACACCAACGAGGACCTGGTGACGGCGCTGCGGCTCGAGGACGCGGGCTGCGCCGCCGTGATGCCGCTTGCGTCGCCGATCGGGAGCGGGCTCGGGCTCCTCAACCCATACAGCGTGCGCACCATCAAGCGGCGGCTGCAGCTGCCTGTGGTCGTCGACGCCGGCGTGGGGACGGCGTCGGACGCCTGCCTCACGATGGAGCAGGGCGTGGACGGCATTCTGATGAACACCGCCCTCGCCGCCGCACAGGATCCGGTTGCGATGGCGCATGCGATGCGCCTGGCGGTCGAGGCGGGCCGAACTGCGTACCTTGCGGGGCGCATGCCGCGGCGCGAGGTGGCGGTGCCCTCCTCGCCCCTCGGAGGGATGCTGGATTAAGGACGCCACCGCCGCCCGGCGCGCGGCGCTGCAGATGCTTCAGGCAGTGCGCTCCGGCGCCACCTTTGCGGCGGCGCGCGACCGGCATCTCCCCGGGCTCGCCGAACGGGACCGGCGCCTCGCCTACCAACTCGCCGCCGGCGTGCTCCGTACCCAGGCCGATCTCGACCGCGTGCTCGCGCTCGCGACCGCCGATCCTCGTGTCCACGACGTCCTGCGACTCGGCGCCTATCAGCTGCGCGCGCTCGCTCGCGTGCCCGCGCATGCCGCGGTGTCGACGAGCGTCGAGCTAGCGCGGGAGACCGCTGGCGAGCGCGGCGCCGGTTACGTGAACCACGTCCTCCGGAGGCTGAGTCGGGATGCGGGATGCGGGATGCGAGATGCGGTCGAGACGCATCCTGCCTGGTTGCTCAAGCGATGGCGAATGCGCTTCGGGGAATCGGACACGGAGCGATTGGTCTCGTGGAACGACACGAAGCCACCCTTCACGCTTCAGCCCATCCGCTGGACGAGTGAGACGTTGCGCACCCGGCTCCAGGACGTTGGTTGCGGGGTACAAGATGCGCCGTTCGGCGCGGGGCTTCGGGTGCTCCGGGGCAAGGACGCATCCCGCATCCCGCATCCCGCGCAGTTCCCCGGGTACACTGAGGGCGCTTTCATCGTGCAAGATCCCGCCCACGCGCTCGTCTGCGGCTACGCCGCGATTCCGCGGGGAGCGCTCGTCTACGACGCCTGCGCAGCTCCAGGCGGGAAGGCCGTCATGCTCGAGCGGCTCGGGGCGCGGGTCGTGGCGGGCGACGCGCGGCGCGACCGGATGGGGCCTCTCGCCCACACGGCGCGGCGCGCCGGAGTGGCAATTCGGCTCACCGTCGCCGATCTTCTGTCGGCGCCGTTCGCGGCGGGGGCGCTGGCCGCCGTGCTCGTCGACGCCCCGTGCACGGCTACGGGAACCATGGCGCGCCATCCCGACGCCCGCTGGCGGATCGCCGCGCGCGCGATCGCGCGCGCGGCGATCCGCCAGCGGGCACTGCTCGAGGCGGCGGCGTGTCTGGTGCAGCCGGGCGGACTGCTGGTATACGCAACCTGCTCGCTCGAGCCAGAGGAGAACAGCGACGTCGTGACTGGTTTCCTGGAGCGACACCCCGAGTTCCAGCGCGACGCGCTCGCGGGCACCGTGCCCGCCGAGCTGCTGACAGGGGAGGGCGACTTCCAGTCGCTGCCGCAGCGGCACGGGGTGGACGGTGCCTACGCGGCACGCTTGCGGCGGGTACGCTGATGCGTTTCCGCCGCCATCTCCCCCCGATCCACGAGTGGCACTTGCCCGGGCTCGACGCCCGCGGCGCCAAGCTATGGGGCAGCGCCCTCGTCTCGGCGCTCGTCGCCGGGTACCTGACGGCCTACTTGGTCATCTTCCCGGCGCCGATCCTGCACGGGCACCAGCTCGTTCCTCGGGTGCTCGGTCTGACGCTCCAGGAGGCGTCGGCCGAGTTGCGGAAGGCAGGGCTGCAGGTCCAGGACGGCGGGTCGGAACCGCATCCGACCGCGCCGCAGGGGACGGTCATCTGGCAAGATCCACCGGCCGGGGTCTCGGCACCGGCGGGGGTGCGAGTGACCCTGGTGGCGAGCGACGGGCCCCCCAAAATTCCGGTACCGGACGTGGCGGGGCTCGACGGCGCCCTCGCGCAGCGCCTCGTGGCAGCCGCCGGCCTGACCGTGGGCCAGGTCGAGTCGGTGCAAGCCGCGACACCCCGGGGGATCGCGATGCTGACCCGCCCGCCGGCGACGACCGTGCTGGCGCCGGGCGCGCCTGTGACCGTCGTGGTGAGCCGCGGGGCACCGACGATTCCGGTGCCGCCCCTGCTCGGCATGTCGCAGGCGGACGCGCGCACCCGGCTCGAGCTCGAGGGCCTGACGCTCGGCACGGTGACGCGGCGCCGCACCGCCGACGCGAACCCGGGAACCGTCGTAGCGCAGCGGCCGGCCGCGGGGACGCTCGCCGCCGCCGGCACAGTGGTGGACATTGTCGTGGCGCGGAGCCCGCAATGACCAACGGCATTCGCATCGCGCCGAGCGTGCTCGCGGCCGACCTGACCCGGCTCGCCCAGCAGGTGGGTCAGGTCCTGGAGGGCGGCGCCGACTGGCTGCATGTGGACGTGATGGACGGCCGGTTCGTGCCCAACCTGACCTTCGGCGCCAACATGATCGAGGCGCTGCGGAAGCTCACCGACCGGCCGATCGACGTGCATCTGATGGTAGTCGAGCCGGAGCGCTACATCGAGACGTTCGCCGCGGCCGGCGCGTCGGTGTTTACGCTCCATCCCGAGGCGACGATCCACGTGCAGCGTCAGCTCGCTCGAGTGCGCAGCCGCGGGATGCTCGCCGGATTGGCGCTCAATCCGGGCACGCCGCTGGCGCTCGCGGACGAAGTCGTCGCGGATCTGGATCTGCTGCTCGTCATGACGGTGAACCCCGGGTTCGGCGGTCAAGGGTACCTGCCCTCCTCGAATGAAAAGATCCGGCGGGCGCGCGAGCTGCTCACGGCGCGCGGCTCGCGGGCGTTTCTGGAAGTGGACGGCGGGATCACGGCGCAGACGATCGCGGCGGCGCACGCAGCCGGGGCCGATACCTTCGTGGCCGGCAACTCGGTCTTCACCGGCGCCGACCCCGGTCGCGAGGTTCAAGATCTGCGGCGCCGCTGTCTGGTGACCGTATGACGCAGCTGCGGCAGTGGACGATCGGGATCGGGGCCGGGGCGGCGGTGGTCTTCGGGGTGGCGCTGGCGGCGAAGATCCGGTCCCAGGTCGACCTCGTCGGCGTGGGGTCGCGGGCGCCCGAGTTCCGCGCGGTGAACCTGCGCACCGCTCAGCCAGCGTCGCTCGCCCGCTACCGTGGGAGAGTCATCCTGCTCAACGTCTGGGCCACGTGGTGCCCGCCGTGCCGGGTCGAGATGCCGTCGTTGGAGCGGCTCCACCAGAAGCTCGCGGGTCAGGATTTCGAGGTCGTCGCCGTGAGCATCGACGACGGCGACTCGAGCAGGGTGATGCAGTTCGCGCGCGAGCTGGGGCTCGGCTTCGACATCCTCCAGGACAAGGACGGGGCCATCCAGCGGACCTATCAGACCACCGGCGTCCCCGAAAGCTTCGTCATTGACCGGGACGGCATCATCATCAAGAAGGTGATCGGCGCGGCGGAATGGGACGGGCCGGTGAACGAGGTTCTCATTCGAAAGCTCATCGATGCGCGTTAACATCGGGCAGCTCTTCGCCCGCAACTGGCCAATCAAGCTCGCGGCGATTTTCTTCGCGATCATGCTGTACGTTGCCGTGGCCGCGCAGCAGCCGCTGTCCCAACGCTTTGCCCTTCGGCTCGCCGTCACTGTGCCGCCGGGGCGCTCGGTGCGGGAGCAACCCACAGGTGTGACCGTCACCGTCAGCGGCAAGGGCAGCGAGATCCTGAAGCTGCGCTCGTTCCCGCGCATGATTCGCAAGACGATCCCCGACACGTTCTCCGGTTCGGTGTGGAGCATCCATCTGCAGCCGTCCGACGTTAACCTCCCGAAGGGGACTGACGTGCAGGTGACGGACATCGCGCCGCGTGACCTCGACGTGCTGCTCGACTCGGTCGGGAAGAAGGACGTGAAGATCGTGCCCCTGGTGCGCGTTGAAGCGGAGTCGGGGTACGTGCTGCGCGGCCTCTCGATCGTGCCGAGCGTGGCGCGCGTCGTGGGGCCGGAGAAAGGCCTCGCCGCCATCGACTCGATCACCACGCTGCCCACCGTCATTTCGAGCGTCAACGGCCCGTTCTTCCGGACCGTCCCGCTCGACACGTCGCCGCTCGGCGTCGTCCGCGTCGCGCCGAAGGAGGTGCGGGTCGCGGGCGAAGTGGCGGCGATCATCGAGCGCGCGATCGACGCGGTGCCCATCACGACCGCCGCGTCCGGGTTCGCGGGGTTCCTGCTCTCTCCCGAGCGGGTGAGCGTGACCGTGCGCGGCCCGGAGTCGAAGGTCAACACCCTCACCAAGGACAGCGTGCGCGTGACCGCGCACCTGGTCGGCAGGGCCGGGCCCGGCGGCTACGCTCGCCTCACCGTGACGGCGCCCCCGGGGATCTGGGCGCGTGCGATGCCAGACTCCGTCGCCCTCAAGCGCAAGACGGGCCGTGGCTGACGTCGTGCTGGGAATCGAGACCTCCTGCGACGAGACGTCGGCAGCCGTACTCGTAGGAGGGGGGCGCGCGCCGGAGCTCGCGAGCCTCGTCATCCTGTCGCAGGACGTGCACAAGGTCTTCGGCGGCGTCGTCCCCGAGCTCGCGAGCCGGGCGCACCTCGCGGCCCTCCCCGCGGTCGTGGAACGCGCCCTCGTCGAGGCGGGCGTGGGCTGGGGCGCCGTGGACGCGGTGGCGGTCACCCAGGGACCGGGGCTGGTAGGCGCGCTGCTGGTGGGCGTGGTGTACGCCAAGGCCCTCGCCTACGCCGGCGATCGCGCCTTGGTCGGCGTGCATCACATGGAGGGGCACCTCTTCGCGCCGGCCGTCGAGGACCCCGACCTCGCACCTCCGTTCGTCGCGCTGCTGGTCTCGGGCGGCCACACGCTGCTGCTCGACGTGCCGGCGTGGGGGCAGTATCGTTTGCTCGGCGCGACCCGCGACGATGCCGCCGGCGAAGCCTTCGACAAGGTTGCCATACTCCTCGGGCTCGGCTATCCCGGCGGACCGCCCATCGAGCGCCTCGCCCAGAGCGGCGACCCGGCGCGTTTCACCTTTCCACGCCCGATGCTGGACGAGGGGTTTGAGTTCTCGTTCTCAGGACTCAAGACAGCGGTGCTTCACGCCGTGCGCGCGAGCGACGATCTGGAGCGCGACCGGCCGCACGTGGCGCGCGGGTTCCAGGACGCCGTGCTCGACGTGTTGGTTACGAAGCTGGAGCGCGCGGTGCGCGCCACCGGCCGCCGCACCGCGGTACTGGGCGGCGGCGTCGCCTGCAGCCGTGCGCTCGCGAGCCGCGCCGCCGAGCGACTCGCGGGACTGGCCCGCGTCGCCGTGGCGAGCCCACGCCTCAACGCTGACAACGCCGCCATGATCGCGCGCGCCGGCTGGCATCGGCTCGGCCTGGGCGAGCGCAGCGACTGGACCCTCGACGCCCGCGCGGATCTACCGCTGCCGGGATTAGAAACCGTCGTCATTCCGCAATCCACAATCCGCAATCCGCAATGACCATCTACCCGTTCAAGTTCCTGCTCGGCCCCCTCACCATCACGGGGTACGGGCTCATGATGATGGTGGCGTTCCTGATGGCGGGCTGGGCGATCCAGCTCGACTTGCGGCAGCGGCGGATGAACGAAGACTACGCTGCGGACATCGTGTTCGCGGCCGTCGTCGGCGGCATCATCGGGGCCAAGATCTGGTACGTGCTGCTCACGGGCGAATGGGAAGCGCTGTTCCGCCGCGGGGGGTTCGTGTGGTACGGCGGGTTCTTGGGCGGCGTGGCCGGCGTGCTGCTCAACGGCTGGCGTAAGGGCATCCCCGCTCGCTGGACCATGGAGCTGACCGCCGCCCCGCTGGCGCTGGGGTACGCGCTCGGGCGCGTGGGGTGCTTCCTGGTGAACGACGACTACGGCGTGCCGTCGAGCCTTCCCTGGGCGATGAAGTTCCCGGATGGGTTGCCGCCCACGCGAGTCGCAGACCTGCAGCAACAGCTGCACGTAACCTTTCCGCCCGGGACGAACCCAACGGACCTCGTCGCCGTGCAACCCACGCAGCTGTACGAGACCGCGCTCATGATGCTCGCCTTCTGGGTGCTGTGGCGGCTGCGGGACCACCGGCACGCCACCGGCTGGCGCTTCGGCGTTTACCTCGTGCTCGCGGGCGCCGAGCGGTTCCTAGTCGAGTTCGTGCGCGCGAAAGACGACCGCCTGCTCGGCCCCTTCACCCTGGCCCAGGCTACCAGCGTGCTGCTGGTGGTGGTGGGCATTTACGTGATGCAGCGGCTGCGCCAGCCCGACGCCGCCGCGCTGGCGACCCCGCCGGCGCTCAAGCTTCAGCCCACCTGATGCGCCGGTTGCCGGCGGTGGCTCTCACGGCGCTCGCGCTCGCCGCCTGCGCCCGGGGGAGGGCGGGACCGCCGGAGCTGATCCTCACCGGCGGCCGCATCTTCACCGCGGACCCAGTGCGGCCCTGGGCCGAGGCGCTCGCGATCCGGGGCTCGCGCATCGTCGCCGTCGGCACGACGGACTCGCTGCGCCGCCTGGCGGGGCCGCGCACCCGGATGCGCGATGTCGGCGGCCGCACTGTCATCCCCGGTCTCAACGACGCTCACGCCCATCCCGGCCCGGAGCTGCGGGGCACCAAGCTGGCGACGGCGACCGGGGACGGCGGCTTGCTCGAGATCGCGCGCTCGCTCGCCGCAGCAGCCCGCCTCCGCCCGCGCGGCACCTGGCTGTTCGCGACGGTCGGCGACCGTGTGCTCGACGACCAGCGCGCCAACCGGTTCCTTCTCGACAGCATCGTTCCGGACGACCCCGTGGTGCTCGAAAGCTGGTCGGGTCATACGGCCGTCCTCAACAGCGCGACGCTCGGCGCCCTGGGGATCGGCCATGGCACGCCGGATCCGCTGGGCGGCCACTACGGGCGGGTGCCGGGATCGGGAGGGGGAGGGGGAGGCGGAGTGCTGGACGGCCGCATGACCGAGTACGCGTGGTGGAACGCACGGCGCCGACTCGCGAGCGCCGTGCCCGACAGCGCTAGCCGCGCCGATTTCCGGCGCTTTGGAGGCGGCGGCGCGGATCGGCATCACCACGGTGCAGGACATGAACACCGCGCTCAGCACGGCGCGGGCCGTCGCGCTGGTGCGCGCGGCCGACCTGCCGATCCGCTGGCGCGTGATCCGCTTTCCGATGACCAGGCCCGAGGGCCGCGACCTCGCCGACACGCGCAGCGCCGACCCACACCCGGGCGGAATGCTCGACGTCTCGGGCACCAAGTACATCCTGGACGGCACGCCGGTCGAGCGAGGCGCGGCGATGCGCCGGCCGTACGCCGATCGCGAGGGGTGGCACGGCGAGCTCGACTTCCCGCCCGAGACGCTGCAGGCGATCATCCGCGAGGCGCTCGTATCGCGCGACCAGTTGATGGTGCACGCCGTGGGCGACAGCGCGATCGCGGTGCTGCTCCGCTCGCTGGCGGCCGCCGCGCCCGAATCGACGTGGCGCGCCCTGCGTCCGCGGATCGAGCACGGCGACTTCCTGGCCCCCGACCTGCTCCCCCTGGCGCGCCGCCTCGGGGTCGTCGTGGTGCAGAACCCCGCGCACTTCTCCATCCCCGAGCTCATGCACCGACGCTTCGCGCCCGACGTTGCCAGCGCGGCGCAGCCGCTGCGCTCGCTGCTCGCCGCCGGATTCCCCATCGCGCTCGGATCCGATGGTCCCATGAATCCCTACCTCAACATCATGCTCGCCGTGGCGCACCCTATGAACCCCGCGGAGGCGCTGAGCCGCGAGCAAGCGGTGCTGGCCTACACGCGCGGCTCGGCCTACGCGGAGCTGGCCGAGCGCGAAACGGGCACCCTCGCGCCGGGGATGCTGGCCGATCTCGCCGTCTTGTCGCAGGACATCTTCACGGTACCGTTGGGAGAGCTGCCGAAGACCGAGAGTGTGCTGACGCTGGTGGGAGGGAAGGCGATATACGACGCCGGCGTGGTGCAGTGAGCCGTCAGGGAAACGACGGCCTGCTGCGCTGCCCGCCGCCCACCAGCCGGTGTCGCTGCAGCCACACGATCGCGACGAGCAGCAGCACGAAGAGCAGGAACTGCAGCGACAGCGACTGCAGCGTGGGGTAGACCCCGAAGACCGGAATCCGCGGAGCCCATTCGAGGACCGTCGTCTTCACGATCCCCGCCTCCTGCAGGTCGGCGATTCCCTTCCCCGCGAACACGAACGCCATGTAGTAGAGCATCGCGCTGGTGATCGCGAAGAACGGCCTGAGGGGGACCTTAAGCCCGAAGCGATTGACGCCGACGTAGATGAGCACGAGCGCCGCGGCGCCGAGCAGCAGTCCGCCCACCACCGCGGTCGCCCCGCCCCCCCCCGAGCCAGCCGACGTGAGCAGCGCTTTGTAGAACAAGATCGTCTCGAAGCCCTCGCGGTAGACCGCCAGAAACGCCACAGACGCGAGGGCCCATCCCGAGCCCGTCGACAGCGCTCCCTCCATGCGGCTCTTCACGAACGCGTTCCACTTGGCCGCCTCGATCTTCGAAACCAGCCAATAGCTCACGTAGAACAGCACCGCCGTCGCGAGCAGCATGGTGACGCCCTCGAGCACCTCCCGTTGACCGGGAGTGATCTGGAAGAGGACTTCGATCACCACAGCCGTGACCACGCTGGCCCCAACGGCCGCCCAAGCGCCCTGCGCGACGTGGCGGTGCCGCTCCACCGCTCCCGCCTTCGCGAGGAACGTCATCAGGGCTGCGACGATGAGGATCGCCTCAAACCCCTCACGCAACATCAGCACGAACGACTCCATGAACAGGTTGGCGGGGGAGCCCCGGTCCGCGACCAGTCGCTCCGCGCGCTCGAGGCCGGAGAGGAGGCGCGCGTGGATGGCATCGAGCTCCTCGGGTCCCGCCCCGGCGGCGGCGCGCGCCCGCAGCGCGGCGAACGCGTCCTCGAGCTCGCCCGCGAGGGCCGGATTCCGGGCGCGGGCCTCAGTCTCCACCTGCTCGAAGGTGAGGTAGGCGTCGAACGCCAGCTGGCTCGACCTGAGCGCCACCGCGGAATCGACCTGGCGCCGTGCCGCCGAGAAGGTCGCCGCTGCGGGTGACGCGACGTACCGTTGCCGCTCGGCCGTCGGGAGCACGCGGAGGAAGGCCACGAGCCTCGCCGCGCTCTGCCGGTCGAGGACGCGGGCGAACCCGGGCATCGGCGTACCAGGACGGCCGCGCAGCATGAGGTCCGTGAGGTCGTCGTCGGTGAAGCGCCCCTGGATCGCGAGGTCCCGCAGCGCCGGCGGTCGCACCGAGAGCGACGCAGCGAGCGGCCCGTCGCCTCCCCCAGTCGCGCCGTGGCACGCGGCGCAGGACACGGCATACAGGCCCTCCCCCTCGCGCTCGTCACCGTGTGCCGCGCGGAATGTGGCGATGTAGGTCGCCACGGCCCAGCGGTCCTCGGGCGACAACGTCTCCTCGAACTGCGGCATGGCGGTGCCCGCAACCCCGATCGTAACCTTGCGGTACACGTCGACCGGCGACGCGTTACGCATCAGCTCCGGGTCGGCGAGACTCGCGGGCGCCGGCCCCTCGAGCTGCTTGGCCTTGGGGCCGTCGCCGCGGCCGGTGGGGCCGTGACACTGGAGGCACTGCTCACCGTAGATGGCCGCCCCACGGGCGAGTGACGGCGGTCGGGTCGGGAAGGGGTCGAGCGCGCCGCCCGTGGCGGCCGCGATGCGCGCCACCAGCACGTTCGCCCGGGCGGCGACCGAATCGGGCGGCGCGGCGCGCACCACCATCGCCCGCAGGAGGGCGAGTTCCGTGTCGGCGACGGCGCGGACACGGGCCGGCAGGGCGGGAGCGTCGAGGCGCGCCTGCTCGAGGAACTGCCGCGCTTCGTCCACCTCGGCGGCAGCCGTAACGCGGCCCCCCCCGGGCACCACGCCGGCGGCGTACTCTTTGGCAGCGAGCGCCGTGGCGGCGACGATGCGACGCGCCACGGCGAGCGAGTCGCCCGCCTGCCCTGCGGCTTGGGCTGCGGCACACGCGCTCAACAGCAAGCTGACAAACAGCTTACGGAAGATGAGAGTGATTCTCAATGAGGGGGCCTCAAATACTAGAGTGATTCTGTCGGGAATTCAAGGATGCGCACCTAGGCGCGCTCCAGCACCGCGATCGCGACGGCCGCTAAGTGTGTGTGGGAGAGCGACAGCAGCACACGCGTCACGCCCAACTCTTGGGCCCGTTGGGTCGCGATGCCGCTGAGACTCACGTCCGGCCGCCCATCCGGCGCGCGAGTGACTTCGATCTCCCGCCACCCGATGCCGCGGGCCCGCTCGCTCCCCTGGAGCGCCTTGTAGACGGCTTCCTTCGCAGCGAGCCGCACCGCGACGTGGGTGGCGATATCGGGGCGGCTCTCGCAGTACGCCCGCTCGGCGGGCGTCAGGAGGCGCTCGAGCACGCGAGTCCCCTTGTCCTTCAGAATCGCGCTTACGCGCGCGACCTCCACGAGATCCACGCCCACGCCGATCGCGCTCACGGCCAGGGCTGCATCATGCGGCGGAATTCATGCGTCGTTACGCAACCTTCTAGAACCCCAGCCGCGTGGCCAACCATGCCGGAGCGGGCACGTAGCCACCGAGCGCGAGCCCCAGCCACACCAGTGCCGCGGCGACTGGCGTCCAGAGGATGAGCAGCGGCCAGAGCGACGGCCGCCACCGCTCGAGCGACTCGAGCTCCGGGCTCCAGCGCCGCTCCTCCTCGGCCACCACGGCCTCGAGGGCGAGCCATGCCGCCTCGAGCCGGCGCGCGGCGCTGCGCAGCGCTTCCTGCCATTCGCCGTGCGCGCCTTTGTCCAGCACGGTTGCGTCCCGCACCCGGGTGGCCACGGCGTCGAGGGCGTCGAGCGCCGCGACGAAGGGCTCGCCCCCGGTCGTAAGGCGCGCCGCGATCGCGCGCTTCTCGGACGGGGAGAGCAGTCGCCGCCGCCAGCGGCGGCGGGGCATCCGCACCCGACGCGCGGCCCGCTCGATCCGGCCGTCCAGCGCGTGAGTCACCCGGTCCGCCGCGCGCCGCACCGCTTGCTCCCACGCGGCGAGCCACGCCCGGCGGCTCACCGTTTCCAGCACCCGCTCGCGGTCCTCGCGCTCCGCCGCCGCCCGCGCCTCCCCCCCGAGCTCGAGCACGCGCGTCGCGAGCGCTTCCCGGATGTCGTCGATCGGCACCCATGGCTCGGCCACGCGCCGCGGCACCAGCACTCGCCCGAGCGAGGGGGCGAGTTCGGGCACGCGCAGCGGCATCGGGATCTTGACGGAGCTCACGTGCGGCGCTCGGTGAGGCGGGCGCTGCGCCCGGTGCGGGCCTCATACCGCCCTACGAATTGCGGCAGCGACTCCGGAAGGAAGCTCTCCCGCGGCAGCCCCGTCGCCGAGATGGCACGCTCGATCGCGGCGGGCTCGCCTTCCACCTCCAGCAGCACGTCCATCGCGGGGTACCACTCCAGCCGCAGCACCGCTTCACCCAACCGGTAGACTTCCACGGTGCGATCGATCCGCAGCGTGACCGCGAACCCCGCGTGCTCGAGGATCGCGACCGCGGCATCCGGGTCGGTGACGCGGGTTTCGGCCTCGGCGCGGTGGCGGTACACGCCGCGCTGCGAGTGCGGACCTTTCCAGCCCAACATGCCAAAGGCCGCCGCGCCGTCGGCGGGCTGAAAGATACGCAGCCGCAGCACCTGGTCTCGGGCGGCGAGCGCACCGTCCCGATCGAAGCGCCGGTCCAGCATGGCGCCGCGGAACTCGAGCCGGGCGCCCGCGCGCTCCAGGGCGCGACGCACTGCGTCGGGGTCCTCGACCCGCGCTTTGACTTCGAGTTCGTCCCACGCAGCGGAATCGCTCGAGTCCATCAGGCGAAAATGGCGTCGAGCACGGCGTGCGTGTCCGCGAGCGTCGCGAACACGCGCGCGGCGCCGGCGGCGCGGAGGGCGGCGACATCGTAGAAGCCGGTCGCTACCGCCAACGCGCGCGCCCCGATCGGGCGGCCGCAGGCGACGTCCTCCGGCGTGTCGCCCACGAGGACCACGTCCTCACCGAGGAATGCCCGCCCGGTGAGCGCCGCGGCGCGACGGGCCGCTACTGCGGGAAGATCGGCGCGACGGTGTGAGTCCGATCCGAAGGCTCCGACCCGGAAGCGGGCGGGGTCGAGCCCCGCGGACTGGAGCTTGAGCGCGGCGCCGGGCGCGAGATTTCCGGTCAACAAGCCCACACAGGCCCGGCTCGCCCGCTCGTGCGGCTCGAGGGCCGCGAGCAGCTCGACAATCCCGACCATGAGCCGCGTGGCCCGGGCGGGCTTCGCCAGTTCGGCCGAGAGCAGCTCGACGTAACGGCGACACACAGCTGCGATGCACGCTTCGTCAGCGGCGCCCGGATGGCCCGCGAGCGCTAGCAGCTCGCGCACGATCTGTGGATCGGTCTTGCCGTCGAAGCGGTAGGTCTCGATCGGGCCCGCCGTCCCGGTCTCGTCGAGCAAGGCGCGATGGATCGCCCGCCGCCCCGCGCCGTCGGTCCAAAGCAGCGTGCCGTCGATGTCGAAGAGGACGAGCTTCATGAGAGAAAGATAGGCGGATAGATGGATAGACGGATAGATAAAAGCCTCATCCGCCTAACCGCCTAACCGCCACGAGGTACTCCCGCAGCCGCTTCGCCGTCGGCGTATCGGCGAACAGGTCGTCGGACGTAACGCCTCCCCGCGACAGCGCCGAGTGCACGATACGCCCGGCTCCGGACCACAGCGCCACATGCGAGATGCGGTGGCCGTCGGCGAAGCACAGCAAGTCGCCCGCCTGGTATCCGCCGCCGGTCGCCGAGAGCGGGACTTCCCGGCCCGCCGTCGACTGCATGTCGCTGTCCCGCGGCAACGCGACGCCGCGCGCCGCGTACGTCGCCTGCACCAGGCCCGAGCAGTCGACCCCCCACGCGGTGCGCCCGCCCCACAGATACGGTGCGCCGGAGAACCAGCGGAGCGCCCACTCCGGCGCCGCGACGAGCCGGGCCTCGACCCGTAGCTCCGCCTCCGGTCGCACCGCGCCGGCTGCGATGTCCCACCCCCGCCCGTCCGTCGTCTCCACGTGACCGCCGCGCAGCCGCGCGGCCCGCGCGCCGAGCGCGAGCCGGAAGCGGGCGCCCTCGCATCGCAGCTCGGCGCCGAGCGAGCGCAGGGTCGCGCGCCCGGCCCAGTCATCGGCCCACGCGGCGGTACCGAGGGCGACGTAGCCCGAGTGGATCCAGGCGTGGTAACCGTCTCCAGCCCGTACGCGCAGCCACGCATCGTCGCGCCGCTCGAGCACAGCGAGGATCTCGCCGTGCAGCGCCTCGCTCACACGGTCGGCGCTCACGCGTGGCTCGCGCACCAGGGGCGCGACCGCCGCCGTCACCGCCGCCGCGGGCTCGTCGCCCACCGAGGCGTCGGGGAGCAGACGCACCTCGGCGGCGCGCCCTGCGACGGCGGCGATGCGGCGCAGCGCGGCGAGCGCGTCGCGGCTCGTGGTGCAGCCCGCGAGCGCGCCCGGGCGCACCGCGACGTCGAACACCCCGAGCCGCGTGTCGGGGACCCACTTGCGGGCGACATCGGAGACGTCGCGCTCGAGATGGTCGCTCATGGCTCGTCTGCGAGTCCCGGGATGTCGCGTATCCCGCGCGCCAGGCGCACCGCGCGCTCCACGGCCTCCGGCACTGCGAGCGCTGCCAGTGCTTCCACCTGCAGCGGTGTCGCAGCTGCCACGGCAGCCGTGCTCACCGCGAACACGACGTCGCCGTCGAACGCGGTGCCGAAGGGGACGATGCGGCGGGCAAGCGCGTCGCCCGCTGCGTGCGCCAGGCTCTGCAGCGCGACCCGGTCGAGCTGCGCATTCGTCGCCACCACCGCCAGCGTCGTGTTGCGACCCGCCCCCCCCGCCCCACCCGCCCCCCCAGACCGGCTGAGCGCGCCGAACGGCGTGCCCCCCTGGGCCAAGTAGCGGAGCGCTTCCACGGGCTTGCCGTCTGCCCCCCGGGCGCCAGCGAGGATCTGCCCGCTCGCGTCCACCACGTTCCCCACGGCATTCAGCACGACCAGCGCGCCCACCACGACGTCGCCCGCGCGGGTCGCCCACGTCCCGACGCCGCCCTTCATCGCGCCGCCCGGGCCGAGCGCCTTGCCAACGGTGGCGCCGGTGCCGGCGCCCACCGACCCTTCCGGAATCTCGGCCGCGGCCGCGGTGCAGGCCCGGTAGGCGTCCTCGGCAGTCGGCCAGCGGTCCGCCTTCGAGCCGGGCGCCAAGTCGAAGTCAAAGATGACCGCCGTCGGGACGATCGGCACGACGCCCGCCGGCCCGACCGGGAACCCGCGGCCGTGCTCTTTGAGCCAGCGCATCACGCCGTCCGCGGCGCCCAGACCGTATGCCGAGCCGCCGGTGAACAGCACTGCATCGATGTGTCCCACGAGGTGGCGGGGGTCGAGGGCGTCGATCTCGCGCGTGCCGGTGGCGCGACCGCGCACGGCGCAGGCCGCGCGCATTCCCCCCGCTGGCGCGAGGACTACGGTGCAGCCCGTCGCGGTCCGGAGATCGGTCCAGTGCCCGACGGTGATGCCGGGCACGGCGGCGAGATTCGACGGGACGGCTGCGGTCATCGGAGCGCGAAGATAGCTTGGCTTGCTCGGGTTGTGGAGGGCACATACGTTAGCGCCATGACCAAGACCGACGCGCAGGCCGCTCCGACCACCGTCCTGGTGGTTGACGACGAGGACGGGATTCGCCAGGCGCTGGACCGGTTCCTGACGCGCCTAGGCTACCGCGTGCTGCAGGCCGCGAGCGGACCCGAGGCGCTCGATCGCCAGGCCGCGGAGCAGCCGGAGGTGATGCTGTCCGACATCCGGATGCCGAACATGACGGGCGTGGAGCTCGTCCCCAAGGCGCTTGCCCAGGATTCCGATCTCGCGATCATCATGCTCACCGCGATCGACGAGCCCCGCACGGCGATCGAGTGCATGAAGCTCGGCGCCTACGATTACCTCATCAAGCCAGTGGATTTGGACGAGCTCGAGATGTCACTGCAGGGCGCCCTGCGGCTGCGGCAGCTCGAGATCGACCGCCGTGAACTCGAGCAGTGGCTGGCGCGCGAGGTCGCCGTGCGCACGCGCGACCTCGAGGAACGCACCACGGTCGCCGAAGAGGTCGCGCTCAGCGCCCTCGCGGCAGCACAGGGGTGGGCGGGCGCGAACGACGCGATTCACAAGCTGGCGCAGGAGCTGGGCACCTCGCCCGAGGACGTGGCGCGGGAGGTGGAGAAGAGGCGGGGTTAGGGTTAGCAGAGGACCAGCTGTGGCCGGACCGCGACAGGCGCAGCGCAGTTTCGACTAGTCTCGTGAGTGGCAGCGATGCGGCACTACGCCCCGTTGTAGCGTCGCGCGCGCGGCACATCGGTTGCGCCCCCTCGGCAACATTCCTGCTATGTCAGCCACCACCGAGCGCAAGCGCTATCCAGAATGGCACTGGTCCCAGTGGCCGGTGTCCGACGAAGCCGTCGACGCGCACCTCCGGCTGGCCTCGGACGTGTACCGGCGGACCAGATTTGACATTTTCCGCCGGCTCGTCGGCAGGGACCTCCGCGGGAAGACGGTCCTGGACTACGGTGGCGGCGCTGGACTGCTCGCCGTCCGCTGCGCGGAGCAGGGAGCCCGCGTAACGCTGTTGGACCCTGAGCCAAACTCGCTCGGGATCGCTCGCCTGCTGGCGCAGCGGCGTGGTGTCTCCGAGCGTGTGGAGACCGTGCGTGCCGAGTCCTTGCCGCCCAGCGTTGCCGGGCGCCGGTACGATCTCGTGGTCTTGATGGACGTGATCGAGCACCTGCCAGACGACGGCGGCCTGCTCCGAGCGGTGGCTCGCTGTCAGCAGCCCGGCGACAGGTTGTTCGTCAGTACTCAGAACCGCCTGTCGCTCAACTATCTGCTGGAAGGCACCTATCACAAGAAGTGGCTGCGCGAGGAAGACTGGTGCGGTTGGGATCCTACCCACCTGCGGTTCTACACGCCCGGCTCGCTGCGACGTCGATTGGCACAGGCGGGGTATCGGCCGACGCGCTGGTGGGGGATGTTCATCGTGCCGTACAACATTCTCTCCTGGCTGGTGCTGCTGCGACGCAACCTCCAGTGGTCCGGCCTCCACAGGCTCGACCTCGCGCTCGGCGGCGTGTTCCCGTTCAACCGGCTCGGGTGGAGCCTCATAGTCCTCGCGGAACGGGCAGGGGCCTAGGCCTGTTTCGCTGCCTTGGCCTTCTCCTCACACGCCTTGCAGCGCGTGACCCCGCGGAACGAACAAATCAGGCAGATGAACGTGCCGCAGTCCGCGCAGGGGTAGCCCTCCGAGGCGCGCTCTTCGTTGCCGCAGTAGCGGCACACCATCGCATCGTGCTCCATCAGTTTGGGCTTGTCTACCATAGGCGCCTCAGAGGTTGAGTGCGTACGCCTTAATCTTATTGATCAGCGTTGCCCGCGAAATGCCGAGCTCCTGCGCGGCGCGGGTGCGGTTGCCACCGTGAAACTTCAGGGCGCGCTCGATTTGCTGGCGCTCCACTTCGGCAAGCGTCTGCGCGGTGTGACGTCGGTCGCCCCCGCCCCCGGCCCCCCCGACCTTGCGCAGGTCCGCTGGCAGGTGCTCGACCCCGATCTGCGGCGCCCCGCGCGCCAGGATCATGCCGCGCTCGAGCACGTTGCGCATCTCGCGCACGTTGCCCGGCCACGGCGCCGACAGCAGGCGATCGAGCGCCTCGGCGCTGCAGGCATTCGGACACCCGGGCATCTGCGGCCCGAGGTCCTGCAAGATCCGGGTGAGGAGCGCGAGGCGATCCTCGCGTGAGCGGTCGCGCACCGCCGGGAGGCGCAGCGGCATGACGCTCAGACGGTAGTAGAGGTCCTCGCGAAACCGTCCCACTTGCACATCGTGTACCAGGTCGCGGTTGGTCGCCGCGATGAGCCGCACGTTCACCGTCATCTCGCGTGTGCCCCCCAGGCGCCGAAACGTCTTCGTGTCGAGCACCTTGAGCAGCTTGGGCTGCAGCTCGGGCGCCAGCTCGCCGATCTCGTCGAGAAAGATGGTGCCGTCCTCGGCCAGCTCGAACAGCCCTTGCTTACGCTCCTTCGCGTCAGTGTAGGCCCCTTTCTCGTGTCCGAACAGCTCAGAATCGAGGAACGTGGCAGACAGCCCGCCGCAGTTCACCTCCACGAAGGGGCCGCTCGCCCGCGGGCTCAGGTGGTGCACCACTCGCGCTGCCCATCCCTTCCCCGTACCGCTCTCCCCGGCCAGCAGCACCGTCGAGCGATCGCTCGCCGCGAGCAACTGGATCTGGCGAGCCAGCTCGCGCATCGCCGGCGAGACGCCGAGCGAGTCGAGCCCCTCCCCCTCGTGGTCGCGCGCCCGTAACAAGGCGTTCTGACGCGACAGGCGCACCTTCTCCGCTACCCGCGCCGTGGCGGCGGCCAGGTGATTCATGTCCACCGGCTTCGTGAGGAAGTGCTCGGCGCCGAGCTGCATGGCGCGTACCGCGGTCTCGATATCGCCTTGGCCTGTGAGGAGGATGACCGCCGCCCCCTGTGGGCGCAGTCGCTCGAGCACCTCGAGGCCGCCGACGTCGGGGAGGTGCAGATCGAGGATCACGACGTCGGGGCGCAGCCGCTGGAACGTCGCGACGCCCCCTTCCCCGGTGTCCTCGCGCGCCACGTCGTAGCCTAAGCGCTCGAAGTAGTCCCCCACGGTGCGCACCAGGTCGGCGTCGTCGTCCACCAGGAGCAGGGTCTCAGCCACGGCGGTCCACGATCACCGCGAGGGCGCCCGGCAGCAGGCGCGCCTCGAACGGCGTGTCCCCCCAGGGCTCGCCGTCGAGCTGCATCGGCCGCGCCGCGCCGTCGAGGACCTCGACCCGCACCACGCGGCCGCGGCCGAACCACACCCGGCGCATCCCGTTGCGCGGCCGGCGCACCAGCTCGAAGAACGCCGCGAGGCTCTCGATCGTCCCCTCCGCCCGGAGTACCAGCACGTCGAGCCAGCCGTCGTCCGGGGCGACATTGTCGCGCAACCGCAGAAACGGCGGGACCAACTCGCCGCAGTTCGCGACCAGCACCAGAGCGGCCGGAAGGTCGTGGGCCACGCCGTCCACGGTCACGCGGTGCAGCGGGCTGGTCACGGCGGGAAGCGCGGCGAAGGCGCGCGCGATGTAGGCCGCCATCTTCCAGCGGCGTTTCTCGTCGGATCCGGTCGCGGCCATCAGCGCCGCATCGAACCCGGTGCCGCAGCACACCGCGAAGTAGTGGGTCCCATCGGCGCGCGGCACGCTGCCCAAGTCGAGCGGCAACGGCTTGCCTCTGAGGATCGCGCGCGCGGCGGCCGCGGGGTTCTTGGGCAGCCGCAGGTTGCCGGCGAGCAGATTGCCGGTGCCCCCCGGCACGATCCCCAGCGGAATGCCGCTCCCCACCGCGCCGGCCGCGATCTGCATCGCCGTGCCGTCGCCGCCGTAACCGACCAGGACGTCGAAGCCGTGGATCCGCGCCTCGGCCGCGAAGCGGCGGGCGTCGCCCGGCCGGGTGGTGGCGAGCACGTCCACCGACCAGCCGCCGCGCCGCAGCGTGTCGCGGATCGCCGTGACGGCGCGCGCGTCGGTGCGCGCCGCCGCGGGGTTCGTGATGAGGAGGGCCCGGGTCATCGCTAGTACCGCTTCT
>Ga0134082_10000039_pt1 | contig 35152 bp, 19 predicted proteins | sample 15_taG_6_FD_94473 | JGI IMG/M metagenome (GOLD analysis project Ga0134082, IMG submission 94473) | Grasslands soil microbial communities from the Angelo Coastal Reserve, California, USA - 15_D_Rain_40cm_5_09182015 | ecosystem: Environmental > Terrestrial > Soil > Grasslands ... | reverse complement strand
GGAACGGGAGCAAATGACCATGGGCACGGTTGAAAGGTCAGCCCGAATCGGTGTAATGGGGGTGTGCCTCGACACTATGTCGTACGAGGCTTTGTCTCATTTCATGGGGGGCATACCCGGGGCGGTTATTTTTGGAAACCTGGACCATTATGTAGGTATTGAGCGCGAGATAGTCCGCGCTCTTGACCTGGCACAGACGCGCATTTGTTTCATTGATTACGACCGGAATACCGAAGAAGCAATCTGGATGACGGAGCGATTGCGCTCAGAATATCCAGACGTGCACAGCTTTGCGGTGTCGTCTTATTCAGAGCCTGAAGCGATTATCGCCGCCATGCGAGCAGGTTGCGCCGAATATCTGCTGAAGCCAGTCCAGCACGACCGGGTGGTCGATGGATTGGCGCGTGTGGAAGCGAAGCAGAAGAAGAGAGCGCGGTCGACAGTTCGTGGAAAGGTTATTACCTTTGTCGGTTCAAAGGGCGGCACCGGAGTCACCTCGCTGGCTTTGCACTTAGCGCTGGAACTGGCCCGTGAGGGGAAGCGAAAGTGCCTGTTAGTAGACCAGCACCCCGCGCTGGGTGATGCGTCACTCTATCTCGGCACCGGTCGCCACCAGTACAGCTTTTACGAACTTGCCAGCAACGCCGATCACTTGGACGAAGAGCTGTTACGGGGCTTTCTCTTGCACCATGATTCCGGGCTTGATCTCCTCGACTCGCCCGAATCGGTGGATGCGACTCATGGCGTGTCGCCCGCCACTGTCGAACATACGCTCGCATTCCTCGCCGACACCTATCATTTCGTGATCGTCGATTGCCCGCCCGGCCTAACCGACGGGACACGGGCATGCATTTCGCAGTCCGAACAGGTTGCGATCGTAATGACCGCCGAATTGCCGTCGGTACGTAACACCGTCCGCTACATCGAACACCTATCCAAACTCGGTTATAGCTCGAGCAGCATCCACGTCGTGCTCAATCGTCATTCCAAGAAAGGCCCGCTGAGCGATGACCGCATAGAAAAAGCTTTGGGTCGCGAGATCTCGCTGCGGGTGCCAAACAGCTACAACGAAGTAATTCGGGCCATCAACACGGGAGCGCCAATTTCTTCAGGAGAAAAGTCGGATTTCGGCGCAGCCATCCACAAGTGGGCGTACGAATTAACGAATAGCGATGGAAATGACAAGAGCAAGGCTCTGGCTACGTCCCAATCTGCCTACGGAATGAAGGCGCTGTTTAGCAGATAGTTTGATCGCGAGGAATGAACGGCATGGCATTCGGATTTGCATCCACATCAGCTCCTCAGCCGCAAGGGACCAGCGCGCCTTCTTTCAAGTCACACCAGGAGCTCAAGACAGCTCTGCACCGCGACTTATTGAACAAGATCGACCTCGAGAAACTCACGTCATTGCAAGATGTCCGCGCCCGAACGCAAGTACAAAATGTGATCCTTGACCTGATTGGTGCTGCGAACGTGCCGCTCAGCGGTGCGGAAAAGGAGCGAATCTGCCGCGAGGTGTTGCACGAGGTCTTCGGACTGGGACCGCTCGAACCGCTCCTGCAAGATGCGTCCATTACCGACATTCTGGTCAACACTCACCGCCAGGTTTATATCGAGCGCGGCGGAATACTCGAACTTACGAGCGTGTCTTTTAAAGATGCAGCGCACCTTCGGCACATTATTGACAAGATCGTATCAAACGTAGGCCGGCGCGTGGACGAGTCATCGCCGATGTGCGATGCGCGCCTGGACGATGGCTCGCGCGTAAACGTAGTCATCCCGCCGCTCGCTATCGACGGCCCTATCATGTCGATCCGCCGTTTTGGCCGCACACCGATCGGGGTTGACCAACTGCTTGCCAAGCATACGCTTACGTCTCCCCTGTTGGAACTGCTTAAGAGCGCGGTCAAGGCCCGACTCAACATCATTGTCTCGGGAGGCACGGGCGCGGGCAAGACGACTTTGCTGAATGTGCTATCAAGTTTTATTTCCAAGCGGGAACGCATTGTTACGATCGAGGATTCCGCCGAATTGCAGATGCAGCAGCCGCATGTCGTCCGAATGGAATGCCGTCCGCCGAACGTCGAGGGCAAAGGCGCAGTGCGTCAGCGCGAATTGGTGATCAATGCTCTTCGTATGCGGCCGGATCGCATCGTGCTGGGCGAGGTGCGCGGCGGCGAAGCCTTGGACATGCTGCAGGCCATGAACACCGGCCATGACGGGTCACTGACTACCATTCACGCTAACAATCCACGCGACGCGATCGCGCGTCTCGAGACCATGTCTTTGATGGCCGAAATCAATCTGCCCGACAGGGCCATTCGGCAGCAAATCGCATCGGCGGTGTCCATCGTTGTCCAGGTGGCGCGGCTCAGCGACGGCTCTCGACGAGTGACGCAAATTTCCGAGGTCACCGGCGTTTCGGATGACATGGTGACACTGCAAGACATTTTCGTATTTGAACGTCTCGGCATCGGGGCGAACGGCCGAGTACTCGGTCGCTTTCGCGCTACTGGTCTGCGGCCTACTTTCAGCGAACGACTGAAGGCATCGGGCATCCAGCTTCCGCCAAATATATTCGAACACGTCTACGAGGTTCAGTCGTGACGCTTGTCAGCATCTTTTTCATTATTTTGATCACGGCATTTGCCGTGGTCGCGTTCTTTACCGAACCCTCGAAGGCGGACAAACTGATTCATTCCCGGTTGGCCTCGCTCGATCGCAACAGGGTTTCATCCGGGCGCGACGAGCTGGATATAGTTAAGGAAGTAACGTTCAGTACGATTCCCAGTTTCGACAAATTCCTCCGCAACAACCGTGCTGCTGTGGGCCTTCAATTGTTGATTGAACAATGCGATCTGCAGTGGACCGTGGGCCGGATCGTGTTCAGCACGCTGGCGCTTATTGGCTTGGGCGCTTTTTTGGGTAATTGGTGGATTGCGCCGGGGCTGCTCGGCTGGATCCCCGGTCTGGCGCTAGGTGCGATCCCCTACAGTTTTCTGCTGCAAAAGCGCAAGCGCCGACTGCGGCGTTTCTCGGAACTTCTATCGGAAGCGATCGATCTGATGTCGCGCGGATTACGCGCAGGACAAGCCCTGCCGACGGCCGTCGAGACGATAGCTCAAGAGTCCGACGAACCTTTACGTTCGGAGTTTCGCCGTGCCGCGGACGAGCAGAGTTTCGGGCTGCCTTTTCGCGAAGCCATGGCCAATCTTAGCCGCCGCGTCCCGGTTGCCGATCTGCAGTTCCTGGTCACCGCGATTCTGGTTCAGAAGGAGACGGGCGGCAACTTGGCGCAGATCCTGGACAAGACCTCGCATGTGATTCGCGAGCGAGTGCGCGTTGGCGGACAATTGCGGATTCGCACGGCACAGGGACGGCTGACCGGCTGGATTTTGTGCGCGTTGCCATTCGTCATGTTCATCGGCATGAATTTCCTCCATCCAGGCTATGGAAAAGCTTTGTTCGAAGACCCGCTCGGGCAAAAGTTGGTGACTTATGCGGGGGGCGCAATGGTGATCGGTATCGTAGTGATACGGAAGATTGTAAATGTCAAGTACTAAGGACCTAGTCGCATGCTTCTACTCCTGATATCGGTGGGCATCACGGTGTTTCTGATTGTTGCCGCGCTTATGCTGCTCTTGAGTGGAAAAGACGCCGTTGATGCGCGCCTGATGGAAATTTCAGCTCCCCCCCCGCCCATCTCACCGGTCATTGTGGAGACGCCAACAAGCGGGCTTGCTCGAGCGGCGGTTGGAATCACCAGTATTTTCAAGCCGATTCGCGGCATTGTGTCTGGTTCAGATGAGGATTTGGCCTATCGCCTCACGCTGGCGGGATTTCGGAAGGCGGAGCACGTCGAGATTTTTACGGCGACAAAGATGTTGCTGCCGGTGGCCGCGATAGTTGCAGGAAGTTTTTTCGGCGACAACATGATAGCGGCAATTTTGGTGGGAGTGGTCCTCGGTTTTATCGCTCCCGATGTTGTGCTTACGAAGTTGATTTCTCGCCGGCAGGGAGGCATCCGACGCGCCCTGCCTGACGCGCTCGATCTGCTAGTGATCTGTATGGAGGCCGGTTTGGGCATCGACCAGGCAATGGCGCGGGTCGGCGAAGAAATAAGGATGACCTCGCCCGCGTTGGCCGAAGAGTTCCAAATCATTAACCGCGAACAGCGTGCCGGAAAACCGCGTCTCGACGCCTGGCGCAGCATGGCGGAGCGGGTTGATATCGATTTTGTGAGGCAGTTTGTCGCCATGCTGGTGCAGACGGAGCGCTTCGGTACACCCATCGCAAACGCGCTCGGACAGTTTTCAGATACGCTCCGCACGCGCCGCACGCAGGCCGCCGAAGAAGTGGCGGCCAAAGCCGGAGTCAAACTGCTTATCCCTTTGGTCTTTTTCATCTTCCCTATGATTTTCGTGGTAGCGCTGGGGCCGGCGATTATCGCCCTGCACAAACTATTCTCGGAAACGCTGAAGTAGCCATGAGATGGCAACAAAAAGTGGTCTGCGCAACAAACGCTACGCGGGGAACGGTTCTCGGCCAGCGCGTTCGAGTGGCCGAGACGGGAATGACACGAATTGTCGGTTTGCTTGGGGAGCGCGAACTCCAGCGAGGCGATGGGCTGCTTATCGTAACCTCGCAAGGTGTGCATACTCTGGGGATGCTGTTTCCGATAGACATTGCTGTTCTGGACCACTACTGGCGGGTCATTGCGGTGAGGCGGGACATGCGCCCGTTCCGAATGACCCGGGTGTTCTGGAAAGCGGCAGGGGTGCTCGAGCTGCCGTCCGGCATGCTCGAATCAACTTCCACACTTGTTGGCGACAGTATTGAATTTGCTCGCGTAGAGGCAGCAACGCAGTAGTTAGAGAAATGACTATGTGGCAACGAGAATTCATCCACGGGCGTCGCTTTAAAGGGCAGGAAGGGCAAAGCCTCGTCGAAACCGCACTTACGTTGCCGCTACTGCTCGGAATCGGCTTCAATATCATCAATTGGGGTTACCTCTGGTTCATGGTGCTGGCCCTCTCCGCTGCACCTCGGATGGGTGTGCAATACGCCACGCAAGGTGGGGCGGCAGGCAAGGCGACAGCCCCCCCAACCGCGACGGTTCGCGATCTGGTCTGGGAGAATGTGACCCATGCTGTGCATGGCGCCACAACGTCCACCGTCGCCGTTCAGGTGTGCTCTAGTGCCAAGGGCGTCGATTCGACCACCCACATTGCTCAATGCGATCAGTTCGGCCCGGCATACGCGTTCCCAGCGCCTGCCGCGGATCCAGAGCAGCCCGTTTACGTGCTTGACCGCGTCGATGTGGAGTACACAGTTACGCCGATTATTCCTGGCACGGCATTTACCGTAATTCTGCCACCCAACTTGAAATTCCATCGCCAAGTCTCCATGAGGTCGCTTTACTAGCATGCGCAAACGGACGCACCTTCGCTTGCAAGGCCAAAGGGGTCAGGCCCTAATCGAATCCTTATTGATGCTCGTTGTAATTATCACCGTCGTGTTGTGGGTCTTCGAGCTGGGTTGGCTTATGTACACCTACTCAGTTCTTGCCGATGCCGCCAACGAAGGCGTTCGTTATGCCATTGTTCATAGCGGAGCGGACCCGGCCGGCACCCAAACGAAGGTACAGACTTTCGCCGCTGCTTCCATGCATGACGTCACCGCTATTTCCATCGCGGTGACGGCTCCCGATGGTAGTTACACCCCGCCGAACCGCGTGCGCGTGACCCTAACCTACGCTTACGTACCGTTTCTCCCGAAATATATAGGGGCTGCGACGATGACCACATATGCGGAAGGGCGAATGGTGGCTCAATAGCATGAAACGCGGCCGCCCCAGTTTGCAACGATGGTCTACGCAGCAGGGACAAGCATTCCTGTTTATTGTCATCCTCATCGCATTCTTCTTGCTTGCGGTGCTTGGCCTGGCCACCGATTACACGCAAGTCTGGGCACACCGCCAAATGGCACAGGGTGCGGCAGATGCCGCCTGCGAGGCCGGCGCGGCGGATGTGTTCTTGAAGGGCACCGATCCAACCGCAAGCACCGATTTCCCCGCGCTCGATTTTTCCTGGATCGGGTCGAGCTTCGATTGCAGCGCTAAACCGAATTCTGTGCCTTGTGAATACGCATCGTTCAACGGTTATGCGGGGGCCAACGTCAGCGTGAGTTTTCCAGCGAGTTTGCCGGGCGTGAGCGGCATCCCGGCTGGCTTCGGGACGATCGCCAACCCATACCTCAAGGTGACCGTTACGGACCCCGTGGCAACATACTTTACGAGAATCGGCTCTTCCATAACTACCGTCAACGTAACAGCTTCCTCAGGCTGCGGCTTGAACGTGATAACCGCTCCCGTACCTCTTGTCGTGTTGCACAGGACGGCAAGCCCATCACTTCAGGTAAACGGCACAGCCTCGGTCACGATTCTTGGAGGGCCTCAGCGTTCCGTCCAAGTTGACTCCAGCAGCGCGACTGCCGTGAGTGTTGGCACCGTGGATCTCCACCAGGCAGGGCCCACTAACAACGGGTCCGATTTCGCCGTATTCGGAGGACCCGCTGCCAAGCCAACGGGAGTAAACGTGGGTACCGCAGGTCACTGGATTCCCGGCGCAAATCCATTTGGCGATCCCTTTGCCGCGGTCGCCGCCCCGACTAGCGCCCCCGCTACCGCTGGCACGGCTACGCCCGTGCCATTCGCTGTGAACGGCTGTCCGGATCCCGTTGGCTGTGTTGAATTCACACCGGGAAACTACGCGAGCTGCTCCACCGGACCAGTGGCTCCGGGCGCAAATGCCTGTTTGAACCTTCCCTTTGGGGGCTCCCGCCCCAGGTTTAATCGCCGCGGTACGAACTGGCAGGCGAACACTGCTTATGCCGTAGGCGCACTGATCCTGCCGTCAGCATGCACCTCAAATGGGTTCGTGTACATGGCAATCGCGGTGACGGGTAATTCTGGTAGCGCCTGTCCGGCATCGTTTAGCCCGATGGTGTGCACTCGTCAATCCGACGGAACCTGCTCTGGTGGTACCACGCTAGACGGGGGAGTTACTTGGCAGAACATCGGAGTTGTCTCAACCACACCAGGAACTGCAGTTTTCGACCCAGGGTTGTACTACGTCGGCTCGCAGGGCCTCAGCTTGGGTTCGGGTTCCGCCGCACGCATCAGCACCGTCAACGGCGACGGCAGCAAAGGTGTAATGTTTTACTTTAGCACCTCTGGCAGCGCGTCGATCGGCTCAAGTAGCGGCGGCTCTAGCGCGTGCACGTCGGTTACGCAAGGCCCTGGCGCCGCTTCCGGGACTCCCAATAACTGTGTCGTTGGGTATCAGATTAGCGGCACCTTGTCCCCTGCAGCAACTGGCTATGTGCCATCCGTGTTGCTACGGTGCCCCAGCGGTTCAGCGACCCCATCGCAGGTTCCTGCTACGATTCCGGGCAACGTCCTCCTCGGTCCGTGTGGTGGCACCTCAGGCATAGGCGCTACTGGCCAGTATGGATCTCCCGATGGCAACCGCGGCTTTCTATTCTTTCAAAATCGTTCAACTGCCGCTAACGGCGGAAGTTGCACGGCCGGTTTCGGTGGAAACTGTGCCATCTTGGGCGGCGGCGGAACCTTTGTCTTCTCGGGTTTCATTTATTTCCACAACGGCAACGGAGCCACTTGCGGCACAAACACCAGCTGCCTATCCCTGGCCGGTGGATCAGGTGGGAACAGCTTCACGATTGGAAACATCGTTGTGGACAAGATCTCGTTGACCGGCAGTTCGGGCGTCAACATGGTGCTGAACCCGACAGCCACTTTTTCTGTACTGCGCCCAACACTCCTCCAATGATGCCCCATCCCAGCACCGGTGTTGTGCATTTAAGCTCTGCGATGAGGCCCGCAGAATCAACAGTGATCGTGCGCAATTTCAATAAGGGCTTGATGCAAGTACGTTCCCCGATCGGACCCTTGGCGCCTTCCGTAGTTATACGGAAACAAATTCGAACGCCGAAACTCGAGCTGTTACCCGCCAGGGTCACTCCGCGAAAAGGACTATTCCTTTCGACGCTTCTCCATACGGCCACTGCCGCAACGCTCGCTTCCCTGCCGATCCTTTTTCCATCATGGCTTGGTAGGGTGCCAAGTACTCCGAGAGATCTCGACCGTGAGTTCGAGGTCGTATATCAGCCGTTGCAGCTCCCAGCTCTGCCAGGCATGGGAGAGGCCAGCGAAGGTACCAAGATAGAACACGCACGTGGGCACAAAACGCCTGACGTCGCGAACCTTTTGGCCACAGCCGCGCTATACACCGCCAATTGGCCAAAGCCTGACTATGCTGCGCCACAAGAAATCGTTTCCAACCCCCCAGATTCGAGCAAGGGAGTGCAGACGATCCGTCGGCCGGATTTGGCCTTCCCCCCAAAGATGACTTATCCTCTCCGGCTGCCAAGCATGGTGATGCTTCCTCATCGAGCGGTGCAGGGGCCCGTTGCCCCGCAGCTTGAACATCGTGAACCATCGAACCCAGAAGCACTATTAAGTTTCAGAGCCGGCGAACCTCCGGCGCAAATTCCGGCGCCGCCCAACGACAAGCCAAAATTATTGCTGGCTCCGGTTAAACCGGTGCTGCGAGAAACGAGGGCCGTTTCCGAACCCACGGTACCGGTGTTGGCCGACACCATGGGACCGGAGGTGAATGCGCAAAAGGCGGCGGTAATCATTAATGCCGTCCACGTTCCTCCCGAACCCGCTCCTGTTATTCCTGACGCAGAACTAGCCTCCAGATTCGTCATCGGACCATCGAGAGCGGCGACAACCGTTGCGACGACTACGCCGGATATCACTAGTGAGAATCCTGCAAGTGCGAGCTCCTCAAAGGCACGACAGAACTTGCCGCACGTGAGCATGGAGAATGGGACTGGAACCAAAGCTGAAGCGAGCGATCGGCATTCCGTGGTGGCGAGTAACGAGTCCTCCTCGGGCGTCGCCCCGCCGGCCAGTTCTAGCACTGGCACGGCCTCGGCTGTGGCTACGGAAAACAAAAGTCTTCCGGGGATTTCCATCTCAGGTGACATGCTAGGAAGCAGTGGGCCGGCGGCCGCAACAAGTCCTATTCCACATGGTTCTTACGCACTTACGATAATTTCAGGCGGTAGCAGTGGCGGAGCCAGTCGCGACCTCGGCGTGTTTTCCCGCACTGACACCGTTTACACCGTTTACATCCCAATGACCGACGCCGGCGGCGGCCCCGACTGGTCCATGCAGTACGCCCTGATAAGTCCGGCCCCGGCCGGCAACGGCTTGTCGAATGGCTTACTTACGCCACCCGTTGTGCTAAAGAAGGTCCAGGCGACGGTGCCAAAAACTGGGCTTACCGCGAATTCAGGCCTAGTGTTCGTGACCGGCATCATTGATGAAAACGGCAAGCTAGCCGCTTCGCGCGCAATTCGCGCACTGGATGGAAGGGCGCGATCTGCTCTGAATGCCCTTGCGCAATGGCAGTTCCTGGCGGCGCAACTTAACGGTAAACAAGTCGCGTGCAAGGTTCTGATCGGAGTTAGTGTGTTGCCTACTGAGGAGGTCGGGAAGTAAGACTGGTCAACCGAAAGTGGAGTTGGGGAAAATCCGCGTGGTGAGGGGCAGTTAACTAGTTTTCAATCGGCCCCACCGAAGGAATAGAGCTTATGCTGTGTAATTGTCACCTTTCATTTGGTTTTCCGGTTGTTTCACCGTATTTTCGTGTCACTCATTCCGTTCCAAAGCCTGGGGGAAATTCTGTAAATATGTGGCAGGTCGTTCCGCAATCCATGCCGCATAACCTTATTTTAGGGAGAATGCATCGATGAATCCGACTACGATTCGCATTATCGCGGGTATTCTGTTTGTAGTGGTCGTGTTTATTATTGTCGCGCGTCGCAAAAGGATGGCCTCAAGGCGCAAGCCCATCCCATGAGACACGACAAGAGCGGCTCTGTGGCTGGAAACCAGGCTTGGGTTTAGCGGAAGTTTCCGCGGTCAACGAAAAGAGGCGGAGCAGCGTCTCTACAATGGTCGCTGAACAGGTTGTGCCTCGCCAAAACGTCGTACACCTGCAAAATGAATGACTTGGCGCAACGCTCGATTCGGACTCATAGGTAAGATTCTTGCGATGATCGTGTCGCTCCGGCATCTCCTTGGGTGGATGGTCAGCGGTTTCCGTTCCCGGGAGGACCTACCAGACGCCTGCGAAGGTTGACCGGAAGCTGGTGCGCCAGGGCGTCGAGTAGATTCTCCGTGAGGCGCTCGTACACGCCAGCCAGTGCCAGCTGAGCCTGCTACAACAATCAAGCAGCTCCTGTCGGACTATCCGCCGCCAGCAATTGGCGGATAATCCACCTTCAGAGACCGGGGCTCGGATGGCAAAAGTGTACGGCTTCGTCCCCAGGCTGCACCCGAACCGCCTGCGCCACCAGCCCGAAGCTTGACAGCGTTGCTCATCAAATGTACATTTGATTGTGCATAGCGTACATTGGGGAGGCTTTCGATGGCGCGGGCTTCCATTGCCGTTAAGAAAGTCACAGCGACCGACCTTCGAGACAAGCTGAAGACGTACTTGAAAGAAGCGACTGCAAACCGCGTCGTGTTAGTGGAGAACCGTCGCCAGCCACCAAAGTACCTCGTGGACAAAGACTTTCTGGACTCCCTGGTGAACGAGCGTGAATCGATGCTTGCCACCCTGGAGATTCTGGCCGACCGTGAACTTACTGACCGATTGCTAACCCTGTCCAAGACCATTGACGAGGACGTTGCCGCTGGCCGGCTGCTTACAACCGCTGATGTTTTTGGCAAATGAGCAGAGGCCGAAAACAGCCATCGCCGGCTGCGCCATCACCACAACAGGCGCACCGACAACCTGCCTTTGAACTTAGGTACACGCCGGACGCCGCAGCGGACATCAAAGCTCTCGACGGCAGCGTCCGTAATCAACTGCGAAAGGTTTTGGAGAAGAAGCTCGCCATTGATCCTGAGGGATATGGACTGCCGCTGCGCGGCTCGCTGGCCGGCTATTGGAAGCATCAGTTTGGCAACCACCGCGTCGTTTATCGAATTTACTCTCAGCACCACGTGGTAGTCGTATGCAGTGTCGGCGTTCGTAAGCAGGGTGATGCGGAGGACATCTACAGGCAACTTGAATCCGTCGCCAAAACAGGCCGTCTCGCTGAACAACTGGCCTCCGTGCTCAGGAACCTTTTACCTAAGAAGAATAAGAGGCAAGTTTCTAATATTCCTCGACCTCTTGCTTAAAGGACGCCCGGAAGGGTTCTAAGTCTGGCCTAAGAAACCGAACGTTTGGACCATCACGCGGAGATGAGGAACTTGTTTTCGCTCCACCCAAAGATCAACAGTCTACAGGTTGGGCGGCCTGTTGAACTGTCCACGGACCGCTCATGAGCCCGGCAATTACAGTCGTGCCTGGAGACGTCCTTTCGACACTGTCGAAGAGATGCAACTCGTCCTCAACATGCCGTGCTGCAGCCTTAACGGTCAGGCGCTGCCGGTCCCAACTCATTCTTATGGACCTTCAGACTCCTCCGTCGAACAGCCACTCGCCTGATCAAAAATGAGAGTCCAGTGTTGCCTGTGTCGCTTGCTGATAAGTTCAATGCCGTTCGCGCCCGACCGAATCCGGCCGATCCATGTGAGTAACTAGCGGATTTCTTTTGTCGCCGGCAAAGGCCTGCTGTTTATGACTGTGCGATTGAGCTAGCTCGCGGGGGAAGAGATGCTATGGTGCTTCCGGTAACAAAGGTCGGGGAGCCAACGAGGAAATGGGCTTTGAAGATTTCAAGATTGCGTATGCACGTTCATCGTCTGCAATCCGGCGATAAAGGGTTTTTAAATCTGCTAGGCCCTCCACCGGCACTCGAAGTTCTTTGCGCTCGTATGTGCGGTCGTAGTGAAGCGCGTGTTCCGCGGCACGCAGTTCGCTCTTGTAGGTCGCGAAACGATATTCGTACCTGACAGGCTCAGGAAGCTCGTCGATGGTGTACTCGGCGGGGAAGGAGATATCAAAGACGTCGCTCTCCGAAGTTACATCAGAGAATACCACCGCCTGCGTGCGAGCTTTTCCCTCCAGTAGATCACTGCTCTTGCGGCCAAGCGCGCAAGGGCGAAACAGAAAAAGCTGACCGGCGTGCTGGGCATATGCGGTAGCCATCAGACCATATTCGATGCCTAGCGCACCGCCAAAATCCTCCAAACCGGAGAGAGAAGCGCGAGTGAGGACGGCACCGTCGAGGAGGTCGGTCAGCAGATCCTGGAAGACCTTCTGGCGCTGCGCCTTCGGCAGATTCAGCAAGCGTTCGCGCAGCTGCGCGGCAGGAAAGCCACTACGCAATTCACTGACAGTGCCTTGCAAGTTTCCAGACTTGTCCAAAGTGAGAGTTGCTTCGCGCAGGAGGCGATTGGTCGTCGGTGGCAGCAGGGGTAGCTTCACCATCTCGCCGCCTTCGTCAGTCACCAACAAGCCGTCGTTCGATTGCAGAATGGGGGGCAGATAGCCAAGGGATGTGGAACTGTCTGTGGGGTCGAAGATAAGGAGCGGTCCGGGCTTTGCTTCGGGCAAAGTTGCAAGCAACCCCTGGTTGTCAGCCGGCCGTGGCAGACGGATCGCCAGAATCACGTGATTGAAGCTCAGAAGGCTGGGAAAATCACGCGACAGATAGTCGCGGTCGCTATTGATCAACATGAAGTAAGAATCAATGCCGGCCTCGTGCAGCATGGCATTGAGCAGCGTCGCCTTGTCTTTGCAATCTCCGTAGCCGCTGGCTAGCACGTCCTGTGCTGCATGTGGCTGGAATCCCCCGGTGCCAATCTCGATCGCTACATAGCGGATACTGTGTTGAACATAGGAGGCTAGCCGTCGGATCTTCTCCATTGCGTCGTTTGTGCCGCTAATAAGCTCACGTGTCTTGTCACGGATCGTGGGGGTAATCGCGAGCCGACCGCTGGCCAAGTCGGCGTACCACCGACCGATTTGCGCCCACGAGCCTTGGTTGCTCTCCCGTCCTCCCGTGGACCTCGGAGAAAACGAAATTCCAAGTTGGCCTGCGACGGATCGCCAAGCGGGCATCTCTGGTTCCTCTTGGATGGGTTCAAGGTCTGCAAGCTCCCATGTCCAGCGATTCTCTCCGGCCTGTTGTGGGCTTGCTGCCGCATGATTTCGCCAGTACGCCGTATATTTCCACGTCGACGGCAGCTCCAAAACAAAGCGAGCCCGTCGTACAGGAACCTGATCCTGGAAAGACCAGACGGTCTGCAACACCGAAGGTCTCTGCCGCTGCTGATATTCATAGCCGATTACGCTACCCGGCTGGGACGCCGGGATCTGAAGCACCTTGAAGCGTGTGTCCGCGTACAGATTCTCAGAGAATGCGCTTGTCTCGACCGCACTGCTCTCCTTGACCTCATACTCTTCGCTTTGCGAGGTGATACTCCAGCCCTTCAGGAACGTAAGCTGCGTTTCACTGTCGAAGTACACGGACACGGTCCCGAAGGAGCGTCCTTCCGGTCGCAAGATCTTGTATGCCTTCCTATGAGTCGTGCGGATATCACCCGTAGTTGACACTGTGGTGAACGTCTCGTTGAGCAGCATCACGGCATCCGTGTCATCGGGATACGCGGGCAGTGGTGCCTGTGCCGCCTGCTTCAGCCAATCAGGCGTTCCGGCAGATGCGACAGGGCTTGTCAAGACGAGCGCGCCGGTCAGGGTGAGCTGCAACCCACTAATGACGAGCCTGCGTTCCTTCCAATTGATGAAGTACGACGTTTTCTGCATCACTCTGCCTCAGTTTTTCAAAATAGTTCCATAGCGACGCGTGGAAGTCTTTGGGGAAGTAGTATTCGCTCATTATCGCGTGACGCTCGAGCCGCACAATGCCAGCTTCGCCGGTTCGCTTAGCCTGGAAAACTGCAAATGGGGTCTGGTAGTTAGTTTCTGAAGGCACGGCCTCCAGGCTGTAGTCAGTCGGCAGCGAGATGGTTATCTTATCCACTTCGCTGGAGCCATATCTGAAGTACACCGGTTGAACCCTTTTCAGCGGGCTCAAAAAACTCTTTCGGCTCACCTGGAACACCGCAAGGGGGAATAGCATCCGCTTGGGCGTGAGGACGGCGAAGCGCCATGCGTGGAAGTGGCATTTCACTCGGAGCGGTAGCTCGGAGTCTTGCCAGCCTGTTACCGAATCGACGTCGATCGTGGCACGACGCGGTGTCAAATCCTTAATTTCCTCCTCTAGCAATTTGCGACGGCCGGCCTCATCCTCATTGGCCGCTGACAAACGACGGTCCAGAGCCTCCTGCCCTCTGAAAACGACCTCAAGCGTGCCTTCCAGACTTCCATCTGGTTGCAGTTTCAGTTCGGCATTGCGCTCGATCGTCGACGATTCGGTTGCGGGGGTATGAACCTCCAGAATTTGACCACCAAGTTTTTCCCAAGTGACACCCGTTGTGTCCGTCTCGAACCACGGCACCACGCCGTAAGGACAAAAACGGCTGGCCGGATCAAAATAAAGGCTTTCCCCCTTCAGTCGCACAAGGACAATCATCGCATTCAATTGCGAGGCATCTAGTACCTCTGATTCGAAAATAGCAGAACGGCGATCAACGACCTCGACAATCGACGCGTCGAAACCTCCAGCGCGAGCCAGAGCGGTGAACAAGAAGTTGATTTCATTGCCGTAGCCATAACCTCGACGGAAAATGTCTTCCGCACTCTTGTTCTCCTCTAGGTGTTCGCGTTTAGCTTCCTTCTCAGTTTTTGTGGGCTCGTAGCTGAGATATCGAACTTGTTGAACACGTGAGTAAAGTTTGCGCAGTCTAGTCTCCGGCGGATCGCCAGGAGGTGCAATCTCGTTTGCCGCGCGCTCCAGGAATTTCGTCTTCTCGATGAACTTTTCTGCTTTCTCCGCCTGAAGCCTGCCGATGCTCCTCCAGTAGTCACTCACGTAGCCCGCAACGTAGAAGAAGTGCACTCTGCTATTCAGCAAGGACAAAGGTGGCATGTACTCCTGATCTTCAATCGGCGCGACATTGTTCACCTCCATCCGCATAGTTCCGTCGGGATACCAGGAAGGCGAATTGTCAGAGAGGCGGACCTTTGCAAAACTTAGGTGCCCACCTTTCACTGGACGAATGACAAAAACGGCGTGGCGCGTAAACAGCTCCTCCTGGACGGTCCAGGTCGCGGTCGGAATGGTCCAGCCCTCCTTAAAGGTGTAACTTGCGGGATTGCGCACGTAATCGGGCAGGCGCTCCTTCCACCGCATCGTGTACGCGTATTCGATAACAGAGCCAACTTCTACGCCCGGCAGGGCAAAGGCCTTGGCCTCGTACAAGAATCTGCGGTACTTCGCGACCACTTTATCGAAGGTGGTCCCATCAAAAGTAATCACGTTGCCGTTGGGCCGCACGGTGCGTCCGCGGATACCTTCAATCGTGATGCTCTTCGCCAAGTAAGGGATCTCGACATCCGCGTAGGCTCTACCCTCTTCCGTAAGAATCTTGATGCGCAACCACTCCGTCTGAATACGTTTCTCGTCATCCGTGTAAACCTGCCGCTCGAGGATCATGGCCGAGGAGCCGGGATTTGCAGGGTTGTCCTTGAGCGCCAAATCATCTTTGGGAATCTCCTGCCAGGTATCGGGTATCTGTGCAGGCAGTTCCGGAACAATCGAAAGCAAACAGGCAACAAAGAAAATACCCTGTGCCACGCTCCGGAGACGTCGCATGGGTCTCCTCTCCGCCGAAGGGCGACAGCCACAACCAGGTAATCCGCGATGGTCGCGGCTGAAAAATCTCTTTCTACCGGTTCGCGAAGGTGATTGAACGCTGTTTATTGCAAGCTTGCGGTCCCCGATGTTGGCCGAAATGGCTGCAGCGATATCCGCAGCAGGGATCGACGCCTGCAATGGACTGCCCGAAACGAACGAGGCGGCAAGGGGGTTTCCACTAAACTGCATTGTAGAGGGAGACACAGAGTTCGTTCCATTAACAGTAAGCATGAACCCTGTGCCACCCGCGATAGCTGAACTTAGATTCAGAGATTCGCTTGCTAGTGAGGGATTCGGATCAGCTGCAGGCGGGCTACTGGAGCCAATGCTGCACCTCACAAACGATCCCGACCCCACTAGATACATCATCACTCCTCGAGGCGGAAGCTCGAAAAGTCCGGCCGCAACCCCAAGCAGATGTCTTCCACGACGGCTCTGAAGGACTCTGTTGTAATGTTCATCGCTCTCCCTCTCTCAGAGGTTCCAGCGAGTCCCACGCCTCAAGTCAGCCTGCTAGAATGACCCGCTGGTAGCCTGCAGGGTCGGTCCTTGGAACAGTTGGGCGGATTATCAACCCGAGCCGAACAGCAGCGCAAGCGACAAGAGGCGCCAGCATCCCAGTGACGCCCTTTGTCATGCCAGCCTTTAAGTAGTGACGCAACAAGAGAAACGGTTTCATCGATTGAATGATCTGCAGCACGCTCAAAGGCACGCAGCTGCCTCCGCAATGCGCTTAGACTCAACGAGTTGTGGGCACAAGCACGAATAGGATTTTCAGGCACTTTGCTTTGGGCATTCGCAGGGTCGTGGGCCCAGTAGCGACCTTCCCGGCTTCCACACCGGTGGGTCGGAATCGCGAGTTGTGCTGTACCTGACCGGGTAATCGGAAAAATGGTAATGGAGCCGGATATATCGTCCGTGACCACCTGGCACTACAAGGGTTCACCCCAATGGTTATGTCAACCTGGTTCTAGCTGTGTCCGAGCGGCCAACTTGAGCGCATAATTGACCCCGAATACAACAAGAACACATAGCTCCTGTCGTGGCTCCGAATGACCGTTTTTGGCCAAAGTTGTCTGGGGAAATAAACCTAAATGACGGCAGGCGTCTTTTTGGCCGCTTGTACGTCGAACCGGCCCGGCGTTGCCTGTTAGTTTTGATAGTTTCGACGTACCCGCGGGAAGAATTAGCCTTGGCGGCCCTGGTGGCGGGCACGTAAGTGGCCCGGACCTCGCAGAAAAATCCGTAAAGCATTGAGGTTGAGCGCTTGTCCTCTAAACGCGAAAGCATTCTGATCGTCGATCCTGACTCGGCAGCGTTAAAAGTGCTTCAGGAATTAGTGCGTTCCGCGGGATATCAAGTGGCGGTTTCGCCCTCCCAAGCCGAAGGATTCCAGCTTGTTCGCGATGTTGGCGTAGACCTTCTTCTGTTATCTGCAGATCTGAATGATATCCAATGCTGCGACGCGCTGGCTGAGGTGAAAGGAAGCAACGCGACCTCCGGCACGCGCGTCATTTTACTGACCGACGGCACAGGAGCTGAGCGGGCGCGGGGGCTCGAACTTGGCGCCGACGAGGTCCTCTCTTTCCCCTGGGAGCCAGTGGAATTGCTCGCGCGAATTCGCGTACAACTCCGCCAAAAACGCGACCTGGATGAAATGCGGGAGAAGACGCGCATTGCCGATGAGGGCAGGGAAGTGGCGCAAACCGCGTTCCAAGCGGTGGCGGTTACCGAGAAAATGACCCGCGATGCATTTTCCCTGGCGCGCGCCAGGGAAAATGCATCGCGGGTCATTTTCTCGGTAACCGCCACCGCTTGGAACGCGGTTTGCGCCACTTCCCTGCCCTCATCGGCAATGCGCGTCTTCTCCCGCATTTCATCCAGGTCGCGTTTTTGGCGGAGTTGTACGCGAATTCGCGCGAGCAATTCCACTGGCTCCCAGGGGAAAGAGAGGACCTCGTCGGCGCCAAGTTCGAGCCCCCGCGCCCGCTCAGCTCCTGTGCCGTCGGTCAGTAAAATGACGCGCGTGCCGGAGGTCGCGTTGCTTCCTTTCACCTCAGCCAGCGCGTCGCAGCATTGGATATCATTCAGATCTGCAGATAACAGAAGAAGGTCTACGCCAACATCGCGAACAAGCTGGAATCCTTCGGCTTGGGAGGGCGAAACCGCCACTTGATATCCCGCGGAACGCACTAATTCCTGAAGCACTTTTAACGCTGCCGAGTCAGGATCGACGATCAGAATGCTTTCGCGTTTAGAGGACAAGCGCTCAACCTCAATGCTTTACGGATTTTTCTGCGAGGTCCGGGCCACTTACGTGCCCGCCACCAGGGCCGCCAAGGCTAATTCTTCCCGCGGGTACGTCGAAACTATCAAAACTAACAGGCAACGCCGGGCCGGTTCGACGTACAAGCGGCCAAAAAGACGCCTGCCGTCATTTAGGTTTATTTCCCCAGACAACTTTGGCCAAAAACGGTCATTCGGAGCCACGACAGGAGCTATGTGTTCTTGTTGTATTCGGGGTCAATTATGCGCTCAAGTTGGCCGCTCGGACACAGCTAGAACCAGGTTGACATAACCATTGGGGTGAACCCTTGTAGTGCCAGGTGGTCACGGACGATATATCCGGCTCCATTACCATTTTTCCGATTACCCGGTCAGGTACAGCACAACTCGCGATTCCGACCCACCGGTGTGGAAGCCGGGAAGGTCGCTACTGGGCCCACGACCCTGCGAATGCCCAAAGCAAAGTGCCTGAAAATCCTATTCGTGCTTGTGCCCACAACTCGTTGAGTCTAAGCGCATTGCGGAGGCAGCTGCGTGCCTTTGAGCGTGCTGCAGATCATTCAATCGATGAAACCGTTTCTCTTGTTGCGTCACTACTTAAAGGCTGGCATGACAAAGGGCGTCACTGGGATGCTGGCGCCTCTTGTCGCTTGCGCTGCTGTTCGGCTCGGGTTGATAATCCGCCCAACTGTTCCAAGGACCGACCCTGCAGGCTACCAGCGGGTCATTCTAGCAGGCTGACTTGAGGCGTGGGACTCGCTGGAACCTCTGAGAGAGGGAGAGCGATGAACATTACAACAGAGTCCTTCAGAGCCGTCGTGGAAGACATCTGCTTGGGGTTGCGGCCGGACTTTTCGAGCTTCCGCCTCGAGGAGTGATGATGTATCTAGTGGGGTCGGGATCGTTTGTGAGGTGCAGCATTGGCTCCAGTAGCCCGCCTGCAGCTGATCCGAATCCCTCACTAGCAAGCGAATCTCTGAATCTAAGTTCAGCTATCGCGGGTGGCACAGGGTTCATGCTTACTGTTAATGGAACGAACTCTGTGTCTCCCTCTACAATGCAGTTTAGTGGAAACCCCCTTGCCGCCTCGTTCGTTTCGGGCAGTCCATTGCAGGCGTCGATCCCTGCTGCGGATATCGCTGCAGCCATTTCGGCCAACATCGGGGACCGCAAGCTTGCAATAAACAGCGTTCAATCACCTTCGCGAACCGGTAGAAAGAGATTTTTCAGCCGCGACCATCGCGGATTACCTGGTTGTGGCTGTCGCCCTTCGGCGGAGAGGAGACCCATGCGACGTCTCCGGAGCGTGGCACAGGGTATTTTCTTTGTTGCCTGTTTGCTTTCGATTGTTCCGGAACTGCCTGCACAGATACCCGATACCTGGCAGGAGATTCCCAAAGATGATTTGGCGCTCAAGGACAACCCTGCAAATCCCGGCTCCTCGGCCATGATCCTCGAGCGGCAGGTTTACACGGATGACGAGAAACGTATTCAGACGGAGTGGTTGCGCATCAAGATTCTTACGGAAGAGGGTAGAGCCTACGCGGATGTCGAGATCCCTTACTTGGCGAAGAGCATCACGATTGAAGGTATCCGCGGACGCACCGTGCGGCCCAACGGCAACGTGATTACTTTTGATGGGACCACCTTCGATAAAGTGGTCGCGAAGTACCGCAGATTCTTGTACGAGGCCAAGGCCTTTGCCCTGCCGGGCGTAGAAGTTGGCTCTGTTATCGAATACGCGTACACGATGCGGTGGAAGGAGCGCCTGCCCGATTACGTGCGCAATCCCGCAAGTTACACCTTTAAGGAGGGCTGGACCATTCCGACCGCGACCTGGACCGTCCAGGAGGAGCTGTTTACGCGCCACGCCGTTTTTGTCATTCGTCCAGTGAAAGGTGGGCACCTAAGTTTTGCAAAGGTCCGCCTCTCTGACAATTCGCCTTCCTGGTATCCCGACGGAACTATGCGGATGGAGGTGAACAATGTCGCGCCGATTGAAGATCAGGAGTACATGCCACCTTTGTCCTTGCTGAATAGCAGAGTGCACTTCTTCTACGTTGCGGGCTACGTGAGTGACTACTGGAGGAGCATCGGCAGGCTTCAGGCGGAGAAAGCAGAAAAGTTCATCGAGAAGACGAAATTCCTGGAGCGCGCGGCAAACGAGATTGCACCTCCTGGCGATCCGCCGGAGACTAGACTGCGCAAACTTTACTCACGTGTTCAACAAGTTCGATATCTCAGCTACGAGCCCACAAAAACTGAGAAGGAAGCTAAACGCGAACACCTAGAGGAGAACAAGAGTGCGGAAGACATTTTCCGTCGAGGTTATGGCTACGGCAATGAAATCAACTTCTTGTTCACCGCTCTGGCTCGCGCTGGAGGTTTCGACGCGTCGATTGTCGAGGTCGTTGATCGCCGTTCTGCTATTTTCGAATCAGAGGTACTAGATGCCTCGCAATTGAATGCGATGATTGTCCTTGTGCGACTGAAGGGGGAAAGCCTTTATTTTGATCCGGCCAGCCGTTTTTGTCCTTACGGCGTGGTGCCGTGGTTCGAGACGGACACAACGGGTGTCACTTGGGAAAAACTTGGTGGTCAAATTCTGGAGGTTCATACCCCCGCAACCGAATCGTCGACGATCGAGCGCAATGCCGAACTGAAACTGCAACCAGATGGAAGTCTGGAAGGCACGCTTGAGGTCGTTTTCAGAGGGCAGGAGGCTCTGGACCGTCGTTTGTCAGCGGCCAATGAGGATGAGGCCGGCCGTCGCAAATTGCTAGAGGAGGAAATTAAGGATTTGACACCGCGTCGTGCCACGATCGACGTCGATTCGGTAACAGGCTGGCAAGACTCCGAGCTACCGCTCCGAGTGAAATGCCACTTCCACGCATGGCGCTTCGCCGTCCTCACGCCCAAGCGGATGCTATTCCCCCTTGCGGTGTTCCAGGTGAGCCGAAAGAGTTTTTTGAGCCCGCTGAAAAGGGTTCAACCGGTGTACTTCAGATATGGCTCCAGCGAAGTGGATAAGATAACCATCTCGCTGCCGACTGACTACAGCCTGGAGGCCGTGCCTTCAGAAACTAACTACCAGACCCCATTTGCAGTTTTCCAGGCTAAGCGAACCGGCGAAGCTGGCATTGTGCGGCTCGAGCGTCACGCGATAATGAGCGAATACTACTTCCCCAAAGACTTCCACGCGTCGCTATGGAACTATTTTGAAAAACTGAGGCAGAGTGATGCAGAAAACGTCGTACTTCATCAATTGGAAGGAACGCAGGCTCGTCATTAGTGGGTTGCAGCTCACCCTGACCGGCGCGCTCGTCTTGACAAGCCCTGTCGCATCTGCCGGAACGCCTGATTGGCTGAAGCAGGCGGCACAGGCACCACTGCCCGCGTATCCCGATGACACGGATGCCGTGATGCTGCTCAACGAGACGTTCACCACAGTGTCAACTACGGGTGATATCCGCACGACTCATAGGAAGGCATACAAGATCTTGCGACCGGAAGGACGCTCCTTCGGGACCGTGTCCGTGTACTTCGACAGTGAAACGCAGCTTACGTTCCTGAAGGGCTGGAGTATCACCTCGCAAAGCGAAGAGTATGAGGTCAAGGAGAGCAGTGCGGTCGAGACAAGCGCATTCTCTGAGAATCTGTACGCGGACACACGCTTCAAGGTGCTTCAGATCCCGGCGTCCCAGCCGGGTAGCGTAATCGGCTATGAATATCAGCAGCGGCAGAGACCTTCGGTGTTGCAGACCGTCTGGTCTTTCCAGGATCAGGTTCCTGTACGACGGGCTCGCTTTGTTTTGGAGCTGCCGTCGACGTGGAAATATACGGCGTACTGGCGAAATCATGCGGCAGCAAGCCCACAACAGGCCGGAGAGAATCGCTGGACATGGGAGCTTGCAGACCTTGAACCCATCCAAGAGGAACCAGAGATGCCCGCTTGGCGATCCGTCGCAGGCCAACTTGGAATTTCGTTTTCTCCGAGGTCCACGGGAGGACGGGAGAGCAACCAAGGCTCGTGGGCGCAAATCGGTCGGTGGTACGCCGACTTGGCCAGCGGTCGGCTCGCGATTACCCCCACGATCCGTGACAAGACACGTGAGCTTATTAGCGGCACAAACGACGCAATGGAGAAGATCCGACGGCTAGCCTCCTATGTTCAACACAGTATCCGCTATGTAGCGATCGAGATTGGCACCGGGGGATTCCAGCCACATGCAGCACAGGACGTGCTAGCCAGCGGCTACGGAGATTGCAAAGACAAGGCGACGCTGCTCAATGCCATGCTGCACGAGGCCGGCATTGATTCTTACTTCATGTTGATCAATAGCGACCGCGACTATCTGTCGCGTGATTTTCCCAGCCTTCTGAGCTTCAATCACGTGATTCTGGCGATCCGTCTGCCACGGCCGGCTGACAACCAGGGGTTGCTTGCAACTTTGCCCGAAGCAAAGCCCGGACCGCTCCTTATCTTCGACCCCACAGACAGTTCCACATCCCTTGGCTATCTGCCCCCCATTCTGCAATCGAACGACGGCTTGTTGGTGACTGACGAAGGCGGCGAGATGGTGAAGCTACCCCTGCTGCCACCGACGACCAATCGCCTCCTGCGCGAAGCAACTCTCACTTTGGACAAGTCTGGAAACTTGCAAGGCACTGTCAGTGAATTGCGTAGTGGCTTTCCTGCCGCGCAGCTGCGCGAACGCTTGCTGAATCTGCCGAAGGCGCAGCGCCAGAAGGTCTTCCAGGATCTGCTGACCGACCTCCTCGACGGTGCCGTCCTCACTCGCGCTTCTCTCTCCGGTTTGGAGGATTTTGGCGGTGCGCTAGGCATCGAATATGGTCTGATGGCTACCGCATATGCCCAGCACGCCGGTCAGCTTTTTCTGTTTCGCCCTTGCGCGCTTGGCCGCAAGAGCAGTGATCTACTGGAGGGAAAAGCTCGCACGCAGGCGGTGGTATTCTCTGATGTAACTTCGGAGAGCGACGTCTTTGATATCTCCTTCCCCGCCGAGTACACCATCGACGAGCTTCCTGAGCCTGTCAGGTACGAATATCGTTTCGCGACCTACAAGAGCGAACTGCGTGCCGCGGAACACGCGCTTCACTACGACCGCACATACGAGCGCAAAGAACTTCGAGTGCCGGTGGAGGGCCTAGCAGATTTAAAAACCCTTTATCGCCGGATTGCAGACGATGAACGTGCATACGCAATCTTGAAATCTTCAAAGCCCATTTCCTCGTTGGCTCCCCGACCTTTGTTACCGGAAGCACCATAGCATCTCTTCCCCCGCGAGCTAGCTCAATCGCACAGTCATAAACAGCAGGCCTTTGCCGGCGACAAAAGAAATCCGCTAGTTACTCACATGGATCGGCCGGATTCGGTCGGGCGCGAACGGCATTGAACTTATCAGCAAGCGACACAGGCAACACTGGACTCTCATTTTTGATCAGGCGAGTGGCTGTTCGACGGAGGAGTCTGAAGGTCCATAAGAATGAGTTGGGACCGGCAGCGCCTGACCGTTAAGGCTGCAGCACGGCATGTTGAGGACGAGTTGCATCTCTTCGACAGTGTCGAAAGGACGTCTCCAGGCACGACTGTAATTGCCGGGCTCATGAGCGGTCCGTGGACAGTTCAACAGGCCGCCCAACCTGTAGACTGTTGATCTTTGGGTGGAGCGAAAACAAGTTCCTCATCTCCGCGTGATGGTCCAAACGTTCGGTTTCTTAGGCCAGACTTAGAACCCTTCCGGGCGTCCTTTAAGCAAGAGGTCGAGGAATATTAGAAACTTGCCTCTTATTCTTCTTAGGTAAAAGGTTCCTGAGCACGGAGGCCAGTTGTTCAGCGAGACGGCCTGTTTTGGCGACGGATTCAAGTTGCCTGTAGATGTCCTCCGCATCACCCTGCTTACGAACGCCGACACTGCATACGACTACCACGTGGTGCTGAGAGTAAATTCGATAAACGACGCGGTGGTTGCCAAACTGATGCTTCCAATAGCCGGCCAGCGAGCCGCGCAGCGGCAGTCCATATCCCTCAGGATCAATGGCGAGCTTCTTCTCCAAAACCTTTCGCAGTTGATTACGGACGCTGCCGTCGAGAGCTTTGATGTCCGCTGCGGCGTCCGGCGTGTACCTAAGTTCAAAGGCAGGTTGTCGGTGCGCCTGTTGTGGTGATGGCGCAGCCGGCGATGGCTGTTTTCGGCCTCTGCTCATTTGCCAAAAACATCAGCGGTTGTAAGCAGCCGGCCAGCGGCAACGTCCTCGTCAATGGTCTTGGACAGGGTTAGCAATCGGTCAGTAAGTTCACGGTCGGCCAGAATCTCCAGGGTGGCAAGCATCGATTCACGCTCGTTCACCAGGGAGTCCAGAAAGTCTTTGTCCACGAGGTACTTTGGTGGCTGGCGACGGTTCTCCACTAACACGACGCGGTTTGCAGTCGCTTCTTTCAAGTACGTCTTCAGCTTGTCTCGAAGGTCGGTCGCTGTGACTTTCTTAACGGCAATGGAAGCCCGCGCCATCGAAAGCCTCCCCAATGTACGCTATGCACAATCAAATGTACATTTGATGAGCAACGCTGTCAAGCTTCGGGCTGGTGGCGCAGGCGGTTCGGGTGCAGCCTGGGGACGAAGCCGTACACTTTTGCCATCCGAGCCCCGGTCTCTGAAGGTGGATTATCCGCCAATTGCTGGCGGCGGATAGTCCGACAGGAGCTGCTTGATTGTTGTAGCAGGCTCAGCTGGCACTGGCTGGCGTGTACGAGCGCCTCACGGAGAATCTACTCGACGCCCTGGCGCACCAGCTTCCGGTCAACCTTCGCAGGCGTCTGGTAGGTCCTCCCGGGAACGGAAACCGCTGACCATCCACCCAAGGAGATGCCGGAGCGACACGATCATCGCAAGAATCTTACCTATGAGTCCGAATCGAGCGTTGCGCCAAGTCATTCATTTTGCAGGTGTACGACGTTTTGGCGAGGCACAACCTGTTCAGCGACCATTGTAGAGACGCTGCTCCGCCTCTTTTCGTTGACCGCGGAAACTTCCGCTAAACCCAAGCCTGGTTTCCAGCCACAGAGCCGCTCTTGTCGTGTCTCATGGGATGGGCTTGCGCCTTGAGGCCATCCTTTTGCGACGCGCGACAATAATAAACACGACCACTACAAACAGAATACCCGCGATAATGCGAATCGTAGTCGGATTCATCGATGCATTCTCCCTAAAATAAGGTTATGCGGCATGGATTGCGGAACGACCTGCCACATATTTACAGAATTTCCCCCAGGCTTTGGAACGGAATGAGTGACACGAAAATACGGTGAAACAACCGGAAAACCAAATGAAAGGTGACAATTACACAGCATAAGCTCTATTCCTTCGGTGGGGCCGATTGAAAACTAGTTAACTGCCCCTCACCACGCGGATTTTCCCCAACTCCACTTTCGGTTGACCAGTCTTACTTCCCGACCTCCTCAGTAGGCAACACACTAACTCCGATCAGAACCTTGCACGCGACTTGTTTACCGTTAAGTTGCGCCGCCAGGAACTGCCATTGCGCAAGGGCATTCAGAGCAGATCGCGCCCTTCCATCCAGTGCGCGAATTGCGCGCGAAGCGGCTAGCTTGCCGTTTTCATCAATGATGCCGGTCACGAACACTAGGCCTGAATTCGCGGTAAGCCCAGTTTTTGGCACCGTCGCCTGGACCTTCTTTAGCACAACGGGTGGCGTAAGTAAGCCATTCGACAAGCCGTTGCCGGCCGGGGCCGGACTTATCAGGGCGTACTGCATGGACCAGTCGGGGCCGCCGCCGGCGTCGGTCATTGGGATGTAAACGGTGTAAACGGTGTCAGTGCGGGAAAACACGCCGAGGTCGCGACTGGCTCCGCCACTGCTACCGCCTGAAATTATCGTAAGTGCGTAAGAACCATGTGGAATAGGACTTGTTGCGGCCGCCGGCCCACTGCTTCCTAGCATGTCACCTGAGATGGAAATCCCCGGAAGACTTTTGTTTTCCGTAGCCACAGCCGAGGCCGTGCCAGTGCTAGAACTGGCCGGCGGGGCGACGCCCGAGGAGGACTCGTTACTCGCCACCACGGAATGCCGATCGCTCGCTTCAGCTTTGGTTCCAGTCCCATTCTCCATGCTCACGTGCGGCAAGTTCTGTCGTGCCTTTGAGGAGCTCGCACTTGCAGGATTCTCACTAGTGATATCCGGCGTAGTCGTCGCAACGGTTGTCGCCGCTCTCGATGGTCCGATGACGAATCTGGAGGCTAGTTCTGCGTCAGGAATAACAGGAGCGGGTTCGGGAGGAACGTGGACGGCATTAATGATTACCGCCGCCTTTTGCGCATTCACCTCCGGTCCCATGGTGTCGGCCAACACCGGTACCGTGGGTTCGGAAACGGCCCTCGTTTCTCGCAGCACCGGTTTAACCGGAGCCAGCAATAATTTTGGCTTGTCGTTGGGCGGCGCCGGAATTTGCGCCGGAGGTTCGCCGGCTCTGAAACTTAATAGTGCTTCTGGGTTCGATGGTTCACGATGTTCAAGCTGCGGGGCAACGGGCCCCTGCACCGCTCGATGAGGAAGCATCACCATGCTTGGCAGCCGGAGAGGATAAGTCATCTTTGGGGGGAAGGCCAAATCCGGCCGACGGATCGTCTGCACTCCCTTGCTCGAATCTGGGGGGTTGGAAACGATTTCTTGTGGCGCAGCATAGTCAGGCTTTGGCCAATTGGCGGTGTATAGCGCGGCTGTGGCCAAAAGGTTCGCGACGTCAGGCGTTTTGTGCCCACGTGCGTGTTCTATCTTGGTACCTTCGCTGGCCTCTCCCATGCCTGGCAGAGCTGGGAGCTGCAACGGCTGATATACGACCTCGAACTCACGGTCGAGATCTCTCGGAGTACTTGGCACCCTACCAAGCCATGATGGAAAAAGGATCGGCAGGGAAGCGAGCGTTGCGGCAGTGGCCGTATGGAGAAGCGTCGAAAGGAATAGTCCTTTTCGCGGAGTGACCCTGGCGGGTAACAGCTCGAGTTTCGGCGTTCGAATTTGTTTCCGTATAACTACGGAAGGCGCCAAGGGTCCGATCGGGGAACGTACTTGCATCAAGCCCTTATTGAAATTGCGCACGATCACTGTTGATTCTGCGGGCCTCATCGCAGAGCTTAAATGCACAACACCGGTGCTGGGATGGGGCATCATTGGAGGAGTGTTGGGCGCAGTACAGAAAAAGTGGCTGTCGGGTTCAGCACCATGTTGACGCCCGAACTGCCGGTCAACGAGATCTTGTCCACAACGATGTTTCCAATCGTGAAGCTGTTCCCACCTGATCCACCGGCCAGGGATAGGCAGCTGGTGTTTGTGCCGCAAGTGGCTCCGTTGCCGTTGTGGAAATAAATGAAACCCGAGAAGACAAAGGTTCCGCCGCCGCCCAAGATGGCACAGTTTCCACCGAAACCGGCCGTGCAACTTCCGCCGTTAGCGGCAGTTGAACGATTTTGAAAGAATAGAAAGCCGCGGTTGCCATCGGGAGATCCATACTGGCCAGTAGCGCCTATGCCTGAGGTGCCACCACACGGACCGAGGAGGACGTTGCCCGGAATCGTAGCAGGAACCTGCGATGGGGTCGCTGAACCGCTGGGGCACCGTAGCAACACGGATGGCACATAGCCAGTTGCTGCAGGGGACAAGGTGCCGCTAATCTGATACCCAACGACACAGTTATTGGGAGTCCCGGAAGCGGCGCCAGGGCCTTGCGTAACCGACGTGCACGCGCTAGAGCCGCCGCTACTTGAGCCGATCGACGCGCTGCCAGAGGTGCTAAAGTAAAACATTACACCTTTGCTGCCGTCGCCGTTGACGGTGCTGATGCGTGCGGCGGAACCCGAACCCAAGCTGAGGCCCTGCGAGCCGACGTAGTACAACCCTGGGTCGAAAACTGCAGTTCCTGGTGTGGTTGAGACAACTCCGATGTTCTGCCAAGTAACTCCCCCGTCTAGCGTGGTACCACCAGAGCAGGTTCCGTCGGATTGACGAGTGCACACCATCGGGCTAAACGATGCCGGACAGGCGCTACCAGAATTACCCGTCACCGCGATTGCCATGTACACGAACCCATTTGAGGTGCATGCTGACGGCAGGATCAGTGCGCCTACGGCATAAGCAGTGTTCGCCTGCCAGTTCGTACCGCGGCGATTAAACCTGGGGCGGGAGCCCCCAAAGGGAAGGTTCAAACAGGCATTTGCGCCCGGAGCCACTGGTCCGGTGGAGCAGCTCGCGTAGTTTCCCGGTGTGAATTCAACACAGCCAACGGGATCCGGACAGCCGTTCACAGCGAATGGCACGGGCGTAGCCGTGCCAGCGGTAGCGGGGGCGCTAGTCGGGGCGGCGACCGCGGCAAAGGGATCGCCAAATGGATTTGCGCCGGGAATCCAGTGACCTGCGGTACCCACGTTTACTCCCGTTGGCTTGGCAGCGGGTCCTCCGAATACGGCGAAATCGGACCCGTTGTTAGTGGGCCCTGCCTGGTGGAGATCCACGGTGCCAACACTCACGGCAGTCGCGCTGCTGGAGTCAACTTGGACGGAACGCTGAGGCCCTCCAAGAATCGTGACCGAGGCTGTGCCGTTTACCTGAAGTGATGGGCTTGCCGTCCTGTGCAACACGACAAGAGGTACGGGAGCGGTTATCACGTTCAAGCCGCAGCCTGAGGAAGCTGTTACGTTGACGGTAGTTATGGAAGAGCCGATTCTCGTAAAGTATGTTGCCACGGGGTCCGTAACGGTCACCTTGAGGTATGGGTTGGCGATCGTCCCGAAGCCAGCCGGGATGCCGCTCACGCCCGGCAAACTCGCTGGAAAACTCACGCTGACGTTGGCCCCCGCATAACCGTTGAACGATGCGTATTCACAAGGCACAGAATTCGGTTTAGCGCTGCAATCGAAGCTCGACCCGATCCAGGAAAAATCGAGCGCGGGGAAATCGGTGCTTGCGGTTGGATCGGTGCCCTTCAAGAACACATCCGCCGCGCCGGCCTCGCAGGCGGCATCTGCCGCACCCTGTGCCATTTGGCGGTGTGCCCAGACTTGCGTGTAATCGGTGGCCAGGCCAAGCACCGCAAGCAAGAAGAATGCGATGAGGATGACAATAAACAGGAATGCTTGTCCCTGCTGCGTAGACCATCGTTGCAAACTGGGGCGGCCGCGTTTCATGCTATTGAGCCACCATTCGCCCTTCCGCATATGTGGTCATCGTCGCAGCCCCTATATATTTCGGGAGAAACGGTACGTAAGCGTAGGTTAGGGTCACGCGCACGCGGTTCGGCGGGGTGTAACTACCATCGGGAGCCGTCACCGCGATGGAAATAGCGGTGACGTCATGCATGGAAGCAGCGGCGAAAGTCTGTACCTTCGTTTGGGTGCCGGCCGGGTCCGCTCCGCTATGAACAATGGCATAACGAACGCCTTCGTTGGCGGCATCGGCAAGAACTGAGTAGGTGTACATAAGCCAACCCAGCTCGAAGACCCACAACACGACGGTGATAATTACAACGAGCATCAATAAGGATTCGATTAGGGCCTGACCCCTTTGGCCTTGCAAGCGAAGGTGCGTCCGTTTGCGCATGCTAGTAAAGCGACCTCATGGAGACTTGGCGATGGAATTTCAAGTTGGGTGGCAGAATTACGGTAAATGCCGTGCCAGGAATAATCGGCGTAACTGTGTACTCCACATCGACGCGGTCAAGCACGTAAACGGGCTGCTCTGGATCCGCGGCAGGCGCTGGGAACGCGTATGCCGGGCCGAACTGATCGCATTGAGCAATGTGGGTGGTCGAATCGACGCCCTTGGCACTAGAGCACACCTGAACGGCGACGGTGGACGTTGTGGCGCCATGCACAGCATGGGTCACATTCTCCCAGACCAGATCGCGAACCGTCGCGGTTGGGGGGGCTGTCGCCTTGCCTGCCGCCCCACCTTGCGTGGCGTATTGCACACCCATCCGAGGTGCAGCGGAGAGGGCCAGCACCATGAACCAGAGGTAACCCCAATTGATGATATTGAAGCCGATTCCGAGCAGTAGCGGCAACGTAAGTGCGGTTTCGACGAGGCTTTGCCCTTCCTGCCCTTTAAAGCGACGCCCGTGGATGAATTCTCGTTGCCACATAGTCATTTCTCTAACTACTGCGTTGCTGCCTCTACGCGAGCAAATTCAATACTGTCGCCAACAAGTGTGGAAGTTGATTCGAGCATGCCGGACGGCAGCTCGAGCACCCCTGCCGCTTTCCAGAACACCCGGGTCATTCGGAACGGGCGCATGTCCCGCCTCACCGCAATGACCCGCCAGTAGTGGTCCAGAACAGCAATGTCTATCGGAAACAGCATCCCCAGAGTATGCACACCTTGCGAGGTTACGATAAGCAGCCCATCGCCTCGCTGGAGTTCGCGCTCCCCAAGCAAACCGACAATTCGTGTCATTCCCGTCTCGGCCACTCGAACGCGCTGGCCGAGAACCGTTCCCCGCGTAGCGTTTGTTGCGCAGACCACTTTTTGTTGCCATCTCATGGCTACTTCAGCGTTTCCGAGAATAGTTTGTGCAGGGCGATAATCGCCGGCCCCAGCGCTACCACGAAAATCATAGGGAAGATGAAAAAGACCAAAGGGATAAGCAGTTTGACTCCGGCTTTGGCCGCCACTTCTTCGGCGGCCTGCGTGCGGCGCGTGCGGAGCGTATCTGAAAACTGTCCGAGCGCGTTTGCGATGGGTGTACCGAAGCGCTCCGTCTGCACCAGCATGGCGACAAACTGCCTCACAAAATCGATATCAACCCGCTCCGCCATGCTGCGCCAGGCGTCGAGACGCGGTTTTCCGGCACGCTGTTCGCGGTTAATGATTTGGAACTCTTCGGCCAACGCGGGCGAGGTCATCCTTATTTCTTCGCCGACCCGCGCCATTGCCTGGTCGATGCCCAAACCGGCCTCCATACAGATCACTAGCAGATCGAGCGCGTCAGGCAGGGCGCGTCGGATGCCTCCCTGCCGGCGAGAAATCAACTTCGTAAGCACAACATCGGGAGCGATAAAACCGAGGACCACTCCCACCAAAATTGCCGCTATCATGTTGTCGCCGAAAAAACTTCCTGCAACTATCGCGGCCACCGGCAGCAACATCTTTGTCGCCGTAAAAATCTCGACGTGCTCCGCCTTCCGAAATCCCGCCAGCGTGAGGCGATAGGCCAAATCCTCATCTGAACCAGACACAATGCCGCGAATCGGCTTGAAAATACTGGTGATTCCAACCGCCGCTCGAGCAAGCCCGCTTGTTGGCGTCTCCACAATGACCGGTGAGATGGGCGGGGGGGGAGCTGAAATTTCCATCAGGCGCGCATCAACGGCGTCTTTTCCACTCAAGAGCAGCATAAGCGCGGCAACAATCAGAAACACCGTGATGCCCACCGATATCAGGAGTAGAAGCATGCGACTAGGTCCTTAGTACTTGACATTTACAATCTTCCGTATCACTACGATACCGATCACCATTGCGCCCCCCGCATAAGTCACCAACTTTTGCCCGAGCGGGTCTTCGAACAAAGCTTTTCCATAGCCTGGATGGAGGAAATTCATGCCGATGAACATGACGAATGGCAACGCGCACAAAATCCAGCCGGTCAGCCGTCCCTGTGCCGTGCGAATCCGCAATTGTCCGCCAACGCGCACTCGCTCGCGAATCACATGCGAGGTCTTGTCCAGGATCTGCGCCAAGTTGCCGCCCGTCTCCTTCTGAACCAGAATCGCGGTGACCAGGAACTGCAGATCGGCAACCGGGACGCGGCGGCTAAGATTGGCCATGGCTTCGCGAAAAGGCAGCCCGAAACTCTGCTCGTCCGCGGCACGGCGAAACTCCGAACGTAAAGGTTCGTCGGACTCTTGAGCTATCGTCTCGACGGCCGTCGGCAGGGCTTGTCCTGCGCGTAATCCGCGCGACATCAGATCGATCGCTTCCGATAGAAGTTCCGAGAAACGCCGCAGTCGGCGCTTGCGCTTTTGCAGCAGAAAACTGTAGGGGATCGCACCTAGCGCCAGACCGGGGATCCAGCCGAGCAGCCCCGGCGCAATCCACCAATTACCCAAAAAAGCGCCCAAGCCAATAAGCGCCAGCGTGCTGAACACGATCCGGCCCACGGTCCACTGCAGATCGCATTGTTCAATCAACAATTGAAGGCCCACAGCAGCACGGTTGTTGCGGAGGAATTTGTCGAAACTGGGAATCGTACTGAACGTTACTTCCTTAACTATATCCAGCTCGTCGCGCCCGGATGAAACCCTGTTGCGATCGAGCGAGGCCAACCGGGAATGAATCAGTTTGTCCGCCTTCGAGGGTTCGGTAAAGAACGCGACCACGGCAAATGCCGTGATCAAAATAATGAAAAAGATGCTGACAAGCGTCACGACTGAACCTCGTAGACGTGTTCGAATATATTTGGCGGAAGCTGGATGCCCGATGCCTTCAGTCGTTCGCTGAAAGTAGGCCGCAGACCAGTAGCGCGAAAGCGACCGAGTACTCGGCCGTTCGCCCCGATGCCGAGACGTTCAAATACGAAAATGTCTTGCAGTGTCACCATGTCATCCGAAACGCCGGTGACCTCGGAAATTTGCGTCACTCGTCGAGAGCCGTCGCTGAGCCGCGCCACCTGGACAACGATGGACACCGCCGATGCGATTTGCTGCCGAATGGCCCTGTCGGGCAGATTGATTTCGGCCATCAAAGACATGGTCTCGAGACGCGCGATCGCGTCGCGTGGATTGTTAGCGTGAATGGTAGTCAGTGACCCGTCATGGCCGGTGTTCATGGCCTGCAGCATGTCCAAGGCTTCGCCGCCGCGCACCTCGCCCAGCACGATGCGATCCGGCCGCATACGAAGAGCATTGATCACCAATTCGCGCTGACGCACTGCGCCTTTGCCCTCGACGTTCGGCGGACGGCATTCCATTCGGACGACATGCGGCTGCTGCATCTGCAATTCGGCGGAATCCTCGATCGTAACAATGCGTTCCCGCTTGGAAATAAAACTTGATAGCACATTCAGCAAAGTCGTCTTGCCCGCGCCCGTGCCTCCCGAGACAATGATGTTGAGTCGGGCCTTGACCGCGCTCTTAAGCAGTTCCAACAGGGGAGACGTAAGCGTATGCTTGGCAAGCAGTTGGTCAACCCCGATCGGTGTGCGGCCAAAACGGCGGATCGACATGATAGGGCCGTCGATAGCGAGCGGCGGGATGACTACGTTTACGCGCGAGCCATCGTCCAGGCGCGCATCGCACATCGGCGATGACTCGTCCACGCGCCGGCCTACGTTTGATACGATCTTGTCAATAATGTGCCGAAGGTGCGCTGCATCTTTAAAAGACACGCTCGTAAGTTCGAGTATTCCGCCGCGCTCGATATAAACCTGGCGGTGAGTGTTGACCAGAATGTCGGTAATGGACGCATCTTGCAGGAGCGGTTCGAGCGGTCCCAGTCCGAAGACCTCGTGCAACACCTCGCGGCAGATTCGCTCCTTTTCCGCACCGCTGAGCGGCACGTTCGCAGCACCAATCAGGTCAAGGATCACATTTTGTACTTGCGTTCGGGCGCGGACATCTTGCAATGACGTGAGTTTCTCGAGGTCGATCTTGTTCAATAAGTCGCGGTGCAGAGCTGTCTTGAGCTCCTGGTGTGACTTGAAAGAAGGCGCGCTGGTCCCTTGCGGCTGAGGAGCTGATGTGGATGCAAATCCGAATGCCATGCCGTTCATTCCTCGCGATCAAACTATCTGCTAAACAGCGCCTTCATTCCGTAGGCAGATTGGGACGTAGCCAGAGCCTTGCTCTTGTCATTTCCATCGCTATTCGTTAATTCGTACGCCCACTTGTGGATGGCTGCGCCGAAATCCGACTTTTCTCCTGAAGAAATTGGCGCTCCCGTGTTGATGGCCCGAATTACTTCGTTGTAGCTGTTTGGCACCCGCAGCGAGATCTCGCGACCCAAAGCTTTTTCTATGCGGTCATCGCTCAGCGGGCCTTTCTTGGAATGACGATTGAGCACGACGTGGATGCTGCTCGAGCTATAACCGAGTTTGGATAGGTGTTCGATGTAGCGGACGGTGTTACGTACCGACGGCAATTCGGCGGTCATTACGATCGCAACCTGTTCGGACTGCGAAATGCATGCCCGTGTCCCGTCGGTTAGGCCGGGCGGGCAATCGACGATCACGAAATGATAGGTGTCGGCGAGGAATGCGAGCGTATGTTCGACAGTGGCGGGCGACACGCCATGAGTCGCATCCACCGATTCGGGCGAGTCGAGGAGATCAAGCCCGGAATCATGGTGCAAGAGAAAGCCCCGTAACAGCTCTTCGTCCAAGTGATCGGCGTTGCTGGCAAGTTCGTAAAAGCTGTACTGGTGGCGACCGGTGCCGAGATAGAGTGACGCATCACCCAGCGCGGGGTGCTGGTCTACTAACAGGCACTTTCGCTTCCCCTCACGGGCCAGTTCCAGCGCTAAGTGCAAAGCCAGCGAGGTGACTCCGGTGCCGCCCTTTGAACCGACAAAGGTAATAACCTTTCCACGAACTGTCGACCGCGCTCTCTTCTTCTGCTTCGCTTCCACACGCGCCAATCCATCGACCACCCGGTCGTGCTGGACTGGCTTCAGCAGATATTCGGCGCAACCTGCTCGCATGGCGGCGATAATCGCTTCAGGCTCTGAATAAGACGACACCGCAAAGCTGTGCACGTCTGGATATTCTGAGCGCAATCGCTCCGTCATCCAGATTGCTTCTTCGGTATTCCGGTCGTAATCAATGAAACAAATGCGCGTCTGTGCCAGGTCAAGAGCGCGGACTATCTCGCGCTCAATACCTACATAATGGTCCAGGTTTCCAAAAATAACCGCCCCGGGTATGCCCCCCATGAAATGAGACAAAGCCTCGTACGACATAGTGTCGAGGCACACCCCCATTACACCGATTCGGGCTGACCTTTCAACCGTGCCCATGGTCATTTGCTCCCGTTCC
>Ga0134082_10000005_pt1 | contig 57620 bp, 47 predicted proteins | sample 15_taG_6_FD_94473 | JGI IMG/M metagenome (GOLD analysis project Ga0134082, IMG submission 94473) | Grasslands soil microbial communities from the Angelo Coastal Reserve, California, USA - 15_D_Rain_40cm_5_09182015 | ecosystem: Environmental > Terrestrial > Soil > Grasslands ... | reverse complement strand
TAGGACCCTCTTCCTAGCGCCTGCCTTAGAGAATCGTGGCACACTGAAGCGATGCTTACCCTTGGCATCTGGGCCTTTGGCCGAGACTCCTCTGCCGTTCTGGTGGATGACACCTCCATCGTAGCCGCCATCGAAGAAGAAAAACTCAGCCGTTCGACCGGCATGGGCGGCATTCCCCGAATGGCGATTTCACGCTGCCTCGAGCAGCGCAATGCAAAAATCACCGATGTACAGCTCGCTGCTTTCCCCCGCCGGCCTGCCCTTTCCGCTCTGCGCGAGGCTGGCTTTCGGCTCCGCAACGTGTTTTCCGGCTCCCGCGCCGCTTGGGCACACGCTCTCGGCCGCAATTTTCGAGAGGTTGCCCAGGTCCGGCAGATCCGCCGCCTCTATGGCGCCACTTCCTTTGTCTTCCTTGACCATCATCTCTGCCACGCCGCCAGCGCCTATTTCACTTCGCCATTCGAACGCGCGCTGGTTTTAACGCTCGACGAACGCGGCGACATGCGCTCCGGCTCTCTTTACCTCGGCGAAGGCGATGAGCTTCGCCTCCTCCGGCCGCTGCGCTTCCCTAACTCCCTCGGCTGGTTTTATTCCTGTGTTACCGAGCTCCTCGGCTTCCGTGCCCGCCGCGACGAGCACAAAGTCCAATGGCTGAGCAAAGACGGCCGGCCTGAGTTTGTTTCCGCCTTTCGCAAGCTCTTTCACTGGGACTCCGACGGCCTTCCAGTTTTGAACACACGCTATTTAAGGAGTTGCGGAGAGGAGGATACGGCCTTTTCGGAAGCGGTTTTGCGCGACCTCCGACTTGGTTCTCGCGTCATCGCCTCCGATCCGGAGATGCGTGCCTCGCTGGCGCGCAGCGCCCGCGATTTCATCGAAGAAATCGTTCTCACCATCGCGGAACGCTATCGCAAGCGGCATTCCGTCGATTGCCTATGCGTCGCCGGCGGGTTGTTCCTGAATGTTTTTCTTGTTCGCGCGCTCGAAACGCGCAGCAGCTTCAAGCAAGTGTACGTGCAGCCCGTAGCGGGCAATTCTGGAACCGCCGTGGGTGCCGCGCTCCTTGCCCGCAAACGGCTTGGCCGTCCCGCCCGCCAGCCCCTAGATCATCTTTACCTTGGCCCTGGTTTCTCCTCCGGGGAGATCAAGGCGGTCCTCGACAACTGCAAGATCATTTACAGGTATCCTTCTGGCGACGAACAGCTTCTCGCCGAGGCGGCTCAGGTGCTCTCGCGCGACAAAATTGTGGCCTGGTTCCACGGCCGCACGGAGTTCGGTCATCGCGCGCTTGGCAACCGCAGCATCCTGGCCTCTCCGTTTTCTGAATACGTCATCGAAAACGTGAACCACTACATCAAGCATCGCGAGGATTTTCACCCGTTCGCGTTCTCCGTGCCCGGGGAGGTCGCCTCGCGCTTCTTCGACTGCTCCGCGAATTGCCGGTTCATGGCCTCGCTTGGCAGGCTCAAACCCGAGGCCCCGCCGGGCTTAGAGCGCTTTTCTTTCGAGGACGGCCAGGTGCGCGTTCACACTGTCGGCCGTGATGCCAACCCGCGCTTCTGGCGCCTGCTGCACAAGTTCGGCGAGCGCGCTGCTGCTCCCGTGCTCTTCAATACCTCCTTCAATCTTTTTGGGGAGCCGCTGGTCTCCGACCCGCGCGAAGCCATCCGCAGTTTTTATTGCGCCGGCATCGACGCCCTCGCCATCGGCGACTTCTTTATCGTGAAGTAGCCGTTGAAGCGGCCGTGAAGTTCAATTCTGAATTCTGTTTGGCTCTTGCAGTCGGGTTCGGGCGGTTCCCACTTCGTTGTATTCGCCTGTTACTCCGGAACTGTTCACGCCTCGAAGATGACTTGCGCAAGCGCTTGCTCCTCGGTGTGCGTGATGCTTAAGGCGATGTGCTTTACGCCGAGTTGCTTGGCGATTTTTTCCGCCTCACCGGCGAGCTTCAGCGTCGGTCGGCCGCTTTTCTCGCGCACCACTTCCAGATCCACCCAACGCACGCCGCGCCGCCAGCCCGTTCCGAGCGCTTTCATCCCTGCTTCTTTCGCCGCGAACCGCCCGGCATAGCGCTCATATTTGTTCCGGAACTGCTCGCAGTAATCGCGCTCTTTCTCCGTGTACAGCCGCCGCAAAAGCGTTTCCCCATGCCGCTCGATAGCCTTCCGGATGCGGTCCACTTCGGCAATGTCCACGCCCATCCCAATGATCAAGAGGCCTCCACCGGCCCGCGCTCGTTCCGGTTCCACGCCATGCAACCCTGGCCGACCTGCTCCGATTATACTGGTAGCGTCGGCATGCCCACGAACCGCATCAAAACTCGCCGCCGGGCCGCCCCAACGCAGCAACGCGTGCCCCTGCCGCAGGAGGCTGGAGGGAGCGCAAGGATGGCGCCTTGCGCATTCTCGAAGCCTCCGCGCTCGCAAGAATCCCCTGGCTCATTCATGGATTCAGCACGCGGCCCGGCGGCGTAAGCGATCTTGCTGGTGAAAAAGTCTTGAATCTTGGTTTTGCCCGGTGGGACAGGAAGGAAAATGTTCTCGAAAACCGCCGCCGCTTCCAGTCTGCTATCGACGCCCGTGACATGATGCTTTGTGGGCTCAGCCAGATTCATTCCGATGTCGTTCATGTCTTTGAAGCTCGACCGGCCGTGCCTTGCCGCGGAGATGCTTCCGCCACCAATCGTGCGGACCTGCTCCTTGCCGTTCAAACTGCAGACTGTGTTCCGATTCTGTTTGTTGATTCCAAAAATCGCACAGTCGCCGCGGTTCACGCCGGGTGGCGCGGCACGCTCGGACGCATCGTGACAAAAACCATCGGCAAAATGCAGATGCAGTTCGGCACCAAACCTGCGGATTTGCTTGCCGCCATCGGTCCCTCCATCGGCGGCTGTTGCTACGAAGTGGGCACGGAAGTCGCTGCGGAATTCCGCTCGCAATTCCCAAACGCTTCAGAGTGGTTCGACGAGCTGCGCACCGGCGACGAGCCCAATCCCTTACAATGGTTGAATATGTCGCCGCCTGGTCATCAGCCTGCGCCGAAGAACGTTCTCCTCGACCTGCGCAAAGCTAATCGAGCCCAGCTTTTGGAAGCCGGCCTGCTCCCGCAAAACATATCCGTCAGCGATTTGTGCACTGCCTGCCGCCGCGATCTACTCTTCAGCTATCGCAAGGACGCCGGCACGACCGGCCGCCTCATGTCCGTCATCGGCCTCCGCGCCTGAGCCTTCGCTTGGCCCGCAGGATATTTTGGCAGCCCTTACCCATGTGGGCCGTAGAGCCTCGGCGTTTTAGGCCGAGGATATAAGGCCCCTCTTTCTTTTCCTCCCGAACTGCTCTCTATTTCTCCGCAGAACGACCTATGGGCGGGCAGCCCAAAAGTAAAGCCTCTTCGTGGTCCTCCGCTGAAGTAGGGCGGTTGTGGGAGGAACCCACCGAAGCCATCTCGGGAAAACAAACCGAGAGGCCGTAGGAATCCTCGCCGCTTGCGGCGGGGAGGATGTCAAAGACCGAAGATGAGTCTTCACTATGCTTGGAGATTGTTCCCGAGAACGGGCAACGGTGAACGGTGAACCTCCTTGAGCGCCAGTTGTCCGCAGGCGGCCATGACGTCCCGGCCGCGGGAATAGCGCACAAACGCCGGGACGCCTTTGTCAGTCAAAATGCGCCGGAATTCCTCGATGTGTTCCGGCGAGGATTCGCGGTAGGGAAGTTCGCCCGGATTCCACGGAATTAAGTTCACTTTCACGCGCTTCAACGGCGCAAGCAGCTGCACGATACGGCGCGCGTCGTCCGGCGAATCATTCACGTCTCCCAGCATCACGTATTCAAATGTCAAATGCTCCCAGGGCCGCAGCGGATAATTTTTGCAAGCCTCCAGCAAGATTTTCAGCGGGTACTTTTTGTTGATGGGCATGAGCGCGTCGCGCTCTTTATCATTCGATGCATTGAGCGAAATCGCCAGCTTGGGCCGTACTTGCTCCCGCGCCAGCCGTTCGATTCCCGGCACGATCCCGCTCGTCGAAAGCGTCACATGCTTTGGCGAAAGTCCCAGCCCTCCGGGGTCCAGTAGAATTCGCAGCGCCGCCATCACCGGCTCGAAGTTCAGCAGCGGCTCGCCCTGCCCCATCAACACGACGTTCGTTTGCACGGCGTTGCGGGTTTGCCCGGGCTTTAGCCGCGACGCATTTTCCTTGTCTCCTTGTGCTTCCAGCGCCACCAGCACTTGCGCCACGATCTCTCCCGCCGTCAAGTTTCGAAGCAACCCCAACTGTGCCGTCAGGCAAAAGTGGCAATCCACCGCGCACCCCGCCTGCGTCGAAATACAAATCGTCTGCCTCCCCTCGCTCGGCATGAAAACCGTCTCGACCGCGACGGCTGGCTTTGCCCGCGCCGATTTCTCGCCGCTCTTCTTTGTGCTCTCTCGCTTCTCTGTGTCCTCAGCGTTAAATGTTTTTTCTTCTGAGCCGCTGAGCCCGAACAAATAGCGCACCGAGCCATCGCTCGAAACAAATCGCTGCTGGACCTCGGGCAGGGTGATGCGCGCTTCCTTTTCGAGCCTTTCACGAACCGTGACCGGCAGATTGGTCATCCGCGCAAATTCAAATGTCCTCTCCGCGTACAGAGCGTGGTAAACCTGTCCGCCGCGATAAGCAGGTTCTCCCAGCGCCATACAGAGCGCTCGCAATTCCTCTTTCGATTTTCCCAGCAGCTCGACCATGCTATTCCTGCGCGATTCGCATCCCTCCTCATCCTATCAAGCTGAAAGCATGACCAGGGGTGATGCTGTCGCCGAGACAGCCCAGGGTCCGCTCCTCTACTTCCCTTACGTCATCTACCTCCTCCACCGCTGTTGCTGCCTCTCCGTCGCACTGCGCTATAATTCTCTCGCAATCCTGCGAGTCCCAAACCAGGGTTGGGAGGCATCGCATGGCACAATCCGTCGCAACGGAAAAACTCAGCATTGAAGATTGGGTCAAGGGCCTCGCCGCCATCCCCGAATCCGCATTCACGTTGCAAAACGTCCAGGACTACGTCATCCGCCACGCCGTGCACCCCGAGAGCCTCGAGAAATACTGCTTCTTCTCCAAGGGAAATTACACGAGCAATCTCGTTTTCCGCAACGATCTGTTTGAATGCATGACGCTTTGCTGGGACATCGGCCAGCACAGCCGCATCCACAATCATCGCGACCAGAATTGCTGGATGTCCGCGCCCATCGGCCGCCTGCGCATCCAGAATTATCGCGTGGACAACCGCGACGCCTCCAAGGGCACTTGCCACATTGTCCCCACCGAACTTTACGACCTCGATGCCGCCCATCCCACCTACGTCAATCCTATGGAGCCGGTCCACGAAGTCATGAATCTTCGAGAGTTCCACCAGCGCGCCGTCAGCATCCACATCTATTCGAAGCCCTTCAACACCTGCGAAGTGTACTACCGCGATAAAGGCGCTTACCTAGATGTACCGCTCTTTTTCACGAGCGAATACGGCAAGCTGAATCCCTCGGAAAAGCTTTTGTAGGGAACTCCTCCGATGCCGTGCCGTTTCGGCGTCCGGCCTCATCCTGTAAGCCCTTGCTCCCATTGAGCTTAAGAGAAAGAATCAAAGGGTTTGACAGAAGTCGCCATTCCCTTTTTCCTTTCCATCGCACTTATGTCACAATTGGTAAATGGCTCCCGAAATTCGCGACATCCAGAAGAAGGTGCTGCCGAACGGCCTGGTGGCCATTACCGAGACCATGTCGCACGTCCGCTCGGTCTCCGTGGGCCTCTGGGTGCGCAACGGCTCCCGCCGCGAAATCCCGGAAGAGAACGGCCTCGCCCACTTCATCGAGCACATGGTTTTCAAGGGCACGGAGCGCCGCTCCGCCGAGGCCATCGCCCGCGAAATGGATTCTGTCGGCGGCATGCTCGACGCCTTTACCTCCAAAGAACAGATCTGCTTCAACGCCAAAGTGCTTGACGAGCATCTCCCCATTGCCTTCGACGTGATTGCCGACCTGGTCCTCCGTCCGAAATTCGATTCCGAAGACGTGAAAAAAGAGCGCAAGGTGGTCCTCGAAGAAATCAAGATGGACCTGGACAATCCCGAATATCTTCTCCACGAGATTTTTACGCGCGGTTTCTGGCCCGGACACTCGCTGGGCCGGCCGATTCTGGGCACGCCGGAAACGGTTAAGAAATTCAATCGCGACGCGCTTTGCTCACGTTTTCGCAATTGGTTTGCGCCTGACCATCTGGTCATCACCGCCGCCGGGAACGTGACCCACGACCGGGTGTTGGAGTTGGTGCGGCGTGAGTTCGGTGCGCTCGGGCCGGCCGGGACTGCCGACGATGGCGGCGCGCCCAACACGCAAGCGCCCATCCTGCTCGAAAAAAAGCGCGATCTCGAGCAAGCGCATATTTGCATCGGGGTTCCGTCGGTTCCGCTTAATCACCAGGACCGCTTCAGTTTCGCTGTCCTCAATAATCTGCTGGGGGGCGGCATGTCTTCGCGGCTGTTCCAGAACATTCGCGAAAAGCGCGGCCTGGCCTACGCGGTTTTCAGCGAGCTCACACCTTACTCCGATGCTGGCATGATGACGGTCTATGCCGGCACCGCCACGGATGCCATTGGCCAGGTCATCGATCTCACCATTCAGGAGTTTCGCTCGCTCAAAGAAACGCTGGTCAGCGAAGAGGAGCTGCGCCGATCGAAGAATCATCTCAAAGGTTCGCTGATGCTCTCGCTGGAGTCCACGAGCTCGCGCATGTCCAATCTCGCGCGCCAGGAGCTGTACTTCGGCCGCTTCTTCTCGCTCGACGAAATCCTCCAAGCCATCGAAGCCGTCACCGCCGAGCAGCTGCAGTCGCTCGCCCAGCGCTATTTCCGGACCGACCAGATCGCCGTCACCGTCCTCGGCCCGCTCGACGGCTTCGCCCTCGACCGCTCCCGCTTAGCATGCTGAGGGCTCCCCTCGCCAGGCGTAGTTAGCGCTTGACATGGTCCCTGGCAAGGTCGTGAACTTGTAGCGCCATCACTTGTTCGAGCACGCTCGCTCGAGCGTGCGCATAATGCGCGCCTTCCTTCACCGACCCTCTGCCAGCAGTCTCCGCAACCGCCGGAATCCACATCGCATGCCGCACCCCAACTCTGCGGCGAGGCAGATCCACGCAGCTCAAGTCGAGAAGCAGCCGGTCGATCTCGTTCCGCTGCAGCGCGTCAGGGGCAACAGCGAATCCTTGCCGTTTTTGTCTCCTCGACCGAGTTCAATGTGGCTCGATCGTTCTTCAGGCCTATTTCGTGGCGTGGGAGGCGTTGACGGCGGCGCCGAGGATGCCCAGTTCGTCCGAAGCGGCGAGGACTTCAAAGCGGCTGCCTTGTAGCGGGCTCATTTTCACCATTTCATGCACCAGCCGGTCGAGCAGGCCGGTATCGATGAAATGGGTGTCCAAACCGGTGATGAAGAAGACGCCCGGGCCTTCCATGTGGATGCTGTCGGCCGTGGCCGCGGCCAGCGCGCGATGGCACAACTGCAGAAATTCCGCACAGCGTGCATCGCCGGCGCGCGCGTTTTCAAACACTTCTTCCGGTTCGAGATCAAGGAAGCGCATGCGCATCGAGCGGCGGCCAAGAATTCCTTCGAGATGGCCTTTGCCGCCGCAGCCGCAGAAACTCTCTTTCGGGTCCAGTGTGACCACGGTGTGCCCGCCTTCCCACACCCCTTCGCTCGCGGGATACCGGCCGAAGCCGATGCCGTTGCCGAGCGTCCACACGCGCGTGAGCTGGTGCAATTTGCCGTGCGTCGCGGCGATGCCCGCCGCCATGGCGTCGGCGTCATTGAAGACGCGAACGGGAACGCCGGCGGCTTTGCCCTTGAGCGAAGCAGAAAGCGCGGCTTGTAGCGCGAACCCCTTCACCTGCTGCAAGTTGGGGGATTCTTCGACCACGCCGCTGCGAATAATTCCGGGGAAGCCGACGCCAATGGCTTCGATCTTTTGTGCTCCGGCGACTTTTTCGACCAGCTCCCGGATGGCTCCCACCACATCCTCGGAGTGCATGGACTGCAAGGGATCGAGCGATTGCGGCGACTCCGGGAAAAGCTTGAGCTGGCCAGTGACCTGGTTGCCCTCGACCAGGCCCGCCGCGATATGCTCCATCACCAAAACGCCAACTGTCCTGCTCATCGCTCGCCTGCCCATCTCGTGCCAAACCAATTTGCTGAAATCATCTTATTACTTCTTCCTTGGCTTCCCGAGCCTTTGTATGCAAGACGGGCACGACATGTCGTGCCCTCCGGAATCCTTGCTCGAGACCATGAAACGCCCTTTGCCTCCATGTCGCCATCAACCCTTGGTCAGTTTGTTGAGCCCGTTGAACGCCGCGGCCTTGTAGCACTCCGCCAGGGTCGGATAATTGAAAACGGTGTCCACGAAATATTCGACCGTACCCTTCAGCGCGAAAACCGCCTGGCCAATGTGCAGCAACTCCGACGCACCTTCACCAATGATGTGCACGCCGAGCAGTTCCTTGGAGGCAGGATCGAAAAGCAACTTCAATCGGCCGGTGGTGTCACCGCGAATCTGGCCGCGCGCGATCTCGCGAAAATAGGCCATGCCCACTTCGTAGGGAATTCCTTCGTCCGTGAGTTGCTCTTCCGTTTTGCCAATGAAGGAGATTTCGGGAATGCTGTAAATCCCGTACGGGTAATTCGCGCGGTTGGAATGGACGGGCATGCCGAAGGCGCTGGCGGCGGCGATGCGGCCCTGTTCCATGGAAACCGAGCCGAGGCTGGGAAAACCAATGACGTCGCCCACGGCGAAAATGTGCAGCTGCTTGGTTCGGTACTGTTCATCAACGGAAATCCGCCCGCGCGCGTCGGCGTCGAGTCCGGCGGCAGCGAGATTTAGGTCATCGATGTTGCCCTGGCGGCCCACGGCGTAGAGAAGAGCTTCGCCGGAGATTTTTTTCTTGCTCTTCAAGTTGGCGACGACGGTGTGATCGGGAGTTTCCTCGACGCTTTCGACCTCTTCGTTGAGCCGCAGGGTGACGCGTCGGTCGCGGAGGTGGTAGCAAAGCGCTTCGACCAGTTCCTGATCGGCAAATTCGAGCAGCCGGGGACGCTTTTCGATGAGCGTGACGCGCACGCCCAGAACGGCGAACATGCAGGTGTACTCAACGCCAATCACGCCGCCGCCAACTACAATCATGGCCTTGGGAATTTCCGGCATGCTGAGGATTTGATCGCTGTTGATGATGGTGCGGTTGTTGAACGGCACCAGCGGAGAGACGGCAGGCTTGGTGCCGGTCGCGAGGATGATGTGCTGGGCTTCGTATTCCTGCTGGCCTCGCGCGCTGCTGACCTGGACGCGGCGAGGATCGAGAAAGCTCGCGGTGCCGGTGATGACGTCGATGCCGTTGCGCGAGAGCTGGGCGCGAATCACGTCGATTTCTGTTTTGATGACGTTGAGCGCGCGGAAGGAGAGATCGGACATGGTGATGGGTTCCTTCACCCGGTAGTTGACGCCATAAATGCTCTGGTATTGATAGCCGGAAAGATGCAGGACGGCTTCGCGAATGGTCTTGCTGGGAATGGTGCCGGTGTTGATGGCGGTGCCGCCGACGACTTCGAATTTTTCAATCAAAGCGGCGCGCTTGCCGAATTTTGCGGCCTGGATGGCGGCGCGCTGGCCTGCGGGTCCGGAACCCACGACGATGAGATCGTACCTTTCCATCTTTCGCGGCGCGAGTATATCAAACGGCAGAGGGGAGACGCATCCAACCCGAAACGCGGTTCACCGTGAGAGGCGAGCCCTTTCCGATGATCTTGCCCTGGTGTACGCCGAGTGGTTGCTCCCGCAAATTTGGAGCGAGACCTGTTGACGGCATGGCGGCGCTCTGCCATGATTGCGGAAAATTCGTTGGAGCTGTCGTGAAGGGGCAGTTCTCAGGTCTCCCCGACGGAGTCGGGAAGAGCGCCGACCTGAGTTGTGGCAAGGAGCTACACGATCAGCTTGCGGGTCTCCATTCTGGCGTCCGGCAGCTCGGGCAACATCACGTTGCTCGAGACGGGGCGCACCCGCCTCCTTGTGGACGCCGGGCTTGGCAAACGCGAGACGCTCGCGCGGCTTGCCGCCGTCGAAAGCAACGTCAAGCAAATCGACGGCATCCTAATCACCCACGAACACACCGATCATTGCAACGGATTGCCGCAAATGCTGGGCTTGTGGAAGGCGCCGCTGTACGTCACGGAGCCGACCATGGACGCCATGAAGCACATCCTTCCCGAGACTTTCCAGAAGCGGCTGCGCGGCGTGGAGATGATTCATGCGGGGCAGCCTTTTGCGGTGGGCGACATCGAGGTGCACGCTTTTGCCATCCCGCACGATGCGGCCGACCCGGTTGGTTTCACGTTTCGGACCAACGGGACGAAAGTGGCGCTGGTGACGGACCTTGGCTACATGCCGGAACTGGTGAAAGTGCATCTGCGCGGCGCCGAGTGCCTGATCCTGGAATCGAATCACGATCTCGAGATGCTGAAAGTCGGTCCGTATCCGTGGGTGGTGAAGCAGCGCATCCTGAGCCGCACTGGGCATCTTTCGAATCACGCGGTGAGCGAGTATCTTTCCGACCCCGATGGCTTCGATGCCGCGGCGCGCTACCTGGTACTCGCGCATCTCTCCGAAGAGAATAACAACCCGTTCACCGCGGAAATCTGCGCCCAGGAAGCGCTCGACCGCCGTCCCGCGGAAGCCGCGTTTGCCGGGGAGCTTCTGGTTGCCTCACAGCACGTTCCGCTCAAGCCGCTGGAACTCTGACGCCCACAACAACCGTTCTTGAAACGTGAAAGGGCGCGGCAAAGCCGCCGAGCTGCAAGAACTTCTGCCCGGAGACTTGCCAATGGAGTTCATCAACAAGGGTATCCGCCCGATTCTTAAATTCGGGGAAAAGAAATTTCGTTGGCTTTTGCCGGTCGAATGCTCTAGACTGGGTCTTTCTTGGTAGAGGTGCGGAGGCCATGAGTAGCCGGGCGCGCGGTTCCGATCCGCTTCGGACGCCTGAGCGAAAGGGGCTTCTCGACCGATGAGGCCGAGGCAACTTTTTCCAGTTGGTTGTCCGCCGAAACTGCCGCGATAGCTGGAGCGCGGCGGTTGGAGGGCAGGTCTAAGGCCTGTCCGCTGTCGTCCGTCTATGTGAGCGGCCTTTTGGCCGCGCAGAAACGGATGGAGCGCTATCGAGAGGCGGCAGCCCCGAGCCATCTTCGCGGGTCCTTCCTTTCGTTTCGCTTCTCCGAAAAAGACGACAAAAGAAAAACAGGGCAGAAGAGACCGCGGATGCACCTTTTCGAATTGACGCGCGCACTTGTGGACATCGAGTCCACTACGAACCATGAGAAAAACGTGACGGACTACCTTTTTGCGCGTTTGTCCGAGCTGGCGGGGAAGAGCAACGGGCAGATTCAGCGGATCTCGGCCGAGCCCGGCCGCGACAATCTTTTTGCGTCGTGGGGCGAGCCGGTCGTCACGCTTTCGACGCACATGGACACGGTTCCGCCGTATTTTGCCTCAGGCGAAGATGAGCAATTCATTTTTGGTCGCGGGGCATGCGACGCCAAAGGCATCATCGCGGCAATGGTGACGGCCACGGAGAGACTGCTCGCTGCCGGCACGCGCAATTTCGGTTTGCTGCTGGTGGTTGGCGAAGAGCGCAACAGTGCAGGCGCGAAGGCCGCCGCGGCTTCGCCGCGCGGGGCGCGGTTTCTGATCAACGGCGAGCCGACGGAGAATCAGTTGGCCCTGGGATCGAAGGGCGCCCTGCGCTACGAAATTACAGCCAAGGGCAGACTGGCGCATTCCGCATACCCCGAGCTGGGCCACTCGGCGATTCATACCCTGCTAGACGTTCTCGAGGAGATTCGAGGCATTGCGCTGCCCGAAGATCCCTTGCTGGGCCGCAGCACGCTGAACATTGGCACGATCAGCGGCGGGCGCGCACCCAATGTTGTGGCGGATCAGGCGGAGGCAGAGGTGATGTTCCGGACCGTGGGCGATCCATCGGCTTTGCGGCAAGCCGTGGCTTCCGCGGTGGCAGGCCGCGCCGAGGCGAGCGAAGTTCTTTATACGCCCGCGATTCGCTTGAACAAGCTTGACGGGCTGCCGACGACGGTGGTCGCGTTTACGACGGACATCCCGACGTTCAGGGGGGCGTGGGGTGAGCCATTCCTGATCGGGCCGGGAAGCATTCACGTGGCGCACACCGCCGAAGAACGCGTGGCGAAAAAAGAGCTGTGCGACGCGGTGGAGATTTACACGCGCATGACCACGCAATTGCTGACTACGGGGAGGAGCGCGGCATGAGCCTTGGGCTCGCCATCGTAGGCAACGGAAAGATGGGGCGACTGATTGCCGAGCTTGCGCCCCAATATGGCTTTGATGTGCGCGCCAAATTCACGCGCGGAAACAACCTCCATGATGCGGCGATCGTTCCGGAATTCCTGCAAGGCGTCGATGCGGCCGTGGAATTCACCACTCCCGATGCCGCGCCGGCTAATTTGCGCCGTCTGGTTTCCCTGGGCATCAACGCGGTTTGCGGCACGACGGGTTGGTACGAGCATCTGCCGGCGATTCACGAAGCGGTGCTCGCGGCGGGAACCGGACTGGTGTACAGCCCGAATTTTTCTGTTGGCGTGAACGTATTTATGCGGGCGGTGGCGCACGCGGCATGCTTCTTTGCGAAATATCCGGAATACGAAGCGTGGGGCTGGGAGATTCACCATTCGGCGAAAAAAGATGCGCCTTCCGGAACGCTGAAGAAACTTGCCCAGGAAATCCGCGCTTCCGGCTATAACCGAGCGCTCACGCTGACGGCAAATCGCGCCGGGGCACATCCCGGAACGCATGAAATCGGTTTCGATTCGGCGGACGATACCATCACGCTGCGGCACACGGCGCGGAGCCGTGAAGGCTTTGCGCGCGGCGCCTTGCGCGCGGCGCGGTGGCTTGCCGGCAAGCAGGGGGTTTTCGAGTTTCGAGAGATCCTCGGCGAATTGAGCTGAGGTCTTTCCGAAACGGAATCGCGAGCCATGAAAAGAAACCAGCCCGTAGTAGTGAAATCTAGGGAATCCAGGGGGAGGAACAACATGCTGAAAGGAACTCGTTTTACTGGCACGGGGACAGCGCTGGTCACACCCTTCCGGAACGATGGTGCGCTGGATGAGTTGGCGCTAGAGGAACTGATCCAACGCCAGATCGATCGAGGAATCGACTTTCTGGTTCCTTGCGGAACAACCGGAGAAAGCCCGACGCTTACACACGAAGAACATCTGCGCGTCGTCGAGATAACGGTCAACGTTGTGAAGGGGAAAGTTCCCGTCCTTGCCGGTGCTGGCGGCTACAATACGAGGGAGGTCATCGTTCGCGCTCGAGAGCTTGCGGAGATCGGCGTGGATGGGATTCTTTCTGTAACGCCTTACTACAACAAGCCCACGCAAGAGGGCCTGTATCAGCACTTTCGCCTAATCGCCGATGCGGTGCCGCTGCCCGTCATTCTTTACAGCGTGCAAGGCCGCACGGGCGTGAACATCGAGCCTGCCACGGTGAAGCGCCTCGCGGAAACCGAAAATATTGTGGGCATCAAGGAAGCCTCCGGCAACATTTCGCAGATGGCCGCGATTCTGAATTTGGTGCCCGAAGATTTCATCGTGCTATCCGGCGACGATGCGATTACGCTGCCGCTCGTGGCGCTTGGCGGGCGTGGCGTGATTTCCGTTGTTTCAAATGAGATCCCGGCAGAAATGACCGAGCTCACGAGGCTTGCGCTGAGAGGTGACTGCGCCGGGGCGCGCGCGATTCACCGGCGCTATCAGCCGCTGATGGAGGTCAACTTCGTCGAATCGAATCCCATTCCGGTGAAAGCGGCGCTGGCGGAAATGGGGTTGCTCGAGCCGGTGTGGCGCCTGCCCCTGGTGCCGCCAAAAGCGGAAAATCGCGCGCGCATCCGCGCGGTACTGGAGTCGCTGGGGCTGGTCCAACGCGCGACCGCGGCGCCTGCCCGCGAGAGATCGCATGCAGCCATCGCTCATTGAAAGACTTTTCGACGAGGCGCCGCAGCACTACGAAGAGGAACATCACCGGCTGTTCCGTGATTTCAAGGCGGCACTGAACCGCGGCGAAATTCGCGCGGCGGAGCCCGACGCCTCGGCGAAAGCCGGTTGGCGCGTCAACGCCTGGGTGAAGAAGGGAATCCTTCTTGGCTTTCGCATGGGTGCCATCGCGGACATGTCCATTGACGCCGCCAAACAGCCGTTCTTCGACAAATCCACTTATCCTGTTCGGACTTTCACGGCTTCCGATGAAGTGCGCATCGTTCCTGGGGGCTCGAGCATTCGCGACGGAACCTACATTGGCCGCGGCGTGATTTGCATGCCGCCGATGTTCGTGAACGTGGGGGCGTATGTGGGCGAAGGCACGATGATTGATTCGCACGCGCTCGTTGGCAGTTGCGCGCAGGTGGGGAAGAGCTGCCACATTTCGGCGGGGGCGCAAATTGGCGGTGTCCTGGAGCCCGCCGGAGCGCTGCCCGTGATTGTCGAAGATGAGGTGCTGGTTGGCGGGAATTGCGGGGTATACGAAGGAACCGTGGTACGGCGCCGGGCCGTGCTTGGCACAGGTACGATTCTCAATCGTTCGATTCCGGTCTACGACCTGGTCCGTGAAGCGGTTTACTCGGCGACGGACACCGAGCCGCTCGCCATTCCCGAAGAAGCCATCGTTGTTCCAGGTTCGCGCGCGGTGTCGCATCCTGTGGGTGCGAAATGGGGCCTGTCGCTACAGGCTGCTGTCATCGTGAAATATCGCGATGCCAAGACGGATGCACGGGTCCAGCTGGAGGATCTTCTTCGCTAGCCTGAAATACCGCGGCGGTCATTCCTCTCCGAGACGTTGCTTCAACTCCTTGAGGCCCCTGATTTCTTTCAACGCTTTTACATCTTTGTCGCGTCCGGCTGCGGATTTGGCTCGGTAAAGTCCGTCGAGAGACAGGACTCGGCATACAATATTCTCAACTTTAAAATCGACGGGTTTTTACGAGGAGCTACCTCACTTCAGAAGTATCTGTTCGAAGAATTGGAGAGCGCGGGGATCGTTGGATTGGCCGAGCCAGAACATGGCCTGCTTGCGCACTTCGGGATTTCGGTTGGTTTGTGCGACTTCAATCAGCTTGGGAACGCCTTCGTCTTTCGGCAACTGGCTCAGCGCGAAGACCGCTTTCTTCTTTACCTCCGTGTCGGGATCGTTTTCAATCGCCCCGGTGATCGTGCTTACCGCCTTCTTTCCGGCTTTTTGCGCCAGCCAGAAAAGGGCCTGCCCGCGCACCCGGGAGCTGCTGTCGTCGTGCGCCATGCGAATCATCTCCTGGATGGCACCGGGCTCGTGGCTGACCGACAAAGCAAACGTTACGTGGGCGCGAACGTCGGAGCTGGGATCGTTCTTCGCCATGCGCTCAAGCGTGTTCAAACCCTCTTTCCCGCGCGCCGCGCCGAGCCAGAACGCGGCTTGCTTGCGCAACTCTTCGCGCTGTTCCGGCAAAACGAAGGATTCCATCGCCCGGTCGGCGGAGGCGTCGGCATGCAAGGCAATCGCCGTCAGCGCCCCGCTAGCGATGTGATGATGCTCGTGCCGGTCGAATTCCGCTCCTTGCACATAGGTGGAGAGCAGCGCGACACTTTCCTCAGGCTTCACACCGCTCAGCCAAAGAAACGGGAGCCCCCCTGCATCCAGCGTGCAATCTTCCGATGCGACGCGAATGCGTGCGACTAGCTTGGCTTCCAATCGAAGGAGCACAACGAGCCGTCGCGCGCCTTCCAGCTTGATGCTCGAGTCGGCGTGCCCAGCGCCACCAGTTGCGTCATGGCCCTTTTCCAGGCGGCAAGTTCCACAGCCTTCTCCGTCATTCCAATTGCCACAGCACACATTTCTCTCGCCGGGAATTTCATCGACGCTGTAGCCAACCCATTGCGGCTTTTCCGCCTGCGCGAGGATGCTGTGGAAAGTGGATTCCAGGGTTCCCGAGACGGCCCTTGTTTCGGCGCGAGCGCTCTCGATTCGCGGCATCTCGGTTCCTGCTTGCGGAGCTGCCGCATAGGCCAAGCTCTCGACAAAATCCGTCCGAAGCGTGTAGCCCTTAGCGAGCTGTGCCACTGTGCCAAAGATGCCCATGAGAATCATCGCCAGGCCAAGAATTCGGCGCCCCATTGTCAGAATGTCGTTCACGTGCATCGGCCACCTCATTTTTGCAAAAGTTCCATCAAGTAATCGGTTGCTTCCTTGGAATGCATCAACGAAAGCTTGGAGACCGCGGCTTTCTTGAGCTCCGGGTCCTTTTCGCCGCGGGCAATGGCCACAAGGGCCACGGCGTTCCCTTGCAGGAAAAAGGCGTTCAGCACCTCTTCCTTCAAACTGCGGTCGGTCTCGCGGCTGTAAATGGTCTGAAGCGCCTTGGACGATCCATCGGAATGGATAAGGCCCAGGTTCCGAATGGCCGCCCGCCGCAGCTCGGGATCCTTTTCCGATTGCGCTGCCTGGACGAGTTTTTCAGATTCGCCCGCAAGAAAGAACGCCTGCAAAATCTCGCGGCGAACGTCCGTTGAAGTTTCTGTCTGATAGAGCTGCTCGAGTTCGTCGACTCCGTGAACCAGGCCAAGCTGGCGAATGGCTTCGCGGCGGAGCGATTCGTCCTTTTCGCTTTTGGCAGCGGCAAACAGGTGTTCGCGATCGCCTCCCAGCATGTAAGCGCGCAAGATGGCGCGCTTCACGGAAGGGTCGGGATTCGTGGCATATACTTCCGCCATGATTTGCCGGGACTGCGCTCCGCCGAAAAGACCGAGGTATTTGATCGCCTCACGCTGTAGTTCCGGATTGCTTTGGCCCTTGGCGATTCTTCCAATGATCTCCCGGCCCTGCGCCGAGCCGCTTTGCGCCAAGACGAACAGCGCGCGCGACTTTTCGCGAGGCGTGCCTGTGCCATTAATCACCTTCTCGAGCAGGGGCATGGCGCGCTCCGGGTCGCTGTTCATGAGTCCCTGAATCGCGAGCATCTTCAGTTCTTCGTTGCTCTGGTCTGCGGGCTTGACCTGTTGCCCGGTCGATTGTTTGACTTCCAGTTCCAGGACGTTTGCGTCCTTCAGCCAGCGGCTTTGTGCAAACCGTTTCTTCATGTCCGCCAGTGTGGCCAAGGCTGCATCGCGCTTTCCGAGTTTGTTGGCCGCATAGGCCTTCCAGTAGAGCGCCGCGTCGGTCTGCGGGCCCTTCAGCTGGGCGAGTTGATCGAATTTCGCCTCCGCTTTGTCGTAGCGGTCTTCATCGAGTGCCTCTCGGCCGTCCTCGTAGAGCTCTTCCAGCCGATCGGCCTTTTCCTGCGCGCGGTCGTGGGCTTCCTGTTCCCGATCGCGTTTTTCCTGCTCCCTGTCGCGAGCCTCTTGCTCGCGATCGCGCCGCTCCTGTTCTTTGTCCTGAGCATCCTGGCTGTCTTGGAGGAAATTGTCGGCGGATAAACTGGCTGTGGCGAGCCGTGCCGCCCACGTGCGTGCCGGTGACAGCAATAACGCCGCCACTGCAATCCACACGGTGCTCGTTCTGCACACTGCGTTCCGAAGGGTCATGCTTTGTTCCTTTCGCTCTCTCGAGAGCTGTTGTGCTCGGTCGGAGGCGTGGTAGCCTTTTGCCGTTCCTGGAGCTCCCTGCCAACCACGCGAACTTTGAACAGAATTCCCTGTGCCTCAATCTTCTGGCGAATCTTGTCGAGCTGCGCCGGCGTGACCTCTTCGGGACTGTGTGCAACATCCAGAAGCACGCGCTCCAACTCATCCAGGACACTGGCAAGTGCGGCGTCGCCTTCCTGCAGAGCGGTTTGGCGGTACAGGCGGTTTTCATCGAGCAGATCTTCGGCACGGCGCTGCTCAGTGGAGATGTTCACGTGCTTTTGCGCGGGATCGCGAGGCGCGGCATTCGAAAGCTCGACGAGCATCATCTCTGAGCGGCCGAGATGCTCGCCAACAGCCACAACCAGGACGCGTTCGCGGATTTGCTCTTTATTGGCAACAACATCATTGCCTGGGCGATCGTGTCTGCTAATGCGACCTGCAAGGAAAGCTATGACCAGCATCGCGGCCACGGCTGCCAATGCTCCCAGCCTCTTGGGTTCGAACCAAGACTGCCACCACTCGGCAGGTTTCTCCGGCAAGCGCGGGGCAATCTGCTGCCATACGCGTTGTCCATAGTCATCACCCGGGTATGGCACGGGCAACGTATCGAGTGCCGCGAGTACAGCTTCGATTCGTTCCAATTCCGCGCGGCACTCTTCGCAAACCGACAGGTGCCGCGCCATTCCAGCCCGCTCGGCGGTCACTCCTTCGCGGTAGGCAATCAACTCTTCTTCCGTCATGTGTTTCATGATTCCGTTCCTATCGCTCTGGCTTGCGTCCCTCTCCCCACGAAGGGCTGCAAAGCCAGGCGCAATTTCTGCACCGCGCGAAAAACGGTGTTCTTCGCTGCGCCTGAGCTCGATTTCAGGACTTGCGCAATCTCCTCGATGGCGCATCCTTCCCAATGCCGCATCACAAAGGCGGTCCTTTCGGAATGAGAGAGCGCGGCAAGGGCCATCTCCATGTGCTCTCGGAGCTCGATGTTGTGAGCCAGGCGTTCCGGGGTCGGTGCCGCGTCGTGCACCAGCGTCACAGGATCGTTTTCCGTTCCTTCTTCATGGACAGCAGGCTCGAGTTTTCGCGTGTCTTCTTTTTTGCGCTGCCGCATGCGGTCGATCGCATAATTCGCGGCAATGCGATAAACCCAGGTCCCAAAATTGGCTCGCGCGGCAAACTGTCCAAGCTTTTGGTACGCGCGCAAAAACGCCTCCTGAACCACCTCTTCCGCATCCTGCCTGTTCCCCGTCATGCGATAAGCCAGCCGGAAAACATTGTGGCTGTGGCGCTCGACGAGAACGCGAAAGGCATCCCGGTCGCCCGCCAGCGTGCGCTCCACGGCGACGGCGTCGCTTTCCGCGATGGCCCGGGTGTTCTCATCGCTCGGCTGCATTCGAATCATTAGACAGGAATCTGCCCTTGCGGTTAGGTTGACCGTAGCACCTTATGCCTCAATCAGATAGCCTCAAATTGGCGGGCCTGGAAGCGTTCAAATGAGGATCTGAATTACCCCTGTTTCCTTGTGTTATTCATACCGCAGCGCGGCCAGGGGAGCCGGGCGCATCGCCCGGTGCGCGGGAAGGTAGCAAGCGAACAAGGCCACGGCTGTGAGCAGAACGGAGACCGCAGAAAACGTTACGGGATCAGTGGCGGTTACACCAGATAGTTCCTTGGCGAGCAGTCTGCCGACAGCCTCTTGATCGCGCGCCGTTTTGCTTTGCCAGTTCGACGTTTCCGAACGCGCGCCGTGCTCTCCGCGTTTCTCCGGCTCGCACCGCGCTCCACATGCGCCTCCGTGACCATATCCAAAGGAGTACCCATTTCTTCGTCAAGTTCCGCATTGCGCGTTAGCACGCCGCCAAACCCAGAGCTTCATTCATTCACCTCACCAACACCAGTCTTTTCCCTTGCAGCTTTCTAGCGTTTTTTCTCACTCCTATGAAAATAGCCGCGTATCTCCTATGAAAATAGCCGCGTATCTCATTGAAAAGATTGGCTCAACAGTGAGCGGCTATTTTCATCCTTCGTTGTGGCTCTCCGAGAGCCATGGGTTACTCGTATCTCAGGGCCACCATCGGATCGATCCGCGAAGCGCGGCGTGCTGGCAAAACGGCGGCTAGAACCGACACTCCTAGAATCACGCTACAGGCCGCGGCGAGAGTAATCGGGTCTGTCGGCGTAATCTCGAAGAGCAGCGTTTTGAGGACGCGAGTTAGCGCCAGAGAACCGGCCAGGCCAACAGCCAGAGCGATCGCCCCGAGGGCAAGCGCCTCCCGGAGAACCAAGCGAACAACGTCCGCGGAAAGAGCACCTAGGGCAACCCGGATCCCCATTTCGTTAGTCCGCTCGCTCACGGAGTACGAAACGACTCCGTAGACACCAGTCAAGGAGAGTGCGAGAGCGAGCCCCGCGAACGCCAGCAATAAAATCGACTGAAAACGCGGACTCGCTACAGAATCGGAAAATACTGTCTCCATCGTTCTTATATCGGAGACTGCCTGGTCAGGATCCGCGCGGTGAACAGCGGCTTGGACGGAGTTCGCGATCTGACGCGGGTCGCCAACGGCGCGGACGACCAGCGTGGCGAAATACATGGGGGCCTGAGAGTTGGACAAGAAGATGGTGGGCTCAGGAGCCCCACGCAAGTCTGCCTGGCGGGCATCGGCGACGATGCCAACGATTTCTACCGGCGTTTCAATCGTCCAGCACACACGGAGCCGCTTTCCGAGAATGTCTTGTCCGGGGAAAAAACGACTAACAAAGGCGTGGTTGACGATGGCAGCGGGAGGAGAATGGAAAGTGTCGTGATCTTCAAAATCACGGCCGGACAGGATGGGTATCCCCATGGCCTGAAAGTAGCCGGCGCTGATGATGAGGAATTGGGCAGAAGGGGCCTCCGCGGGCGTCGGGGCAGGCTGGTCGGCTGGCCAGAAGCAGGAGCCGGAGGTACTGTTTGTCAGGGGCAGGATGTGAGTCGAGCCGGCTGCGTGAACTCCGGGTGAGTGACGAATTTCCGCGAGAATACGGGCGAAATACTGCGACCGCGCGAGATCGTCGTGATAGCGCGCAGGGGAAGTCCAAATGTGCATCGTGAGCAGGTGTTCGCGGCTAAAGCCAGGATCAACCGAGACGAGTCGGGCGAAGCTGCGAAGCATTAGACCTGCACCGACGGAGAGGACGAGAGCGAGGGAGACTTCGGCTACGACAAAAGAGCGACGCAGAGTCTGATGTCCACCCGCGCCGCCGCGGAGGCCGCCTTGTTTCAGCGCCTTCTGGAGGTCCACGCGAGAAAGACGCATTGCGGGAACAAGACCGAAAACTATCGCGGTGAAGAGAGAAGCTAAGAAAGTGAGCACCAGCACGGGTTCGTCAATGGAGATGGGCTCGCTGCGAGGCAGCGGGGCGCCCTGGGGGAGGAGCGCGAGGAGGCTGCCTAGACCTGCGTGAGCCAAAGGCAACCCTAGGATCATGCCGGCAAGCGAAAAGAGCACGCTCTCAACAAGCAATTGCTGAATGATGCGCGAGCGTGCGGCGCCGAGCGCGGAACGCACGGCGATTTCACGCACGCGACCGGCGCCGCGCATCAAAAGAAGGTTTGCTACGTTGGCGCAGGCGATCAGGAGAAGAAAGCCGACGGCGGCGAGCAACACCCAAAGAGGACGCCGAACCCCTTCTGTCGTGTCTTCAAGCATGGGGAAAACGCTGGCGCTCCAATCCTTGTTGCCCTCGGGACGCGCCTGCGCCGTGAAGTTCGCGACACGGAGCATGTCCTGGCGCGCTTGCTCGAGCGTGATGCCGGCTTTGAGCCGCGCAACCGCGGTCAGAAAACGCCCTCCTTCTCTCCATTCTGGCGCTGTTAGCGCCAGCGGCGTCCATACCTCCGCCTTGATTCCAGGAAAGGAAAACCCTTTAGGCATGACGCCGATAACGTCGCCGGGTCCGCCATTGACGTCTGTCTTTTCGCCGACGATCCCCGGATCCGCGCCGAACTGACTTTGCCAAAGTTCGTAGCTGAGGATGACACCATGGTCGTGCCCCGGAATTCCGTCGGCGGCATTGAACGTGCGGCCGAGAAGCGGTTGAACCCGCAGAACGGAGAAGAACTCCGGCGTAACCAGCATTCCCGGAACGGCAATCGGCTGACCATGGATGCTGAGGTTAGTCATCAGGGAGGCAATAGCAGCCATGGATTCAAAGGAGTCCGCGTGGTCATGCCAGTCCAGAAAATTGCGAGGGTTCACCGAGTTCCGCACAACGTCGCGCTTCGGGGACGATTCCCAGATGCGCACGAGCCGATCAGGCTCCCGGTAAGGCAAGGGACGCAGAAGAATAGCGTCAACCACACTGAAGATGGCCGTGTTTGCGCCTATGCCCAGCGCCAGAGTCAAAATGGCGGTGGCCGCAAAACCCGGATTCTTGCGCAGCATGCGCAGCCCATACAGCACGTCCTCAACTACATCTTCTAGCCACCTCCATCCCCAAACGTCGCGCGTCACCTCTTTCATCAAACCCATATTTCCAAACTCCCGCCGCGCCGCGCGTTCCGCTTCTTTCTGAGCTGCACCCCTCTCGATGGCTGTCTGCGCGGCCATGTCCAAATGGGCCCGCACTTCCTCGTCGAGTTCTGCTTCGCGTGCTTTCCGGCGCCAAAACCACGGCCTCATTCCGTCACCTCAGCAGGAGCATGCTCTTTCCTCGTGACTTTCTTGGCATTTCTCCTCACTCCTATGAAAATAGCTGCCTATCGCGTTGAAAACAAAGCATAGGTGCCTGGGTCCATTTTCATCCTTCGTTGTGGCTCTCCGAGAGCCATGGGTTACTCGTATCTCAGCGCGACCATGGGATCGACACTCATCGCCCGCCGCGCGGGGATGAACGAGGCGAGGAATCCTGCGCCGAGCAAAATCAAGACGGTGACAAAATGAATTCGCGGATCGAGGGGCGAGATCTCATATAACAAGGCGCCAATGAAATGCGATGCCGCAAAGGTTAGCGCCAGGCCGATGGGCACGCCGATGGCGAAAACCACGCCGGCTTCACGCAGAATGAACCAAAGCATGTCTTTCCCCTGCGCCCCTAGAGCCATGCGCAGCCCAATCTCCGCGGTGCGCTGTGCCACACGTTGGCTTTCCAGCCCGTAAAGCCCTATCGAAGTCAGCAACAAAGCTAAACCTCCGAAGAAGAGGGACAATGCCGCGGTCAGCCGCTCTTTACCGATCGAATCTTCCAGCTGACGTTGCATGGTGATGGGCGGCAACAGCGGCGTGTCCGGAGCTAAGCGGCTCAATGCATTCTTGAAGGCAGCGACGGCGGCGGAAGTATCGTGGCTACGGGTTATGAATCCTACCCAATTAAAGCTCGGAAGTTGCTCGTAGGGGTAGTAAATCGTCGGGGGCGCGGGCTCGCGAAGAGATAGATATTTGGCATCGGCCACAACAGCAATGACTTCGCAAGTAGCTCGTGCCGCGTTGGGCTCGGTAGAACGAACGTGTTTGCCGAGCGCGTTTTGCCGCGGGAAGAAAAAGCTCGCCGCGGCCTCATTCAAGATACACACCGGAGTTGCGCCGAGGCGGTCGAACTGCGAGAATTCCCGGCCTGCGAGAACCTGTGTCCCTGCCGTTTGAAAGTACCCCGGTCCCACGACATTCTCGAACAAATGCCTGGATTCCGGCCCGTTTCCTTCAACCGGGGCGGCACTTTCATCCATCCCGCCGTCTCCCAAGGGACGAGCCGCAATCACGCTCGCGGCTTCTACGCCAGGGGCTTGCCGGAGCGCCTCAAGCATCCGGCGATGCAAGTCGAGCCGCGCTTCGCTTTTTTCGGGACGACGCTCGAAATCGACGCCGAATAGGGTTATACCCTTGACCCGAAAGCCGGGGTCCATGCGGAGAAGCTTTCCCGTGCTGATGGCGAAAAGCAGCGCAAGCGACGCGAGCAGGAGCGAAAGCGCAACCTGAACGGGCAGCAGGCTTGCGGCAAAGGGATGCCTTTTGCGCGCAACGGTTCGCTGTGCTCCCGAACGCAACATCTCTTCCGTGTGCACGCGCGTCAGGGTGAGCGCCGGCAAGGCTCCCGTAAGAATCACGGTGAGCGTGGCAAGAGCAATGGTTGCGGCAAGAGTGGCCGTATCGGGGCGCAAATCGAGGAACACGGGAAAGTCCGACTGCTCGATATAACCGACGAGCAGCGCGCTCATCCACTGCGACAGCACGATCCCGGCTGTTGCACCAGCAAAGGCGAGGATGGCGCTCTCGGCAACGAGCTGTCGCACCAGCCGCAACCGCCCAGCGCCGAGCGCGCTCCGTACAACAAGTTCGTGCTGCCGGTTCAGCGTGCGTGACAGCTCGAGGCTCGCCAAATTGGCGCAACAAATGATCATCAGCAAACCGACCAGTGCCTGCAGCGTCCAGAGTTCTCGGCCGTAAACTTCTCCCAAAGGAGAATTGCCGGTACGGCCCGGGGTAAGGGACAGTATTCCTTTGCGCAAATAGTCCACGCGCTCGTAATTCGACGGGAGGGATTCCTTCAGTACGTCGCCGGCAATGGTCGAGAGGTTCGCTCTGGCTTGCGCAAAGCCGAGGCCGGGTTTGAGGCGCCCCATGGCATGAAACCAGCAGCTGGCTCGAAAACGACACGAAGATTTTCCGCGGAGCGCTACATCAAAGGCGAAAGGCAGCACCACTTGCGGGGCATAATCGACGGTAATGCCGTTGAACGAGCGTGGCATGACGCCAACGATGGTGGCCGTTCCTCCGTCAACAGTGATCGGTTGCCCCAGCACGCGGGGGTCTCCGCCAAAATGTTCGATCCAGAAGGCTTCGCTGATCACTGCAGCAATTCCGTTCGAGCTGGCGTCGGGCTCATCGTCCTGCCAATTTAGCAAGCGGCCAAGGCGCGGCTTGAGTTTCAAAGTAGGGAACGCTGAGCCGGTTGCGTACGCGCCTGTAATGGGACGCGCAGCATCTTTCTCTGTCAGAACCATGGGGCCATTCTTCCAGGCGAAAAGGTCAGTGAACGCGCTTTGCCGTTCGCGGAGGCGGTCGAACATCGGACCAGAGAGAGGTCCTTTCGTCCCGGGGGGACCGAAGGAGATGTGCACGAGCTCCCGAGGCGCCGGAACCGCAAGGCTGCGCAGCAGCAAAGCGTCAATCAAAGAGAAGACTGCCGTGTTGGAGCCAATCCCCAGCGCCAGAGTCAGCATGGCCACGGCGGTAAATCCCGGATTCTTCCCTAGCATCCGCAAGCCGTACCGCGTGTCGTCGAGTAAGTCCCCGAGCCATCTCCCTCCCCATGCGTCGCGCGTCGCTTCTTTCACCAAACCCACGTTTCCGAACTCCCCCCGTGCCGCGCGTTCCGCCTCTTCCGGGTCTACGCCGCGCTCCATGCGAGTCTGTGCGGCCATGCTCAAGTGCGTCCGCAGTTCCTCGTCGAGCTCCGTCTCGTGGGTTTTCCTGCGCCAGAAGATCATCGAGTTCTCACCAAATCGTTTCTTTTGCCAATGGCTAATCGGCTTAAGTCTCGTCCGGGTTTAGCACGCCGGCCATGGCATCCGAGAGCTGCGACCACTTCGAAAGTTCCCGGCTCAACTGCTTCTTTCCGGCTGCGGTGAGCCGGTAGTATTTCGCCCGCTGCTTGTTCTCCGAAACCTTCCATTCCGCCTTGATCCACCTCTGTTTCTCCAGCCGGTGCAGGGCCGGATAGAGTGAGCCCGTGTCCACCTGCAGAATCTCGCCGGAGCGGTTGCGAATGGCCACGCTAATGCCGTAGCCGTGCTGCGGCCCCCATTGCAGTGTCTGCAAAATCAAAAGGTCCAGTGTGCCCTGCAGCAGTTCAATCCGGTTCTGATACCGTTCCTTTTTCTCTGGCATCCTCGATTCACCTCGATTCATTCGCGAGCGACCCGTCCCGAGGGTCTTATGTTTCTTTCAGACGCGGCCATCCCTTTTTCGTCACCTTCAGGCCGTCGACATTCTACCCCCATGCCCTGTAGACATCCTACATCCTTGTTTCGGAGCAGCCGGCGTGCCCCTTGCCAACGACCTGCAACCCCTTTGTCTTCATGGGCCTGGCTTGTTTTGCGTCCCGGCACAGGTTCCCCGATGCCCGCTTGCGCGATTCTTTCATCCCAAATTCGGACAGCCCTTTTAACCCTCGGGCGCGGCCCCCGGGGCCATCTGAGGTATCATGGAGTATTGGGAAATTCTGTCAGGCATCCACATTCTCTTGTTTTCCGTTTAGGAGAGGGACTTGCTACCACGCTACACGCGCCCGGAGATGGGCCATGTCTGGAGTGACGCGAACCGCTTCGCCAGGTGGCTTGAGGTAGAAATCGCCGCTGCCGAAACTCTCGCGGAAACGGGCCAGGTGCCAAAAGAAGCGGCCGCAGCGATCCGCACGCGGGCCAAGATAGATGTCGCGCGCATCCATGAACTTGAAGCGCGTGTGAAGCACGACGTCATCGCCTTCACCATGGCTGTGGGTGAATCGATCGGCGATCCTGCCGTGGCCCGCTGGCTGCACTACGGCATGACCTCGAACGACGTGGTGGACACCGCGCAGGCGCTGCAGGTTCGCGATGCCTCGAAATTGATCGAGCGGGGCCTGGTGATGTTCGGAGAAATTCTCGACCTCCGCGCGCACGAATTCCGCCACACGCCGCAAATCGGCCGCACGCACGGCATCCACGCGGAACCCATCACCTTTGGCTTGAAGATCGCTAACTGGTTCTCTGAAAACCAGCGTAACATCGAGCGTTTCCGCAATGCCGCGGCACAGATGGCCGTGGGAAAAATCTCCGGTGCCGTGGGCACAGCTTCGCATCTCGGCCCGGAAATCGAAGAGCGAATCTGCAAGCGGCTGGGCCTCGGCGTCGCCCCCGTGGCATCACAGGTGATTCAGCGCGACCGCCATGCGCAATATCTCAGCGCGCTGGCGCACGTCGGCGCAGCCCTCGAACGAATCGCGCTTGAAATCCGGCATTTGCAGCGCACGGAAGTCCGCGAAGCGGAAGAGCCTTTCAGCGAAGGGCAGCGCGGCAGCTCCGCCATGCCCCACAAGCGCAATCCCGTGAGTTGCGAGCAAATCTGCGGTTTGGCGAGGCTGGTGCGTTCGAACATGCTCGCCGCGTTCGAAAACGTGGCGTTGTGGCACGAGCGCGACATTTCGCACAGCTCCGTCGAGCGCGTGATTCTTCCCGACTCCACGATCCTCGTGGATTACATGCTTTCGAAGATGATCACCATCGTGGGCCAGATGCGCGTGTTCCCCGAGCGCATGTTGCGAAATCTGGAATCCACGCACGGCCTCGTTTTTTCGGGCCAGTTGCTGCAAGACCTCGTGGAAGGCGGCATGCCGCGCGACGATGCCTATAAGGCCGTGCAGGAAAACGCCATGGCGGCTTGGGAAACAGACACGAGCTTTCGCGAGCGCATTGCCGCCGATAAGCGAATTGCAAAATACCTCGATGCGAAAGCTCTGGCGCACACATTCGATCTCCATCGCCAGCTTCGTTACGTGGACGCCATCTTCGACCGTGTATTCGGTCCGCATCCTCCCGGCGAAAAGTCGGCTGCGGGATCTGGCAACTAGACTTGAGGCGCGTCAAGAGCTTGCCCGCCGGGAGAGACCAAGATTCCACAAAGTTTCGAGGCAAAAAAAAGGGCGCCCCGGTTTTCACCGGGGCGCCTTCAGCCTCATCTAATTCCCGCTTACGCCGAAATTAGCTGCGGAGGCGGAAAGGTTCAAAAGCGTCAGTTCTTGGTCTTCCGTTTAAGGAACGGAAAAATTCATGACTCCACGCGCTGCACGTAGCGAGCTTCCGAAGTATCCACTTTGATCTTGTCGCCTTCATTCACGAACGGCGGAACTTGCACGACCAGGCCGGTTTCGAGTGTCGCAGGCTTCATCACTGCGCTGGCGGTGGCCTTTTGCAACGTTGGCTCAGTCTGTGTGACCTTTAGGTCCATGGTGTCCGGCAGGGCCACACCGATGGGTTTGTTGTCGAAGAATTCGACGCTAACAACCGTGTTGGGAATCAGATAGTAGACCGTTTCGCCGAGCTGCTCGCGCGTGAGGTGCATCTGCTCGTACGTCTGCGTGTTCATGAAGTGAAAGTTGTCACCATCGTTGTAGAGATACTCAAACTCAATTTCATCGAGAATGGCGCGTTCGATAAATTCTTCGGCGCGGAAGCGGTAATCGATAATCGCCCCGGTTTTGAGATTCTTCATGCGCGTCTGCATGGACCCGCGCTTGTTTCCGGGCGTGCGGTGCTCCGTGCTGAACACGGTGAAAAGCTGGCCCTCGTGCTGGATGACCATGCCGGGGCGAAGTTGTGTGGCCTTGACGCTGCTCATAGGCTCCCTGAGAAGTTTCGGTTTCGGAAATTCAGGCGGGCCAGGATGGTGGCCTCATCCGGAATGACCTGCCTGCCGCAGCTTCCCTGCTCGAAGCAGGGCAGGCGCGAGGCACGCCGGCGCCTTGTAAGCTCCAGCGCGAAGCAACAGTATAAATGGCTCGATTCCGCGCGGTCAATCACCGCCTTCTTCGCTTTGTCGCGCTTTCGTCGCTGGCTTCGGCACCGTATTGCTTTCGACTGCTTTGGCCCGGTATGGCGGCCATCGCCGATTCCCCAGATTTCCTATATCTATTGCGAGGTTGGCTTTTCCTGAAGCCCAGGCGCAAACCTTCCTGATTTTCGTCCCCGCAACGAGCCCCCAGACCACCCTCCCCTTTATAATAGCAGATGCGCCGTAAGGCTCCGTTCTTGAGAATGGGGATATAAGGCGCAGGTTTTGGTGTATCGTTCTTTTGTCGCAAGACCTAGCTAGGGCCGGGCAGGCCCGATGTGAAGCCTGCGGAGATGCGGCGCAGCAAGGCCCATCGATGAAACAGGAACCCGCCGAAAGTGCTCTGGTTGAAACCAAACCAGGCTTCGTAGGAATCCTCGCCCTTTTTTAAGGGCGGGGAGAATGTCAAAAGCCGCGGTCCTCAGTGACGGGCATTCCCGAATAATGCACGTGGACGAGCCGCCAGCCGTCAGGCATTTTTCGATATACCTGCGTTTCCCGGCCGCGCGTCGTTACCGGAGAACCATCCTTGCGAAGCTTGGCGGTGAAATCCCAATAGAACTCCGCCACGGCAGCGTCGCCGAGCATCTGCACCGCGACGTCGTGAACGCTGAGCTTCCGCTCGGAGAACATCCCGCCCATCAGCCGCGTGTACACATTTTGTTTGATCTGCTCGAATCCCTGTTCATGCCCCAAAGGATGAATGAACGAGGCCTCAGGGGAATTCCACCAAATCTGGGAGGCCAGGGCGGCATCGGCGTCGCTAACCGATGTCGCATATTTCGCAATGAGGTTCTTGATTTCCTCAGCCGTCTCGGTGCCCTCAGAAGCGTTTAAATCGCAGCCGGCAGAAGCGTGCTCTCCGGTGGCATGGGGCTTCGCCCCTTCCGCCATGATTCTTTCGATTTCGTCTGGATCGCGTGGCAGTCGCTCGCTGAGCAGCTGGTAGCCGGAGTCGGTGACGAGCACGTCGTCTTCAATGCGCACGCCCAGATTCTCTTCGGGAATGTAGATGCCCGGTTCGACGGTGACCACCATTCCCGGCTGCAGCGGGCTGCAATGGTCGCCCGGATCGTGTACGTTGAGGCCGATATGGTGGCCCAGGCCATGAATGAAATATTGGCCGAGCGGCCTGCCCTCGCGGTCTTTCCCGTGCGAGTTGATATAGTCGTAGGCGATGTTCATCAGCCCATCTTTCTTGCCGCTGCAAGAAAAATGCGCGCCGGGCTTGAGAGCTGCGAGCGCCGCGTTTTGCGCGCCAAGAACGATTTCGTAGATTTCACGCTGGCGCGCTGTGAACCTGCCGCCCGCGGGAAGCGTGCGGGTGATGTCCGCGGAATAGCCGGAATATTGCGCTCCGACATCGAGGACGACGATCTCGCCATTTTCAATCTTGCGCGAAAGATTGTCGTAGTGCAGCGCGGTCGAATTCGGCCCCGCGCCGACAATCGGTGCGTATCCTTCTCTTTCCGATCCGCCCATGGCGTGTACTTCCACCATTTTTGCCGACACCTGATATTCGTACAGGCCCGGGCGCATCATTTTCATGGCTTCGAGCTGCGCATCCAGCGACAAATCGATGGCCCGCTTCAGGAACGCAATTTCTCCGGGAGACTTGATCGGGCGCATCGCTGCGATCTGCCCGCGAACGTCTTTGAGCTTGGCCTGCGGCGCGGCAAGCTGAAGCCAATCGACGACCGCCTTTTCATGTGGATATCCACCGAGTTCTGTGTTGTAAGGAAGAATGGTGTAGAGGGTCGGATAGAGCTTGGCGAGGTTTTCTACCGTGGCGCGCATCTCGGGGAACGACTTTACGCTCGGGAACCCTGTGCGCGCCTCGATGCCGGGATCCGAAGACGACATACGGACGCCGTTCCATTTTTCTTTATCGGGGCTCTTCGGCGGAAGAAAAAGGATTCCCCGCTGCCCGTTCAAGGACGCGTCTGCCGGTGCCGCGTGGTTGCCCTGAGCCGGCGGGAGCAAGATGAGGCCCGCGCCTTCTTCGTTGTGCCCGGTCAAGTAATAGAAATTCTCTTCCTGCGCAAAAACGTAATCCTGAGAGATTTCTTCTCGGCCCGTGAAGCCCCAGAGGATGATGGGCGCGTCAACCTGGGAAGCCAGCTTCGCGCGGCGCTCGGCGTAGACGCTGTTCGGTTCGCGTTCGCGGCGCTGCTGTGCTTCGACCCGTTGTGCGCTCAAGCTCAAAAAAACAACCGCTGCGACTGCCCACGGTCGACCACTCATACTTTCACCTCAACCCTGCGCGGATTCTTCCTCCCCCGGTGCAAGGGGAGTGGCAAGTCGGCTGGCACTGCCGGCGGCGAGCCGCTCGCAGCACGCGATTTTATCCGAAGTCGGCGGAATGACACAGGCGCGTAGCAGGAAATGTTCAATTCGGTATCGGATGCGGAGACCGTTGTCAGGCAACCGTTTCTTCTGCTGGTGATACCTAGAAGCTAGGCAAACCGATCCCTGAGCGCAATGAGGGTTGGCTATACCTCCGAATTCCTTGCCTGTTCGGCTCCTTACTCCTGTTCACGCTTTGTTTTGTCGTCTCCTCTTGTGGCATCCCCTTTTCACATCTATAATGTTTATTTGAGCGGAGTCCTGGGGCACCTTCCGTGCTATCCGGACTCCGCGGTCTTTTTCAAGGGGTTTGAATCGGCCGCCGGGATGCGCGTCCGCGGCAAGCACATGACCATGTCTGATCCACTGGCAAAAATTAAGAGAAAACTCCAGGAAGAAATCGAGCAGCTCTCCCACGAGCTCAACATCGAGCTTCCCAAGGAAATCGCCGTCGCTCGCGCGCACGGCGACCTATCCGAAAACGCAGAATACAAATTCGCCAAGGAGCGCCAGACCTACGTCAACGCCAAGATTGCACAACTCAAGAAGCGTATGGGCGACCTCGGCATGCTCAACCTCAACAATATCCCCAAAGACCGCTCCGGGTACGGCTCGCGCGTCGTGGTTCTCGACGTCGCTCGCGACGTGAAGGTGGAATATAAGCTGGTCAGTAGCGAAGAGGTCGACGCCGAAAAAGGCCTCATCTCTACGACCTCGCCGATCGGCCGTGCCCTGCTCAACCGCAGGGTCGGCGATGAGATCGAAGTTGCCACGCCTGCGGGCAAGAAGGAATTTGAGATCGTTGAGCTTGTAACCATTCACGACGGCGAGTAACCTTCTTTCTGTTGGTCTTGTTTCTCGTCCCGCCAGCACTGGGGGCCTTATGTTCTGGGGAGCCGGCCCGACGCTCGGGCTTCTTACGTTTTGCGGTTATTTGCTTTTTCTTTTTGGCGCCGTCCTTGTGTGGCGCAACCGGAACAACTTCTTGCTGTGGATCCAGGACGAGATTTCCTTTTTCCAGCGCAGCTTTTCACGTTACACTCCCGCCGGCCCTTTCTATATCCCCCGCTCGGATTCCCGCTTCAAATCCGTTCCGCATTACCTCCTGAATTCGCTTTCGCGGCTTTCCGAGACGCGCATCAATGGCGGCGCTGTGCTCCTCCTCGTCGGCCTGCTGCTTTTTCTGTTGGATTTTTACATCTGATTTTTCCCGTTGTTCTTTATTCACGAGGTTACGCCCTGCTTTTCCGCGCGCTCCGCAGTCTTCGTCACCACTCGATTTTCGCGCCTCAGTGGACAAATCGAACTCGCTTTGCGATCCTCATTTCGATGAAACCCGCTCTGATCGTTCACGGCGGCGCCTGGGACATTCCTGACGAGGCCGTCGATGCCTGTAAGTCCGGTTGTCGGCGCGCTCTTGCTGCCGGTTGGTCGATCCTTTCAAAAGGTGGCAATGCTCTCGAGGCCATCGAAGCCGCAGTCATGGTATTGGAAGACGATCCTGTTTTCGACGCGGGCTACGGCTCGCACCTGAACCGGGACGGCCGCGTGGAGTGCGACGCCATTGTGATGAACGGCGCGACGCTGCGTGCTGGCGCGGCTTCCACGCTGCAGCGGGTGAAGAATCCCATTCTGGTGGCTCGCGCGATCCTCGAGAAATGCCCGCACATGATGCTGGTTGGGGAGGGCGCGGAACGATTTGCGAGAGAACAAGGAATCGCGCTGTGCGATCCGGAGGAGCTGATCAGCGATGCGGGGCAAGAAGCTTGGCTTAGGTGCAGAAACGACAAGCACGCGGCCGAGCATCATCGCGGTCACGAACAGGGAACCGTAGGAGCCGTGGCCATCGATCGGGAAGGAAATCTGTTTGCAGCGACTTCCACCGGCGGCACTTGCTGCAAACTTCCGGGACGCGTCGGCGATTCCCCGCTGATCGGCTGTGGGTGTTACGCCGATTCCGAAGCCGGCGGGGTCTCCTGTACCGGCTACGGCGAAGCCATCATGAAAATCGTGATGGCCAAAACTGCCGTCGACCTCCTGCGTGAATCGGCGATCTGCATGGCTACTGGGGCCGGCGAACCCTGCGGCGTTTCCTCCGGGCAACTGGCCGCTCGTGAAGCTGTGCATCTGCTCGCGAAACGTACCCATGCCACCGGCGGCCTGATCCTCCTCGATTGCCATGGCCATCCTGGTTTCGCATTCAACACTCCGCGCATGGCCTACGGCTACGTGGCCCTTGACGGAAATCTCGTCACCGCTGTTTAGCGCCGCCCCCAAACCCCCTCTATCTGTATCCATCAATCGTCGTTGTCTTTGTTCTTGTGATCGACCGGGACTTCTTCGGTATCCAAAACTCCCAGGCGCATTGCCTCATAGGCCGGCAGCACCGCGGATGGCGGCAGGTGCGAACCGTCTCCCCGGCAGGCAAACCAGATAATGGCGTTTAGTGCTTGTGGATCGGCCATGTCCGCGTGCTCCAAATCCTGCCGCAACGTTTTTTTCATCCATGCTGCAGTGACTTTGTCCTTGGCCTTACCCGTCATTAGGTTATCGGCGGCAATCGTCGGCAGCGCTGCTTTGTAGGGCGTCAAATCCGGCTTGTCCTGAAAGATGTCCATGGGGATCGCGGAGGCATCCAGCTGGTTCATCGCGCGAATCCCGAGCAGCATTTCGATGGTTCGAATCATGCTCACGGTGCTGTGAAATTTGTGGATCAGCGTGCCGCGCTTGTTGTACGCGCTGATGGCCAGGCCCACCGAGCGATGTGAATCCACATGATCCGGCCCGGACTGCGCATCGTCTTCGACCGCGAAGATCGCGGTGTCTTTCCAATACACGCTCGAAGAAACCGCTTCGACCAGCCGCCCGACGGCGTAGTCGTTGTCCGCAACCATGAATTGCGGCGTCGGAAACCCTTCTTTGATTCCCGTGGTGTGATCGTTGGGAAAGCGCATCACCACGAGCGCCGGCATGGGATCCGGTTTGCCTGCCTCGCGCTCGGCGACGAATCCCTTAAACTCCGCGAGCCATTCGCCAAACCGCGAGTTCCCCCGGCAGCTGGCATGGGCATGGTCTTCGGTCACCGCGGCGTCCGGGCGTCCCGGCGCTTCGAGCGCGGCTTTGTAGCAATCCACGGTCATGATGTCCGGCGCCGTGAGGTCGAAGCTGCGGAAGCTCGGGCTGTGATGATTCGCGAGAGAAGCCTTGTTGGGAATGTCGCGAACGGCTTTCGAAATATCCGGATATCCCTTGTGGCGCCTCTGCTTTGCTGTCGCCACGTCATTCGCGGAAATCACCGTGATGAATTCCCCGTAATTCCGGTAACTCAATCCTGCGCGTGCGGCGGCGTCCCACAGGTAAAGCGTTTTCGGCTCGCCGAGGTCCGTGAACCCTTGCCGATAGGGCAGATGCTTTTCTAACAGATCGGTCAACGCTGCCAGGGCGTCACCCTGGAATTTATCGAGTTGCAACTCGCCAGGTGGTTCGTAATCCGGCAGGCGGTTGTAACCTTCAAAGTCATACGTGCGCCCGCGGTCGGAATAGTTCCAGCGAAAGGCCTTGTCCACGTAATCGTTCGAAAATGCGGCCGTCGCCCAGTTGTGTCCGTCGGGGCTCGCTTCGGAATTCACGAAAAAGCGGTCGAAGAGGCCGAAACGATCGGCCAGCGCATGATGATTGGGTGTCACCGCTTGTGAGGTGCCATCGGGACGGCGCGCCGCGTCGCCTTCGCCGAAAATCGCCAAGCCGGGGTCGCCATCGGCAGCGTGGCCGTCACCTGAACTTTTCACGTCGCCGAACACCTGGTCGTAGGTGCGGTTTTCCTTGATGATGTAAATGACGTGCTTGATGGGGCTTTCGCCGGCAAAAAGCCTTGGCGGAGCAAAATCCACGAGCCCATCGTTCTGCATGGTTTGTTGGGTGTAGTGCGCCAGTGTCGGGTCATCCGGCAGCGCCACGAAGCCGATATTTCCCGAGACGATCGAGCCGCTGTACTGGCCGCCCTGGCGATGGTTTTCCTTGCGGGGAGGAAACGCTGCGTTTGGCGGGTTCGGGGTGTAGCCGGAGTTGCTTACACGCATCGAGGAGGGTTCGAATCCCGTCCCTTTGCCATTTCCGATAAAAAGTCTTCCGTCCGCCACCGCAACCGCGGATGGGTATTGACCCGTTGGAATAAATCCCAAAATCTTTGACTTTGCCGCGCCTCCGTTCTCCAGGGATTTTCCGCCGCGAGCCTTTTCGGAAAGCGCCACGACAGCGACGGCGTTGCTGTGAGCGTTCGCGACATAAAGGGTCTTTTCATCCTCGCTGAGCGCCACTCCCTCTGGGCTCGATCCCGGCAGAGCGCTCTCCGCGAGACGCACGTCAATTCGCTCGATGTCCTGATCCGAGGCTGTGTCAATCACGGAAACGCTATCGGCGTTTGAATTGGCCACAAACAGCCGCGTGCCTTTGGCATTCGGCTCCATCGCGGTCGGATGTCTGTCCACGCTAATGTATTTTTCCACGAAGGCCTTGCCATCGAGCGAGACCACGGCGACCGAAGAATCGTTCCAGCAGGAAACATAAGCCCGCGCCTTCTTCCCGTTTTCGAGGAGTACAACCCCGTATGGATAGATGTTCCCGTTGAGCTTTCCTCGGTGATGCAAATCGACCCGCTGCATTTTTCGCGCGCCGTTCAGGTCGCGGACAATGGTTACGCTGTCACCCAGATTGTTGGCAGTAACCAGCGTGCGGCCGTCCTTGGTCACCGCGAGGCCGGTGGGGTAGAGTGCCGCTTTCCCTCGGTTGTAGTCCTTTGGCGACACTTCCCCGGGATTGCTGATCAGGAAAAACGGCGCGGTAACTTTTGTGCCCGGCCCGGGCGAAGCCGGTTGGACCGGAGTGACGGCTCTCGGATCGAAGCGGAAAATCCACACCTTGTTTTCGAATCCGCCGGAAACATACATCGCAAAACTGCGCTCCGCCGATGCCACGGGTGCAAAAGCCAGCCCGACATTCGCGCTTTGCGGCGTGGGGAAATAGACGTTTTGCGTCACTCGTGGCTCGGGCGTTGCGTTCAGGTCGATCACCGCAATCGATTGTTGTGCCCTGTTGGTGTCATCGCTAAACTGCACGCCAAAACCGCTGTTCACAACCAGCAGATAGCGGCCTTTTCCGTCGTGCCCGAGCTTGTCCGGGCTCCGCAACATGGTCATGGGCATGGCCCCCACGGCCGGAAGTTCTGTTCCCGCATCCATCACGAGCGAGCCTGCGGGTGTAATGGGCCGGCCTTCTCCCGCCGGCTCCTGCTGCCCGCCGGCGATTCCAGAAAACAGTGTCGTCGTAAGGAAAAGCCCACTGCAAAAGCGGAATGTCATGAATGCACCTGCCGAAGTTAAGATTTCTTGTCGCATCGTTTTTCGTGCGGTTCCAAATGTACGCGCATTCGAGCCTAAGGGAAAATTGTTTCGCTCGCATAAACACGCCGACGCCGCCCTGGTGAGCCGGAATAAATTTGACCGGAAGCGCGCCTGCCCTTTAGCATGAATAATGCGTAGTTCCCGGCCGCTAAACAAAAGCCACTCGGACTCGGAATGAAGATCAAACTTTTGCTTGCCACCTTTTTGTGTTTTTTACCGTGGAGTTCACCGTCGGCGCAGACCATCGACGAAATTATAAAAAAGGCCATCGAAGCGCGCGGCGGAATCGACAAGATCAAGGCGGTCGAATCGGAGCGGATCACCGGGCGAGTCGCCTTTTCCCAGGGCCTCGAGGGCACGGTGGTGCTGGAGCTCGAGCGCCCTCACAAGCTGTATTCCGAAATCACCGTAGAAGGGCAGAAGGTTCTGCGCGCGTACGACGGGAAATCCGCCGGCTGGACGGTGAATCCTTTCACGGAGAACAAGGGGGTGGTCGAGATGTCTGCCGATGAACTGAAGGATATGCCTGATGAATCGGACCTCGACGGCCCGCTCGTGGATTACAAAAGCAAAGGGTCGCAGGTGGAACTGGTCGGGAAGGAAAACTCAGACGGCAAGGCAGTTTATCGTTTGAAGGTAACCAGCAAGAGCGGGGAAGTCCGCTCTTATCTCATCGACTGCGCCACGTTCTTGACGACCAAATGGGAAGGGACTCGCAAGGTCGGAAACGAGCCGCTTCCCTGGGAGAGCGTCCTCTCCGATTACCGCGAAGTCCAGCGAATGAAGTTCCCCTTCAAAATTGATCAGGGCAGCCCCGGCACGGAATACCAACAGACTCTTACGATCGACAAAGTCGAAATCAATCCTAAAATCGACGAGTCGCACTTCGCCAAGCCCGTTGCCGCTCAGGCGGCGACGTCCACCACTGGCCCCGCAGCAAGCAAGCCCTACTAAGGCTGACGCCTCGAGAGCCTCTGTCGCGGGTTGCTCAAGGAAATAAGGGCTCGCCCGGCGGGTGCTTTCGCCAGCTCCGCAATCGCCTTTCTGTTGCTTAGCCGCCCCGGCATGCATACTATAATCGGAAAGATTATGGAGCTGGCACTCAACCTGGTCTGGGTCGGCGTGGCCATCGCTGCGATTCTCGCGCAGATCCTCACGCTGTCTGGCAGCGCTGCATCCTTGCGGCGCCCGGCGAGTTATGTCCGCAAACTGATGGCCATGGGCTGCTCCCTGGTGATCCTCTTTTTCGTCATCTCGATGACCGATGATCTGCACAATCAGCAAGTTCTGGTCGAAGACAGAAAGAGTGCACGAATTGCGGCGGCAACCACAGCGAATCCAGCCTCCTGCAGACCCCTTCCTACCCACCTTCTCCTGTTTTCCCCGCCCCTGGCGCTTTCCTCGTCTGCGCCTGCCGCAAGAAGGGGAATCGAAAACACAAAGTTTCTGCCCATTGCTGAGGTCGCCCACGAAAACCTCTGCGGCAGAGCCCCTCCTCCGTCGCTCTCGTAACCCGTCCGTATTCCCGCTTGCAAGAGCTGTTTGCCGGACAAGGTCAAGGAGCCTGGTGACCTTGCTCGCCCATTTTCCATTTTGGCGCACAACCTCGGGAGGGTTCAGGGGTCCCCCGGAATAGATAAAGGAAGAAGAAATGCGGGCTTTAGGAATCTTGAGAAAAGGTCTTTGCTTGGGACTCCTGCTGAACCTGGTTCTGGCCGCAAGTGCGTTGGCCCAGAAGGCCCTCACGTGGCAGGAAGTTCGTGACAGATTCGAGGCTCTGAATCCAACTCTGCGAGCGGGCTTAATCGGCATTGACGAGTCCAAGGCTTCGGAAATTACCGCCTACTTGCGGCCCAACCCGAACCTCGCCGTGACAACGGATGGGATCCAGGCCGCGCCTTATCAGGGAGTCTGGCAGCCTCTCAGGGGCGCAACGATTTCGCCAAACATCAGCTACCTGCATGAGCGGCGGCACAAGCGGGAATTGCGGCTTGAGAGCGCTCAGAAAGCCACCGCCATTGCGGTTTCGACCGAGGGCGACCTGCACCGCACGCTCATCTCCAACTTGCGCACCGCGTTCATTCAGGTGCTTGAAGAAAAGGCCATTCTCGCGCTGGCCAAAGAAAACATGGCTTATTCTGATTGTGCCCCTCACCATTGTGTTCATTTTCGCCATCCTCTACACGATGTTCCGTTCCTACAAGTGGGCCTTGCTCATTCTCGGGACCGCAGCGATGGCGCCCCTCGGCGGCCTTGTTGCTCTGTTAGTCGGCGGGACGCACTTTAGCGTTTCCTCCGGGATAGGCTTCCTGGCGCTTTTCGGAGTGTCTGTACAAGTCGGCGTAATCATGCTCGAATATATCAATCAACTCCGCGCGCGGGGACATTCCATCGAAGACTCCGCCATTGCGGGCGCGGTTCTCCGTGTTCGGCTCCTCAGCGTGTTCCTCCTTCCGACGCTGTACGTTTGGGTCGCCGGTGAGGGAGACAAACTCCGGAAGTGGAAACAGGATTTGACGAAACAGCATAAAATGCGCGGCCTCCGCTCGTCATGGCTCACACGAAGTCCTTGAAGGGAAAGGGTGCCCGGCAACAGGGAGTCGCATCATTGAAAAAGGAAGCGGTCCGAGCGCGGATCGAGGAGATGGGGATCGACGTGACTTCTGCCGAGCAGGCACGTTAGGCGGCGGAAGCCGTCTACCGCGCAGGAATCCCCATCGCCGAAATAACCATGACGGTTCCGGGAGCGCTCGGGGTAATTCCCGAATTGCTGGAAAGCCTTCCAGAAATGGTTGTCGGCGCCGGCACGGTCCTCGACCTGGAAACCGCCGAGCGCTCGGTGGCTGCCCGAGCGAAATTCCTGACGAGCACCGGGTTCATTCACGAAGTGGTGGAGTTTGCTCGCAGCAAAGGCATACTCGTCATTCCCGGCGCTTTGACACCCGGCGAGGTCATCCAGGTGTCGAAAGTCGGCGCGGACTTCGTCAAGATTTTTCCCGGTGCGGCACTTGGCGGCGACCATTACATCCGGGCGTTGAAAGCGCCGTTCCCGCAAATTCCCTTGGTAGCTGCGGGAGGAGTGAATCAACGGACGGCTCTCGACTACATCCTGGCCGGCGCGTCGGCGCTGGGCGTGGGCGGTGAGCTGATTCCCAACGAAGCGCTCGAGCGCCAAGCAGGAAGAACCCATTTCACGAGCTCGTGCGCCGGTTCCTCGCACGAGTCAAAGAAGCCCGGAGCCGCCTAGCGGCGTGATAGGAATTTGAGGCCGGCCTGAGACTCGCTGCTGACGTGCAATTCCAACTGCCTTGCCCCGGGGCTGCTGCTATGCTTTTTCCGTGGCCAAGAACTCTCGAGCGACCAACAGAGTTGCGAACGCAGGCCTGTGCGCCGATTGTATCCACGCCCGTTCGGTCCAATCCGACCGCGGTTCGACGTTTCTTTTCTGCGAACTCTCTGCCCGCGATCCGAAGTTTCCCAAATATCCGCGGCTTCCCGTTCTCTCCTGCGAAGGCTACCGGAAGAAGGAGGCCAGCGGCTGAGCCGAGCTTAAGCCTGGCTGCAACCCTCCGCGTCCCGAGGGAGCGGGTTTGCCAATCCGCGAACTCACGCTTAGCTCCTCAACTCTGCACTCTCCAACCGTTCGATCCTGGATCTTCCGATCAGATGCGGCAAAGCAAAGCGGTACCCTCGTCGCCGGCAGGTCCGGACGACGCCGGAATCTTTGTGGATGACCAAAATTTCAGGGGAACACGCCGGGCGGCCACGTGCGGACGCGGCGCGAAAAAAAGCAGGGCGTCGCTACGACGCCCTGCCAGCCAAACCGACAAAAAATGGAAGATTTCAGGAGCACGCGCCAGCTAGCTCGTTACGGCTGCTGCGGTTGAGGCTGCTGGGTCTGTGGCTGCTGTGAGGGCTGCTGCGGTTGTTCTGGCTGCGGAATCGGCCTGTTCGGGTCCGGCGTCGTGGCGGAGACGGGCGTCAAGGTCGGCGCGCCAGCGCTGGCCGCGGCCAGCTCGGACTCCTTGTACTTTGGCGCGCTGATGTACCCCTGAACGGAATTCTTGCCGATCTTGTTCACCACGATTTGCACCGGCTGCCCGACGCTCTCCGTGTGGATCCAGATGGGCTCGTAGAGATTCACTTTCTTTTTGCTGAGCTGCTTGTCGTCGACAACCATCATCAGATCATAGTTCATGTGCTTCGCGTCGGTCCGCCGCAGCGACAGCGTGATCGGTCCGAAGCGCTGGAACTGCCTGGACTTTCGGAGGTCAAATTCAAAGTAGCTCCGCTCACCGCGTTTTTCCAGCACGACCAATTCATCATGTGTTTTGGCGATCGAGCCGCTGAGCTCGTCTTTCGTGGAATTGAGATTGGTCTCGAGATCGGTCCGGTTCTTGGCTACCTGGTCCTGCGTTTCCTTCAACTGTTTCTCTTGGTTTTCCAGCTGCGCCTGCAACTGTTTGTAGCGCTTGTCCGCCACCGGCGCGCCGTGCTTGGCTCCCGGCGACGGGTTGGTGTTTTTTTCCGCGGCCGCTTGCGCGGCGGCCTGCTGCGCCGCGACCATGTCATTAAGCTTTGCGTTGACGCTGTTGAGCTGGCCCTGCAGTTGGTCGATCGTGGAGTTGGCGGTGGTCTGCTGCGCCGTCAAATGCCCCACCGCGATTTGCTGCCGGTAACCGTAGCCAAACGCCAATCCCGCCACGATCAATAGTGCCACCGCGCCAAGCAGCAGCCCGCGGTTAAGGCCCGCAGGGCGGGCTTCCCATCCGGCCTCCGGCTGAGTTTCTTGATACTCTCGGTTCTCTAGATTCTCTTCCATCCTCAATTCCTCCTGGGTTTCTACCCTCTCTTAGGCCGCAGCATCCGGGCTGAGCGTCCGCCTTTTGCAGTCGTGCTTTGCTTCCATCTCGCTGCAGAATGCGCTTCACCCCAAGCTTCCGAAAGGTTTACTGCAATGGGGTGGCCCAAAGCTGTAATTCACGCCTGTGGCTAACCCTCACACCGACAATAACTAACAAGTGGAACAGCGCGGAATGTAAGGATATCCCGGTACTAGTCCCTGCAAATTTGTCCTCGTTTGAGGCGACTTTCCACAGTCCACTTGAGAGCCGCAGTTTGGCCGCTTTTTCCCGGTCTTCGTTGCCGCGGGCTTACCCCGTGTGTTAGCATCCGCGTGAAAGAAGAGCGTTCCAGGAGTCTTTCGATTCTCCTTCGCCTCCGCCGCTCGGAGACCCAAGGGGAAGAAACCGTTCCACGTTCCGTGAACGAAGGCGCGCTCTTCCTCCTAAGTCGACAATTCGTTCAGGCGCAAGCCCGCGCTTGAAACCTGGTGGCGGACTTTCGCCGATTGCTCTGGATCGCGGGATCGCGATCAGCGGATCGCAAAAGGAGAGTTCGCATGAAATGCTATCTCACCAAGGACATTCGAAACGTTGGCATTGTAGGTCACGGCGGCACCGGAAAGACGCAACTGGTGTCGTCGTTGCTGTATGCCGCGGGCATGACGCCGCGGTGGGGAAAAGTTGCGGATGGCAGCGCCACAACCGACTGGGACGACGAGGAGGTGGCGCGAAAGATATCCATTCAGGCGGGCCTCGCTTACGCCGAGTGGCCCGCGACGCCGACCGGCCCCTCCGGCTCGTCCGACAAAGTTAAAATCAATTTTATCGACCTCCCCGGCTATTCCACCTTCATCACCGAAACGAAAGCTTCGCTGATCGCCGCCGATGCCGCGCTGATCGCCGTGGACGCGCACGTGGGCGTGCAGGTCACCACGGAAAAAGTCTGGGATTACGCGACCGAGTATGACATTCCCCGCGCATTTGTGCTCACCTGGATGGATCGCGAGCTTTCCAGCTTCGAGCGCTCGCTGGATTCGCTAACGGAAGTCTTTGGCCGCGATGTTGTCGCGCTGCAGTTGCCGATTGGTTCGGAAAAAGGATTTCGCGGCGTCATCGACCTGGTGGCCATGAAGGCCCACACCTACAAGCCGGACGGCGATGGCAAGGCCACGATCGAAGAGATCCCCGGCGCGCTCGCTGACGAAGCCAAAGAAGCGCACGAGAAGCTCGTCGAAATGATCGCCGAAGGCGACGACGCGATGATGGAGGAATTCTTCCGAGAGGGTACCATTCCCATCCACGATTTGATTCCCGCCGTGCGCAAAGCCATTGTCGCTGAAAAAATCTTTCCCGTCTTGATGACTTCCGCGCTCCACAACATCGGCACCGCGAGCCTGCTCACGTTCTTGGCCGATGCGTTTCCTCATCCGGACGAGCACGCGCAGGTCGGTTATAAAGATCCCGGGGGAAAGGGCGACCGCGTCGAGCGCAAATACGATGACGCCCAGCCGGTTTCTCTGTTCGTGTTCAAAACCCTCGCCGATCCCTTCGCCGGGCGCATCAACTATTTCAAGGTGAAGAGCGGGGTGCTGAAGAACGACGCCACGCTTCAGAACTACAACCGCAATGTTTCAGAACGCCTTCAGCATATTCAAGTTGTGCAAGGAAAGCAGCTCACCGAAACCGGCGAGCTGCATGCCGGCGACATCGGTGCCATCGCCAAGCTGAAGGAAACGACCACGGGCGAAACACTCGGGGACAAGGCCGCGCCGATTTATTACACGCCGGCACGCTTGCCGGAGCCGTCCATCACTTTTGCCATTGAGCCCAAGAGCCGCGCGGACGAAGACAAGATCGGCGTGGCCATTCACAAAATTCTCGAAGAAGACGGCGCGCTGCGTTTTTCGCGCGACGCGCAAACGAAAGAATTCTTGCTTGCCGGCTCCGGCCAGCAGCACATCGAGGTCGTCGTTGCCAAGCTTCAGAAGCGCTACAATGTCAATCTCACGCTGAAGCCTCCCAAGGTTCCCTACCGCGAAACGATTCGCGGCAAGGCTGACGCCGAAGGCAAGCACAAAAAACAGTCGGGCGGCCACGGCCAGTTCGGCGTGTGCCGCATCAAGATGGAGCCTGTCGAGCGCGGCAAGGGCATCGAGTTCGTCGACGATATTTTCGGCGGGGCGATCCCCAAAAACTGGATTCCGTCGGTCGAGAAGGGCATTCGCGATTCCGCCGCGCGCGGCTACCTCGCGGGATTTCCCGTGACGGATTTCCGGGCCATTCTCTACGATGGCAAATATCACGACGTGGATTCGTCGGATATCGCTTTCAAGATTGCCGGCTCGCTGGCGTTCAAGGAGGCCATGAAACAGGCGCGGCCGGCGTTGCTCGAGCCCATCATGAACGTGGAAGTCTATGCGCCGGATCAATACTCCGGCGACCTGATGGGCGACCTCAGCTCGCGGCGCGGCCGCATTTCCGGTAGCGAAACGCGCGGTCACAACGTCATCATCAAGGGCCAGGTGCCGCTCGCCGAGATGCTGAGTTACGCGACCGACCTAACTTCCAAAACGCAAGGTCGCGCCAGCTATTCGATGGAGTTTTCGCACTACGACTACGTACCCAACGAACTGGCGGAAAAAGTGATCGCGGCCCACAAAGCCGCCCACGGGGAAGCCCTGGTCGAAGAAGAGGCCTGAGCGTTCTCGTTCGAGTGGTAACGCCCTTCGCTTCGTTGTTTGCCGCGCTTCGCAGGGGTGGGTTAGATCGGGTCCTTCTCCGGAACGCCGGGCCGACCCAAACGGTCATCCCGGCCCTCCGGACGCGGCTGAAGGGGAAGGGATTTGCTTTCTTGGTTTTACACGGGTGAGTGAGGCGTTTATGGCGACCTTGACCGAGACAACTCCTATCACCGAAATGACATCAGCCGTAAGCGAGGCCACACCGGTCGTTGCCGTGTCCCCGCGCAACGTCGCCGTGGATGCTTACCGCGGACTGGTCATGTTGTTGATGATGGCGGAGGTTCTCGAGCTTTCGCGCGTCTCCGCGGCGTACCCGACGAGCCTGTTCTGGAAGATTCTGGCGTACAACCAGACGCACGTGGAATGGTTTGGCTGCTCTCTGCACGACACGATTCAGCCGGGCTTCTCTTTTCTGGTTGGCGTGGCGCTGCCGTACTCCATCGCCAGCCGCATGGCGAAGGGAGTGCGCTTCGCGGATCTGTTCTGGCATGCACTGTGGCGTTCCTTCGCGCTGGCGGCTCTGGGCGTATTTCTCCGCTCCATGGATCATTCCATGACCTATTTCACGTTCGAAGACACGCTCTCGCAGATCGGCTTTGCCTACCCGTTTCTGTTCCTGCTCGGATACGCTTCCTCGAAAGCACCGTCGCTCAAGTGGGTTTGGACGTCGCTTGGCTGCATTCTCTTCGCCTATTGGCTGGCTTGGGCCTTGTATCCCGCGGCGCCGGCCCACTTCAACTGGCAAAGCGTGGGCGTTTCCCCGGCGTGGAACACACAGCACAACTTCACCGGATTCGCCGCGCACTGGAACAAAAACTACAATTACGGAAACCGCTTCAACCAGTGGTTCCTGAACCTGTTCCCGCGCGAACATCCCTTTGCGTACAACGAAGGCGGCTACCTCACGCTGAGTTTCATTCCCACCCTGGGGACCATGATCCTTGGCCTGATCGCCGGGCGCTGGCTGCGTGAATCGCGTTCCGCTGGATCCCGGACCTCGGAGTCTCGATCTCTTGAGCACCGGCCAATGGTCCCAATGAGCAAATTGGTCGTTGCCGGCGTGTCGGGAATTGTCCTGGGCCTGGCGCTGCATTACTCGCACGTTTGCCCGGTGGTGAAGCGCATTTGGACGCCGTCCTGGACCATCTTTAGCGGAGGCATCTGCTTTTTGTTTCTCGCCGCATTCAGTTGGGTGGTCGAAGTAAAGGGCTTCAAGAAATGGGCTTTCCCGCTGGTGGTTATCGGTATGAACTCGATCGTGGCCTACTGCATCGCGCACTTTTTGGAAGGGTTTCTGGACAGCACCTTGCGCATCCACCTGGGTCGGTATTTCTTTCAGTTCGCGGGCGTAGGGCTTGAACCCTTCTTCCGCGGCGCCGTCATTCTCCTGTGTTATTGGCTCATCCTGCTCTGGATGTACCGCCGCAAACTCTTCCTGAAGATCTGAACTAGGGGTCTCGACGGAAGCAAACTCTGGACTCCCTGAAAGGCGAGAACGGCACGGTTTTGCTCTTTTTCCGTTCCGCGGACGGGTGACCCTTCTGCACAGGGCAACTGGTCGAGTTGCAAAGCGCCATGCCAAGGTTCCAGAAGCAAAGGCTCAAGTTCGCGGCCATCAGCTATGACTCGGAAGAAATCCTGAAATTTTTCTCCGACCGCCACAAGGCGCTGGTGTTCCCGGCGCGCGCATTACGTTGGCCGCGGCAATTGGTCCCCCCTCCGAACGTGCGCGCCCGGGCGTCAAACGCTACAATCCCACCCAGCTCGTGATCGACCCGGTGCCACAAATGGAATGCAAGCCCACCGTCTATCCGCTGCCCAAAATTCTTTATTTGCCCGCGATCCAGGAGAAGGTGCCCGCCTTTGAAGGAACGTTGCGCATCAGCCGGGATGTGAAAGTCAGTTCAGCAGCGGAGTTTTGGGGATCACTCGGAAAAGAAGGGAAAACCTTCACCATTTCCGCGGAAAGCTCGAATACCAGGCCTGTGACCAGACCATTTGCTACTGGCCCACCTCGGTTCCGCTGGGATGGCAAATCCAAGTATTTCCCTTGGATCGCACGCGCGCGCCGGTGGAAAATTCGCCATAAGTAGAGCAGGATTTCGCGAGCCGCCCAATTTGTCTAGCCAAGCGGCAATTTGGAAGATGCTTTTTTCTCGAGGGGGGGCGCAAACTGATGGTCATGAACAGGGCAAAACAGCCCAAGCCTGCCACGCAAGCCAAGCCCGGTGCCCGGACCGCGGATGGTACGCGGGGCAACTCAGGCTTGCAAAGCAAGCTCGGGCCGCAAACCCGAGCCGTTCATGGCGGGGAGCCGGAGCGCCACGGTGTGAACGGTCCGGTCGTCACCGAAATTATCCGCACCTCGACCTTCACCTTTTCCAACACGGAAGAAATGAAGGAGTGGGCCGAGGGCAAGAACAAAGCCTACATTTACACGCGCTACGGGAATCCAACGCTGAGCGTGGCGGAAAAGAAAATTGCGGCGCTCGAAGGCGCGGAGGCCGCGGTGGTGGCCGCTTCGGGCATGGCGGCGATTTCCTCCTCGCTTCTGGCGGTGCTGAAGGCTGGAGACGAGCTGATCTCCACGGCGCAACTTTACGGCGGCACGTACCGGCTCATGCGCGACGTGTTTCCCAACCTGGGCATTACTGTTCACCATGTCCAGCCCGATCTTTGCGGCATCGAAAAGCTCGTCAACGCACGCACACGCGCGCTGTACGTCGAAACGCCGACCAATCCCACGCTGCGTTTGGTGGACATTGAAAAAGCCGTGGCGTTCGCCAACAAGCACCATCTCGTCTCGCTGATCGACAACACGTTTGCCACTCCCGTCCTGCAGAACCCCATTCGGCTGGGCTACGACCTGGTGGTGCACAGCGCGACGAAAGCGCTGGCAGGCCATTCGGACATTCTCGCAGGCGTCTCCGTGGGCAGCCAAACGTGGATGGACAAAGTGCGCCAGATGATCATTTATCTGGGTGGGTCGCTGGATCCCGGCGCGGCCTATCTGCTGATTCGCGGCATCAAGACGCTGGGCGTGCGGGTAGCTCGGCAATGCGAGAACGCCATGGCCGTGGCGACCTTTTTGGAAAAGCATCGGAAAGTCGAGCGTGTGCATTATCCGGGGCTGCCGTCGCACCCGGATCACGAGCTCGCAAAAAGGCAGATGCGCGGGTTTAGTTCGATGCTGGCGTTTGATATGAAAGGCGGCTTGCCGGCGGCGCGGCGCTTGTGCGATCGCGTGCGGCTCTTTCTGATGGCGGCCAGCCTGGGCGGCGCCGAGTCGCTGGTGATTCTGCCGATTTACAGCTCACACTACGACATGAGCGACGAGGAGTTGAAGCGCGCAGGCGTCGGCCCGGGGACGGTAAGGGTTTCGCTGGGATTGGAAGACAAAGAGGATTTGATCGAGGATTTGAAGCAGGCGCTCGAATGACGCGACTCGTGATGGGTGACTTGACGATCTATGTCGAGAATTTAATTCGTGGCGGGAACTGGCCTTTCCCACTCTTGCGCTTCTGGCAGCAGCGACTTCACAATGTCTTCCAGTTCGTGGGCGCTCTGAACGTCCTGCGGGTAGTTGTGCGGGGTGATGTCAAACGCCTTGGCGTACTTCGCGCGGACGTCCTGCAGCTCCTCCTGGAGACGAAAGGCAATGCGCTTGGCATTCAGTGAATCCGTTCCCGGCAGGACCAGCGCGAAAATATCGGGGCCGAGGCGGTAAATGGAATCCGTGGGACGCAGCTTCCGGGACATGGCCTTGGCGGCATCGCTCCACGCCGCGTCGTCATCCTGGTTCGGCTTTGCCGGACCTCCGGCAGCCTTGGCCTTCACCAGCAAGAGCGAAAGTGTCTTCTGCATGGTCATGGCGCGGCGGAACTCCATGGTGAGGCGGTCCCAGAAATGACTCTGGTCCGGCATGGAGTGGAGCAGATCGACACTGGCTTGATGCTGCAGCGTCATATTGCGCTCGAGCTCCGCCAGCAATTGCTGCTTCAACTGGCGCACCGTGCGCTGCCGCTCGAGCAGGTAACCAACGAAGAGCAGCGTTAATCCGCAGAAACCGAAAAACGCCACCCGCAGGGTCCACTTGTTGCCGATGGGGTGAAGAAAGACCAGCGGATACATGAACGCCGCGAGCCCGCCCGCCAGTACCAGCACCAACACGACGGCTAGGATGGTGAGCTGCAGCTCCCGCTTTTCGAGCCGATCCAATTCCGCACGATTTAGCGTTGCAGCCATGCTTGTCTTCGCGCTTTCGGAGCGGGTCCGAGCCGCTTTTGCAAGTTTCGCTTGGGCTAGGCCCGTCGAAGGAAATAGGCCACCATGCTCATGGTCCCGCCGAAAATCGCTCCCAAGCAATGGAACTGCCGCTCGGTTGTGACGGAAACGCTACTGGTCTTTCGCGCAGTGAGTCGGCGAACGAGCCCAGTCTCAAAACTGGCGCTACGCCCGGCGAAACGTGGCGGTGCGGTCGGCCTGATTAGCCGTATGAACATGGGTGCACGTCTACTGGACAATACGAATTTCGACCTTTTGCGCGGAGGCATGCTGTGAGAGCAGTGTCGACATGCGCTGGGTCCAACGGTCCAGGCCTTCGGCCCCGCCGAACGAGACGATGACGGCGAGAATCCCCTCGGTTTTAGCCGTGACCATGGTGCGCTCGGAATCGCTGGTGGCGCTGCCATGCGGGCCCTGGTCATCGGCGAAAAGCGGCAGGCCCTCGAGGTTCAAATCATATTTGCCGATGCCCTTGTAGGTTTCGCCCGCTCCCCCCGCGCGAAAAACGACGTCACCCCGCAAATGCGCTGCGTCATACAAGCCCACCGGAAGGCGGCTTTCAACGGAAACCAGATTGATGATGTCCACCACGACGTTGATCTGCGGCAGGCCCTTGCCAGCAACCGCCCGGCGCAGGAGCGCCTCGGCCGAGCCACGATAACGCGCGGGATCTTTCCCGAGCGCCTTGTAGGCCCGGCGCGTCATCTCGATTTGTGGCGATTCCAATACGCTGCGCGGGAAAGGCAGGCGCTCGATTTCGAGCGCTCGCGCTTTCATCTCGGCGAGGAACTCCTCCGGCGACGGGCCCGTTTTCACGCGCGCTGTCAGGCAGCCCAAAGCGGCGCGCGGGCATTTTTTCTTTAAACCTGCGTCAATTTGAACTTTCACTTTGCGTGTGAAGCGGCCTCATCCGTTGTATTGGATGCAGGGCGATTCTACCGCGGAGAAACGAAGATTCGCGAGCCCTCATGCCGTTTATGAGCGTTCTGCCGGGAAGGATGATCGAGGTTTCTCCGTGGTTTCTGGGTTTATCGCGGAATCGTATTTGACTTGCGGGGACGCTTCGTTCCTCACCGGAGTGACCAGGCAAGTGTGCTAGAGTTAGAGAGCGACAGGCCCGTGGCTCAGTTGGTTAGAGCGCTTCCTTGACACCGTAGCGCTGTGGGCCTAGCGATTAGAAATTTGGGGTCTAATCGTTTGAGTTGCTGATGTGACCCCATAGGCTATAGGCCCGTAGCTCAGTTGGTTAGAGCGCTTCCTTGACACGGAAGAGGTCAGAGGTTCGAGTCCTCCCGGGCCTACCATTTTTCGTCCCGCTAAATTTTCTACCTGTGATTTCCTATCGGTGTTGTCGTTTTCTGTAGGCGTTCCAACCTTACGCTTTCCGTCCCGTAGCATTTTCGCCTTCGGAAGGGTTTTGACTTCCCCGGCCTTCGGACACATAGTTCCATTGCAGCGAGTACCAACTTGTGATTCCTACCTGTGATTCTTACATGTGAAACAGGTATAACGCGTCTGGAGAGGACGTTCGATACGATCTAAGTTGTTATCTTTCCGCACGGTGACAGCCTGGCGACTGACGGGCAACTCTATCCCAAGGGAAGGTTTGCCGACCAACCGCCCGGTTATCTCGCTGCTGTGATTCACCGTCCCTGGGGTGAACTGCCCGCCGATTTGTTGACGGGTGACTTGCTGTTCAGTACCGACAGCAGTTCCAGCGCGGACGATGGCGGCGGAACTTCACCCAGCAGCACAATTGCTTTCGCACTCACAGCTTTGCCGTAAAGCTTTCGGTTTGCCCTGTTGTCGGGTCGTAGCGTGGAGCCTTCAACCGACACGCCAGCAAAGAGTCCGCGAGCGCGTGAGTACGAAATTATGTCCGCACGTAGGAATGCATCCGTTGCGACAGTTTGTTCGCGTCCAACGATCCCTGCTGCCACCGACGCAGTAGCGCCGAGCTTCACTTTACTCTTGAGAATGCTGCTCGCGGCGCGTTGATTCATCAGGAGAAAAACGAAGTCCGTGGCTTGCCCGCCGGCCTGAAAACCAAAGCTGCCACCCCCCAGCGCGATCATTGACGGCGCCCCCCACGGCCCTTGAAAGTTGGTCCCTCCGCGGCAAGTCATCACTCCACGCCCGTAGCTTCCGCCAACTCCAACGGCGAACTTCAGGGTTGAAGGCACTACGATCACGCATTCTGCCTTCTGTAGCAACGACGCGGGAATCCCACTCCGCAGCTGCAGGACTTCCCTCACCACCGTGCCAGAATTTGCGACTCGGTCGTGCTCTTTGCTTTGCGCCGAGATTGTGGCCGCAGTAACCGCGATGCCCGACCCGCCATCATTCGTCACTCCGTAGAACGTTGCCGCCACGTGGTAGCTGCCGGCGGAACTTCCAGTCGTATAAAAGCCATTTGCCGATACCGAACCGCAGACCGGACTCGGAGTGCAGTCCCATGTCGCTATCGGAGTTAGATCTAGGCTCGTGCCATCACTCCAATAGCCCGTGGCTGTCATCTGCAGTGTGGTGGACGTCTTGATCGTATAACCTGCGTCTGTTTTGATCGCGTAACCTGCTGCCGTGACGCAGACGGCGCTGTCGCAAGGTCCTTTGCCCGTTACTATAACCCTGCTGGCGTGATCATGAAAGCAGTCGCTGCGATCCCCCCCTTGCATCCGTTACCGTCACGGTGGCCTGCACGCCAGTTGTCCCTGTGGGCGTCCCATTGATCAAGCCACCTCCCAAACCAATGGACATCGACATGCCAGTTGGGAAGCCTCCAGTAAACCCATAGCTGTACGGTTGCATACCCCCCTTCGGTGTGACTTGGCACTGCACGCCGATGTTCTCCTTAACTTGAGAGATGCAAGGCGGGGCGTACACGCTGAGGGGATTCGACTCAATCCTCGAACCACCACCACTATTTTGGCCAAAGCAAGCCGCGGGGATCCATAGAAGCCAAAATAGCTTCAGCCGACGGGATTGACGCCATGTCATGGTGCACCTCCCAACCCTCCTGGAGCAGTCCAAACCGTCCGACTCGGGAAAGAAATCGCAAAGATTAGATCCGAGTCAGACTAAGTTCGCTCGGCGTGCGGGGGAACTGTCAAAAGCGACAGGATTGACGCCACGCTCATCGCCTTAGTTCGAGCAGCGCTCTTTTAACCCGAGGTCTTCTACCGCCCAACCCGTCTCTAAACGGTATGCGAAATTGGTAATTGGTGACTTCTTTTCGCAGATTCGCGTTGGTGACGTAGGGATTCAGGCTAGAAATCCTTGCCTGTCATTCTTGACAGGTTCTGCCAGTTTCATTCTCTGCCCTAATCCCCTGTGACTCCGCCGAGAGCGGATTGAATGTGGATTTCTGAGACTCAGATCGAAATTTCACCCGGCCCGCGCGATGGAAATCACCAAGTTCAGATCGCAACGCTTTGCCGCTTTCGGGCAAACGACGGTATATCTTCAGCGAACTCAGAACATGCTCTTGAGACTGGCAAGGAGTATCGCCGAAAAACGCTGGAGACTGCAGGAGGCACTTCGCGCAAGAGAGAATGATTTGCGGAAGTTACTGGCAAGCTCTCTAGATGCAATTGTTGTGACGAACGGCAAAATCACCAAACTCAGATCGCAACTCTTTGCCGCTTTCGGGCAAACGACGGTATATCTTCAGCGAACTCAGAACACGCTCTTGAGACTGGCAAGGAGTATTGCCGAAAAACGCCGGAGACTGCGGGAGGCACTTCGCGCAAGAGAGGATGATTTGCGGGAGTTACTGGCAAGCTCTCTAGATGCAATCGTTGTGACGAACGGTGACCGCCGTTTTGTCGCCGCAAATCCAAAGGCCTTGGACTTATTCGGAATCTCGGAAGCAAACATGAGGAAATTCACCATTGATGCTTTTGTTCCATGTGGTCAAATTCTAGATTTCGACGGAACCGGTCCGCCTTTCATAAGCAAAGAGGAGAGGAGCGGTAATTGCAGGATTAGGCGGCTGGACGGAAGTTTGCGAGTCGCAGAATATATTTTCGTCGCAAATTTTGTTCCCCTTCGGCATTTGTGCAGATTTCTTAACATTAAGACGCTTAGGTCAAATTTAACTGCAACATTCAACTCGAGGCCACGGCCAAATGATTCAAATAGGAGCCAGCTACACCAAAGGCGCAATTTCTAAGCCTCACTGCAACAAGGTGTTACCCGCCGCCCTGTGAGTAATTGTTGTCCGGTAATTCCTGCTTATCGGGCACCTCCCCAGTACGAGCTTGTCCGGTTTGCGCATCGACTTGGACCCGACGTGAGACTAGCAAATTTGACAGTTGAGAGTATCCATCAATCAGAAATACTGAGACGAAGGATTGCATCGCTCCAGGTACCTTTGATGTGGAGAATTTCTGACCTGCAGAGCATTGACAGATGGTGGCTCTACTGAGTAACGGCAACAAACCTAGAATGTACCGAACTTTACCCCTATATGTGATTTCGACGTAATGCAGAAGAGTGCATTTTTTGGAGGAGGACTCTTATGAGATTCAAGGTGATCGCATGTATGCTCGCCGTGGCTTTGCTGTCCGCAGTCGCGTACGGCGGCGATGATAACGAGAAAAAGAGGGAGAAATCCCGCAAGATGGCAGCCCAAACCCTGCAGGACTTGTACAAGAGGGAGGCCACAGCTCAGACGGCTGTCCAGAAGTCGGCAGGATATGCCGTTTTCAATAATATGGGGACGAACCTGTTGCTTTTGAGCACCGCGCGCGGCTCAGGAATCGCCGTCAACACCCAGAGCAAGCAAGAGACCTTCATGAAGATGATTTCCGCTGGCGCCGGTTTGGGCGTGGGAGTGAAGGACTATCGAGTGATCTTTGTGTTTGAAAACGATAAAGCCCTTGCGCAATTCCTCGACTCCGGATGGTCAGGTTCAGCGCAGACGGACGCCGCCGCCAAGGCCGGCAAGTCGGGCGCAGCTTACTCGGGAGCGGTTGAGGTTGCACCGGGTGTATGGGTCTACCAGATCACCAAGAATGGCCTGGCCCTCCAGTTAACCCTGCAGGGTACGAAGTACTACAAGGACGACGACCTTAATAAAAAGTAGCTATCCGGCACGATAGGTCGACTAGAATAAAAAGTAGCTATGGGTCATGGTAGGTTGACTAGCCCGCTTCGCGGCATCTCCGCTATGCGACTTGTTGCCCGCCGCGGCCTCCTTGCCGCGTTAGCTTGTTTGTTCCTCTCTCCCGCGTTCTCCAGTCCGGCCTTCGCTAGCTGCGAGTATGTGATCGCTGGCAAATCGTTTTGGATTCGTCTGATCGATCCGGTCGCTTCCTACAGTTCCAAACTCGGCACGACCGTACGCGCCGTCCTGATTCAGTCGCCGGAGTGTGATTCCCGTCCGGTCTTCCCGGCCGGCCTCGAGGTCCTCGGAACAATCTCCAAAATTCGCAAAGTCGGCCTCGGCTTCATCCACGATTCTGCGTACGTGGAAATCCAGTTCAATCATCTTTTTACCGCTGCTGGCCAGGCGCTTCCGTTCACCGCGGAAGTCGTGGAAGTGGACAACGCACGCGAAGCTGTGCGTCACGGCGTTTTCCGCGGTATTCGCGCTACCAACGCGCCGCAAGGCCGCATCACCAGCGGCCTGATTCACCTGCCCAGGTTCAATCCGTATACTGACGCGGGTCTGATTGTCTATCGCGCCGTCACGGTGCTTCCAGAACCCGAAATTTACCTGCCACCGGGCACTGACCTGCGCCTTCGCTTGAATCTGCCTCTTTACGTTGGCGATCAGCCGGAGCTACCCAGCGTTTCGTTTGCTATGGATGAACACGAACGCGGCGACGTGGAAATGCTTCTGCAAGGTCAATCAGACCGCACCACCACCCGAAGCGGTAAAGATTCGGACGTAGTTAACTTGCTTTTCGTCGGCTCTCAAGAACAGGTCGAGGACGCGTTTACGGCCGCAGGCTGGCGTACCGCCGATGCCAACTCCAAAAACGCTTTCTTCAAGGAGTTCGGGGCCTTTTTGACGTTTTCCAATTATCCCAACATGCCTGTCTCGCGCCAGTTGCTCTCCGGCCAGCTGCAGGACATGGCTTGGCAGAAGAGTTTCAATAGTTACGGCAAGCGTGAACATCTTCGTTTGTGGTCCCAGTCAAAAACGGTTCAGGGAGAACAAGCCTGGTTGAGTGCCTATACTCGTGAAGCTGGCGCGGCTCTTTCCGTGAAGTATCACAAGTTCATCCACCACATCGACCGCAACCTCGATGACGGCATCAACATGCTCGTGCGCGACCTTGCGCTGACGGGTTGTGTGGAATCCGTGCGCCAGCTCCCTCGCCCCAACTTGCCGCAGACCATGCTCAACTCCACCGGCGACGAAATGCACACAGATGGCAACCTTACCGTCGTTCACTTGAAGAGTTGTGCCAGGCCCGTGATGCAGTACCCGCGGAATGCCCCCCTCATCCCCGTACGCCCGCGCAATCGCTTCGTGCGCTATCTCCGCACCCAAGTTCTCCTCTACAAGAGCGACGTCATTCGCGGAAATATCATTTACGGCGCATTCGACCTGTCACTTATGACCATTCGTTCCCTGCGCCACCGTCACTCTACTCAGAATGACGACAGCTGCGACGACTTGCCCATGTCCCCCGTCTCGCCAGATACGCTCTTCCCGCAACTCACATTCACCGAGCGGCCTGGTTTCCCAAGCCAAGTAACTCCGTACTAGGTGGGCAGGGCTTGAGCCCATGGGGGCTCCGGCGGAAGATCATAAGGCCAACAAAAGTCATGTAATTGAGATGCGATAAATCGCGTACCAGATTTAAGGGTCGGAGATCCCCTAGTCCCCTAGTCCGTCAACCCGATGGGTATTGCTGACGCTGGTTATTGACCACCGGGTAGGTAACGATAGAACGCGCTTATCGGACAAATGACGTACTAGCCTGGACGCCAGATGTCCGGTAACTCAGACTTTAGGTAAGCCACTGGTTCGACCAGTGAGACTCGAAGAGGTTTGACCGTTCCGGCATAACATCCTCCCCACGGCTTGGTGAGAACCATGGCCTCGTTGATCGGGTTCCTCAAGGGGAAGAGTGCCCTTGCCATGGCCCGTCTGTGCGGCAAAGAGCGGAACTTTACGGGCGAGCATTTCTGGTGGGTTTTGAACTGGAGCAAGTCCACCAGTACATCCGCGAACAACAAGACGCGGATGCCCACGGTGGCCAGTCTTAAAGTTGTGCACCAAGGCGCGCTTCAGCGCGACGCCTAAACTACTCGGTCAACCGCCTTTGAGGCGGCCCCACTCATCAAGCCACCCGCTCCGCGGGGGGGGTCTGACTCGATATCAGACTTAGCCGCTAACTCTCCTGGGCGAGAGCCTCGGGCATCGAGGCCTCAGTCTGGAGACACCGTCACCGCCCTGTGGCCCATGTCCACGGGTGTCGTCAGGCTTCTTTAATCCCAAATAGCCGCTCGTTCAGTTTGTCTGGCTCGACATCATTGGCCGATCCGCGGACCGCACCTGCGATGTCATCTCCGTGGTCTTGCGCCAGTCTACCTGTGCTTCATCCACTGAGCCTTCCATCCCGCTCAACGCCCGGTAGCTCACGACTCCACCGTCAATCCGGAACTTCGTTACTTCCAGCACTTGGTTTGACGTCAAGGCCAGCACGGTCACCCGCGCTGCTGGTTCGTTCCCTGTATCTCTTCCATTCAGCGCAGCGGCCACGAGCGTTCCTTTCGACTTCTCTTCCGCAACCGCTTGTTGTATGGCATTCGGCGGCCGCACGTCGGAGAAGCTACTCGGCCTCGTTGAAGAGGACGCGTAGGGTGGCCGGTCCGAATGGTCGAACCGTGCGGCCAGAGTCTTCGGAACCACTATGTCATCCATGAGCCGCAACTGCATCGGCTCTTCTCCCTTCAAAGTGGGACGTGGCCCGCGCGCGGGGAGCATCGCCACCTTCCATGGCCACAATGGTGGAATCATCCACTCCACCGCGTCGCGGGTAGCATGTCCGTTGCCCTTGATGTCCCCTTGTTTGTCTACTTTGTAGCCCTTCGCCGCAATGATTTTCGCCGGCAGCGGCAGATCGCCTGTCGGGAGGATCACTCTGTCGAAAGTAATCTTTAGATCTCCTTTCCCGAAGAAGTGCCCGGGCTCCTTGTCCGCCTCCAGGTGCCCCGCCAGCATGCTCCCCCGTGGAAACACGGTCCGGCCGAACTCTTGAAAGCTCTTCAGATGGCATAGCACCGGATCCCCCACCGCTGCCGTAGCCGAGGAGAATTTCGGTTCGTTCATCGTGCATTGCAATAGCGTACCGGCAGGAACCAGGAGTTCCTGTGCCCGGACGTGAGCTGCAAACACCAGTGACGCTGCGGCACTTACTAAACTAACGATGAGTCGCTTCATGGCTTCCTCCTATTCGTAGTTCTCTTTAACGGCCTGCGGAGTGAGCCGTCCCACCGCTGGGGAGTTCCTAATGCGCATGGGAACACACGGACATCCCCACGGTTGTCCGTTGGCAACCCTGCTTTTCCAAGAGAGTTGCGCTTCAAGAACAAATTTTCTTGGCTTTGAACTCTCGAAAAAGTTCTAGGACTCTCGGTCCTCAGACTCCATCTCGGTTCAGAGGTAAGAAACCCGCCGCGAACGGGCATCAAAAAGCAGCCTACCGCGCTTATCGGGAACGGGGGTAATGGTGCGGCAGATGTCCGGTTAGCCGACGATCCGGTCGGAAAGATGGGTAGACACTACGGCGTTCGATCACGAACTAGCCGGGCCCGCGTACGTAGACGGCTCCTAACGTGGTAACTGGCCTAAGAAGTGCTTCGTCTTCCGCGTCAGTTGGCTCAACCATCGAAGCTGGATCTCCGAACCGGTTCTCAGAAGCTGCAGCAACTCCGCCGGGTGCCTCGAGAAATCGATCTTGATTGCACCCCAGTCCGGCCGACGTCCGTCGGCGTCTGTGAATCGATACTCGCGGCCTAGCTCCCAGGAGCTCAAAAGCTGTCCAGACCGCTCTAATATCGCAGGATCTCCCGCGAGCGCGGCAACCGCTCGTCCGACAAATAGTGGGGATTCTGATTCCAGAAAGTTCTTGTCTTTCTTTGTGCCCTCACGCCAAGTCTCCTCGGTAACGCCGAACCGCTCCAGCATCGTTTCTGATCGCAGAAAACCGGGCGTTATCGCAACGGCTGAAACACCGTATGGGCGTAATTCCGCCGCCATGTTCAGAGCTAATCCTTTGAGGGCCAGCTTCACCGCCTGAGTTACTGGATTGCCTCCAGCGCTAAGGACGTCGTTCTCCGTGACCTCCACTATGAGACCGCTGCGGTTGCGAATCATATAGGGAGCCGCATGCTTGGCTGTGATGATGTGGGAGACGAGTGACTGCCGGAGGGCCGTCTCAGCGTTCTTGAGATCGGTCTTCCAAAATGAGCACCACTGCGCCATCAGTCGGTCTTCACCGGCGATGCTGTTCACGAGTATATCGAGGCGGCCACGCTCGCGAACCACGCGTCCGAAGACCTCCTCCACTTCTCTTTCCACGGTGTGATCGACGCGAAGCGCGATGGCGGAACCACCGACGGAACTGATCATCTCGGCTGTCTCGTCTACGGTTTCAGGCCGATTGTACGGAGAGCGGTTACCACGCACACTTCGTCCAGTGCAATAAACCGTAGCACCCGCCTCTCCGAGCGCTCGCGCAATGCCTCGCCCTGCGCCGCGCGTCGCGCCAGCTACGACCGCTACTAGGCCAGTGAGTG